>LWDU01044619.1_pt1 | contig 14400 bp, 19 predicted proteins | sample 727161 | NCBI WGS metagenome assembly LWDU01 (sample SAMN04566230, study PRJNA314399) | hydrothermal vent metagenome | isolation source: deep sea hydrothermal plume seawater | place: Mexico: Gulf of California, Guaymas Basin | collected 2004-07-11 | reverse complement strand
CCCCACCCAACACTCATAAAAGAGGAGATTATCAACAAAAGAATGGTTTTTCTACATAATTCCATACGTTTAATATAAACTATGAAGATAAGAAATCAAAGTGAGTTGGTCACATCTTGATGCTAACTGGGTTAGGAAGGAAGAATTGGAGAGGTGGGTATAAGGATTGTTATTATCCAATCAAGTGGTATGCTGTTTCCTTATTTCTGAAAATATTTTACCGTTTCGAATCTTCTCAACCTGTATATAACATTCTATACAGAAAGAATCTTCATCTCTCTTGATAACAGCTGTTTCATTGCACGCTAAGCAGTTTAATTTTATAATATTTGGGGTAACTCCCATGATTAATTTGTTCCTAGAATAATGTTCACAACGCCATATCCGCAGCTTCATCATATTCACCATCAAGAACAATGTTTGCAATTGTAATGATGTCAAGTATGTTTACTAACTCATCTCCATTAACATCACCCGTTAATATTTCTTCTTCACCTTCCACTATGAATTGCCCCATGAGTCCATCATCTTCATGTTGCAGCATGTGACAGTGGTACATATATGGCACTTCTTCATCTGCAAAATCCTCAAACTTTGCTATAAATCGTACCGTTTCCATTTGTTTTACTAAAACAACATCTTTTCGCCCTCTTTCATTCTCAGGAGGCGGGGCTCCATTACGGTCCAATATATAAAATTGAACATCATGGATATGAAATGGATGGGCCACCATGGACATGTTAAAAATTTCCCAAATTTCCGTATCTCCCAATTGTACATATTGATTAACAACACTCATATTAAATGATTGCCCACTAAATTCAAATGGTCCAGTTACTCCATCATTCATCATATCAGGTGCTTGAATTGTCAATGATCTATTTACCGTTGCATCCGCTTCATTCAATGGTGTTACATCAACCAATGCATTGGGGATGGTAAGAACAGGATTATTATTGGCTTGAGGTCCTACAGTTATTTGAAGCATCGTAAAATCACTGCCATTTAATGGATTGGAATTATATCCTGTGGGAGAACCACCCATCATAGAAGATAGATTAGCAATACCATAGGCACTTCCTGGTAATGATGAACCATAACTTTTAAGGTCAAATAATTGTCCTTCCATTCCACTCAAGTTAATCAAAATCTCAGCTCTTTCAGCAGGAGAAAGTAATAATCGTGTCAAACTCACAGGTTCAGATAATAAACCTCCATCAGACCCAATTTGATAAAATGTTGCATCATTTGAAAATCCCAAATTAAATACACGCATAGATGAACCGTTTAAAAGTCTGAGACGAACTACCTGTGCAGGTAATTCTACAAATGCATCTATGGTTGAATTTGCCATAGGCACATTGTCAATATGCTCACCGATGACTATCTGATTATCATTATCAAACTGCTTTGTTTGTAAAATCAGTGGAATATCATCCACGCCATATGTTCGAGGCAGGTCTAACGCAGCCTCTTCATCATCCTTAATGATTATTAAGCCAGTTATACCTTTTGTTACATGCTCGTTTGTTTTTCCATGCAAATGAGGATGATACCACATTGTACTTGCTTTATCCATAATAGTAAATTGTGGATTCCAGGTATCTCCAGGCATAATCACCGAGTGAGGTCCGCCATCATTTTCGGGTGCAACATGCATACCATGCCAATGGATAGTTGTTTCCTCCTCTAAGTTATTAGTCACATTAATGTTCACATACTCTCCCTGTTCGAAAATAAGGGTGGGCGCAAGGTTTTCTCCATTAGCGCCCATTGTCTGGGTGGTATTCCCATCAAGTATTTGTGTGGTACCATTTTGTAAAAAAAGATCAAACTGGTTCCCACTCAATACTTCCGGGATATATAATGGGTTTTCAGCTAATAAAAACCCAACCATAGTTACCGTGATATAAATTATTTGTTTCAATTTATTGTTCTCCATTTTATTGTTCTCCTATAATAGTTAGATGTAATTATTTAAAAGAGGTTACAAAATTAATTTGTTATTCTATAAAGGAACTGATAATTGCCAAGGTATATTGATTTGAATATCATCTATATGCCCTGATAGTTTTTCAATCTCGAATAAAATATGCATATGCGTATAAGAGGAGTAATGTGTGAATACAGTTTGATGGCTTTCAGAGTAAAACCCTAATATTTTTCCCTTAATATCACTATCTATTCTTTTCCATGAACTTGCCATATGCTCATCATGGTTTCCCCCTGGATCTGGTGAATCTATAATATGCCATTCAACAGAGCTAAATGTACCTTCAATTATAAAAGGAAATGGTTTATTGGAATTAATGCCCATTTTATTTGCATATTTCTTGATGGCGGCATCTATAGTGCCAATAGATACTGATTCATCAAGACTTACTTTTTGCCAATTTTCAACTTGAGCTGTAACCAATAATAGGGCCTTATCTTTATCCTTCACTTGAGATTGTGATGTTGGGTTTTTTCCATTTTTGGCAGTATTAATTAAAATCTGATTATTCATAATTATCACTTCACCATCCAATCCTTCCATGGCACCTAAGCCATAGGTATGATCATTTTGGATCACATCAATAAGTGTGACTTCCCCTTCCCGTTGCCCTTCATGCATAATCTTGAATAATGCACCATAGATATTTACCTCAATATCTATTCCAGATTTTTGACAGCTAATTAATAAAATTCCAATAATTAATATAATGTTTTTCATAAGTTGTTATTCCTCAAATGGATCAGAAAAATCTGGATTGTTAATAAATTCAGGATCAGTGAAAGTCTTCAAAAAGTTTATTAAATCAACTTTCTCCTGCTCTGTTAAGTTTAATCCTTCAGATGCATGCTCCATTTCAGGATCCAAATTGGGTGAATCAGCTTTAACACCGCTGTTATAATGCTCAACCACCTCTTCTAGGGTGGCAAACCTCCCATCATGCATGTATGGTGCAGTAAACTCAATATTTCGAAGTGTAGGCACTTTAAACTTACCATCATCATCTGGGTCTCCGGTTACTTCTCCCAACCCAAGGTCAGTAAGTTCAAAGTCCAATCCATTATTTCTAAATTCATTATCGGTTAGTATTGGCCCTGAATGGCAATGGATACAATCTCCTTTTTCAGAAAAGAAAATATCGAATCCATTTTCTTCAGAAGCGGTGAATCCTGTGAAGTCTCCATAAAAATAATCATCAAATTTGGAGTTAAAAGATAACAGAGTACGTTCAAATTGAGATATTGCTTTCGAAATACGAACTGAGTCAACTGTTTCTGTACCAAATACATTAGCAAACATAGCAGGATAGTCTGGGTCTTCAGATATTTTTGCTTCCACATTTGGCCAAGTTTCATTTAACTCTACGGGATTCACAACAGGTCCAAATGCCTGATGCTCTAGACTTTCAGCCCGCCCATCCCAAAAGTAGGATGTAAACCAACCAGCATTAATTATCTGCATGGCATTTCTTTCACCAATTTCACCGTCTATACCCTCACTAAATTGTTCCGGATCAGTAAATGCACTGGATTGTAAATGACAACTTGCACAGGACATAGTATTATCACCTGATAAGCGTTTATCATAGAACAGCATACGTCCAAGTTCGACTCCTTCCACGGTAATAGGATTATCTTCTGGTATTGGCATTTCTCCTAAATAATCAGTTACGAAGGATGGAATGTTTAGATTAACTTCCTGACCGCAGGGACCAAACCCAAGAATACAATTTGCAACACCAACAATATCGAGGATATTTACATTCCCATCAGCATTAAAATCAGCTGCATCCGGATTTGCAGGAATGCTGAATTCCAGAATATAATTTGCAATTCCCACTATATCTAAAATATTTACTTCTCCATCAGCATTTACATCTCCATTTGGATATTCTTCCTCCGGCTCATCCGCTTCGACTATTATCGTTCCCCACAGATTAGTATTGGAAGGATTGGTATTACAATGGAATAAATAGGTGCCAACCTCTGTTAGTGTAAATACGGCTATTGGATTACCTGATGTCACAGTTACTGTTGGGAAAAATATTGGAGATTCAGTATTGCCCTGTCCCGAAGTCATTGGATGAGATCCCCCTCCACCATGTTCAAATGTTATCTCTTGCCCTGAATCGACTATTAAGGTTGATGATGGAGTTATTCCTGAATGTGCTAGATGCATATAGGCATCTTGAGAAAATGCCCCTGTCATCATAATTACTATCATAAATGCTACTTTTTTCATTTAAAATCCTTTTATAATATAAAATTAATCTCAACAAATTTTGTATTGTTCACAAAATCTGTACAGCGGTATTTGAACCTAATCGATAAAATGATCCAAATAAAAAAGGATTTTCTAAATAAGTAGGGGGTTATTCCAGGGGGGATCAGGTTTTTCAGGTTTTAAACATTGAGCAATTGAATTTGTATTTGAATAATCAATTTTAAGATCAAATAGAGAATTATCATATACATATTCAAGTACCATGGTTAAATTAAATTCTAAAGGAGGAGTTATACGATTTATAAATTTCTTTGGGCAGTCACCTTTTTTTGAATTTTTGGGGCAGGAAAAGGGAGATTTATCATCAGCATCTTTTTGGACAAATGGGCATTTCTTAACAGAAATAGCCATGCTGCCAGGATCTTTTGATGCTTGAATACCTGGTGTATTGCCGTTCAGCCCAAGACTGAAAATGGTTATGAAAATTATTACTTTCATACTTTAATTTAATGATTAATAATTAAAAGTTGAAATCAATTTAATGTAACATTGAGTAACATAAGATTTTTTCATCGTTAATTATTTTGTTTAATTGAACTTTCTAAGTTTTGTAGCTTTTTCTTCATTAATATTAATTTATCAAAGACACAGCTCGTGTAGTCAGTAATAGGAGAGTTTAATTGAATGTTCAATTTACTCTTCAATTTATTTATAATTTTTTCAGATTCATAAATCCAATCTTCCCCTTCATTTAAACAGGGATATTGAAGCTTTCCACCGCCTGATTCTAATTCATGATTATGGGGATTTTGTAAATTATCATCACAATCTAATAATTGAACTGCTTCTAATGTATTTGTTTCATGGAGAAAGGAGATTATTTTCAAAGAAAATGGACAATCTTTTTTATAATATAAATTCAATTAAACCTCATGGGTAACTGGATATTATGCTCATGAAATCCAGTAGAAGCACCACATGAGTTTGTATCTACTATTATAGAAGAAAATTTTCTATTCATAGCGATATTACATTCTGGGCAACTTGCATGAACTCGATTGGAAAATGACCTGGGCAAATAATTCCCAGATTAGAGTTTTTACATTCGTACGAATAAGATGGCATTTAATTATTTCCCTTTTCCTCAACCCAAGGAACATAAGAAGCTCAGGTGGATATTCCAAATTTTTTTGATATAAACCTCATAAGTGTCACCCATGCAACATAGAAAATAATAAAGTATAGAATATCCATTATAGACTATCGATTGCTTTTTTTAGTAATGTATTCACCTGCTTTGCAGGCTCTAATAATTCATCCTCATCAGCCAAGGATAACATTTTTTCAGCGTTAATTACTGATACCGTTGTACTATTATTTCCATTATCCCAAAGAACCACATTGCATGGCAGTAATAATCCAATATCTAAATTTATTGATAATGCTTCGTGGGCTATTTCAGGGTTACAGGCACCCAGGATTCTATATTCTTGAAAGTTTTTATTAATTTTCTTTTTAAACGTTTTCTTAACATCTATTTCTGTAATAATACCAAATCCCTGTTCCTGAAGGGAATCCCGTATTTCTTTGTCAACATCATTGATATTTTTACTAATTATTCTAGTTAGTCCTAAATCCATTATTTAATTCCTTTATTTTTTGTCCAATAATCCGGGAAATACCACATAAATCCCATAAAAGCTCCATAAATGGTGCTATTCAAAGGTCTGGAAGTAATCATACAGGTCCCTGAATTACAGCCAATAAAATAATAATAACCAAACCCACCAACAGCACCTATAATGACAGCAGTTATGATTTTATCATACTTATTCACTTTATAATTTTATTCCACGCTTTCATTCCACCCTCAACATTTATAGCATTTATTCCCTCAGTCCTTAATTTCATGGTAGCAGTTGTGGAGCGATTCCCACTTCTACAAACGACATAAACTGGTTTATCTCCAATAGTTTTCAAATCCATAATTGTTTGAGAAATATTAGAGAGTGGTTTTAGTTTTGAATTGGCAATATGCCCTAAGGGTCCATCAAACTCACTTTCTGTTCTTACATCAATTACCATGATTGAATTTTCATTTTTCAATTTATTTTGAAGATCAAGAACCGAAATAGATTTTAATTCAACTTTAGAAATGGTACAGGAAAAAAAACCAATTATCAATAAGTATAAAATAGACTTACTCATTTATTTTAAGTTTAATGATCTAAATAAATTTTTAGTAACATCTTCAGGTATATCCATTTCATTTTCACTTACCTTATAAATATTTACAACCTTTTTTATGGAATCAAAATGGACACGACACTCCGGACAATCTTTTAAACTTTTTTTCACTTCTTCACAGATTTCTGAATCTATATCTTCACCAAATTGCTGGCAAATTAATTGTAATTCTTTTAAAGTATGTTTATGCTGCATGATCATTCCTTTGTTTATAATAGTCTTCTAGATTTTCTTTTAAAAACATCCTAGCACGCATCAGCCGTATGCAGTTTCTTTCACCGAATTTCCTTCAATATCTCTCAATATGAAAACTATTCTTAATTTTGCATTTAATTTTTTTATTGCTGAATTTAATTCTATTTTCAGATCACTATTATCTAAGTCTTTCTCATCAAAATATGGTAATTCAAAAGATTTTCTACCTGAATGCTCGTGATAATCAACGGTATCTAGTTCAATCTCAAATTGTTCCGGGTATTTCTTTCTTAGTTTTTCTAAAGCGGTATTTGTTGCAATTCTATACAACCATGAATATAAAGTTGACCTGCCCTCAAATTTGGAAATGCTATTTAACATCTTTAAGAAAGTTTCCTGCAATACATCTTCAGCATCATGCTTGTTCCTCATAAACTTTAAGGACAATGAATAAATATTTGGAGAGTAGGTGTTCACAATTTCAGAGAGCGAATTGTTATCACCTGTTTTTGCAAGTTCAATTGTTGATTCATCAATAACTTTCACGCATTAATATTAAACAAGGGAATTTATTCTATCAATGATATTATTTTTTGGCTGGAGCCCAACAATGGTATCTTTTAATTCACCATTCTTAAAAAACAACATGGTAGGGATTCCCCGTATTCCTAATTCTTGAGATTTTTGATTTTCATCAGAATTCAATTTGCAGATTTTAGCTTTACCATTAATCTCATTTGATATTTCATCAATTACAGGACCCAATATTTTGCAGGGGCCACACCATGGTGCCCAAACATCTACGAGTACAACTCCATCATGATTACTAACTTCCTTTTCCCAAGTTGCATCTGTTACATGAACTGTCTTGTTGTTATCTGTAAATAAACTAAACACGATTTTCTCCCTTTTATTGATTAGATGACCAATAAATAATAAGGTTACAAAATATTTTATTGATCATTACTATCAACAATAAGTAATAATATAATTTGCCTGCGAATCAACATAATGGTATAATCAGTAGTTTCTTCATAGTATTGATAGAATACTAATTACTGAATGATTTGCCAATTTTTAATTTTGAAATGCCCCTCTTCTGATTCAATAACCTCTATAATTTCTCTCTTTTTCACTTCTTTGGTATTAAAATTTACTGTAAAAATCCAAGTTTCATTATCAAATTTGTGCAATGACACACCTTTCAACTCATCCAGAGTCTTACCAATATCGTTTGGTCATCCTAATCAGAGAAATCCACCACGAATAACCATTCCATCTACTTCAAAAGTAGCAGTATTCAATTATATCTCCTTATTTGGTTAGCCTGAGAATCATAGAGGGTTAGTTATTAATAATTAACAATGTGATATATGGAATTATTGCAAAAAAACCAGTTTGAATTCTATAGTGCAAATAAATATTTATTAGCGATTTATTAAAGTCTTCTTTGCTTCCCATATATATTTTCTTGTAAGGCATATATACAAAGTCAAATGCAAAGTAGAGCAATATATAAAATAGTATTATTACTGAAATATTTATTATTGAAAACCATTTAAAAAAGTCTATGATTAAATTAATATTATCCATTTATATCTCCCTTATTAGATATGTAAACTTAATATGGTTTGCCTATAAATAAAAAAAGGGAAGCACCCCTTCTCCGTAGTGCCTCCCTTTATTATCAATAAGGAGATGTTGATAAGTGTAACTAATCAGTTACGTTAACCAACTAATCAATATTATAGGGTTTGGAGATTCTAAATTTTGACGGTAGTCACTAAATTGCCGATAAATAAAAAAGCCCCCTGAATCTCAGAGGGCTTCGACATATATATTAGACATTTGTTTACCCTAACGCTTGCCTATGTAATATTATCACTATTTCCAGGATAAATTCTTGATGGGGATCAATATTTTCACCTTTCACACCCATAACTGTTGACTGCGTTGAATTATTTACTACTATAACTGGGTTAGAAAGGAAGAATTGGAGAGGTGGGTATAAAAAGCCCTACAAATGCAGGGCTTTAATTATTAATGATTAGTCATTTTGATGAATACTCCCCCAATCAGCCAAACTCTTAAAGATAGGTAAAAGACTTTCTCCCTTTTTAGTTAATGAGTATTCTACTCTCGGTGGGATTTCAGCATAAATTTTTCTATTTATAATCTTATTTGCTTCCATTTGCCGAAGTTGTTGAGTGAGCATATTTTTGCTAATGCCGATTATACTTCTGCTTAAAACACCAAAACGATTAATACCTTGAGATAATCTAAAAAGAATAATTGGTTTCCATTTACCACCAGTAACCTGCATTGCATAAGTAAGAGGACATTTTTCTTCATTTTCTATATCTATTAATTCTGCCTTCGATATGTTATTCATATTTCTCCCTTATAGTCCTAATATATAGACTAGGTTAACTAATATTACCTACTTGTGCATATTATATATAGTTTATAATATAACACTATTGAAATATTAAATAATAATAATAAAAGGAATAATAATGAAAATTAAAAAAATAACAATTCTAGTTTTAATAACAACGTTTGCTTTATGTTGGGAATGGCCTTGGTCATCTCCAAGTGAAACAAAACATGATCAGGGGATAGAATTACCTAAAGGTAACCATGCAATATTGTATAATGAGAGTAACTTAACATGGAAAGGGCAAAAAGCAATAGGTGATTCTCATACTGGTAACATAAAAATAAAAAGTGGAAATATAATAATTGATAAAGAAGGTACGGTAGTAGGAAATATAATAATTGACATGACCACTATTAACAATACTGATCAAGAAGGTGAGTGGAAAAGTAAATTGGATGGTCATTTAAAAAGCGATGAATTTTTTAGTGTAGATAAATTTAAAGTTTCAAAACTTGATTTTCAGAGTGTAAAAAGAAATGGAGATTTGTTAGAATTTGATGGAAATTTAACAATCAAAAATATTAGTCATCCAATTTCATTTACTGCAAATATTTCTGAATCAGAAGAAAATATTGTAGCTAAATCAAGTTTAGTTTTTGATAGATCAAAATATAATGTAAAGTTTGGTTCAGGAACTTTTTTTGAGGATTTAGGTGACTATTTAATATTAGATGACATTAATCTTGATGTAATTCTTGCTATAAAAAATTCTCAATAAATAATTATTTTAGAATGAGTGTAAGCCTTTTGTTATTAAGTTTTCGTTGAATCTTTGAAAATTACCACAAAATGTTACTCGCCTATATATACAGACCCCGCCCCCTTGAAAGGGGTTTTGGTATATGGATTTACGTTATCTTTGATTTTATTTGGAATCAAAATAACTTCAATCTTGGGAGAACTAACTGACTTGGGAGAAGTATTCTTGGGAGAACTATGGATATCTGTGCTAATGCTTGGATAAGTTTGGAGCAAATAAAAACCCCATCAATTAAGACGGGGCTTTGTTGTTTCTATCGAGTCGAGGTGGCAGGATTCGAACCTGTGGCCTGCCCCCCCAAAGTTGTACCAAGTGTTAATTTATTAGTTGTGCAAACTGAAAGGAATATAATCAGATTAGACCACATAGTATAGACCTCCTGCTCCCGAGGCTATTTACCCTAAAATACAGCAATTTGATAAATCTTTCGTAAATTAAGGATATGGATACTATGTTAACTTACAATACTAACTCTAAGACTGGTCCAGTTTGTGGGGGCAGGGCATCATGGTAGCAGTTGTGGAGCGATTTCCACTTCTACAAACAACATAAACAAGTGCTTTTTTATATTGTTAATCCTAATTTGTAGGTTTCAACAAGTATTTCATCTAATTCTGCATCTCCTTGATTTGTAAAGATTATTACACCAACTTTTGTGGTTGGGTTAAATGCCATAATTGTAGCTACACCTTGCTCTCCACCATCGTGTCCCCATAGACCGTTTTCAGTATCCATAAGGAATAAATGTAATCCTACTTCATTATCCAATGACGGTATTTGAGGCGTTATCATTGAATCAATGGTATTCTGAGTTAATAATTCAAAGTTGTTTAATTGTCCGCCTTGAGTAAAAGCACTTAATAATTTGAACATATCTGTTCCTGTTGACCTAAGTCCACCATTAGGATAATCTGTAAAAGTATAATGTTCAATCGCTTCATATTGACCGTTCGCATAATTATAAGGCGTTACAATAGTTTGAGTTTGCGGAATTTCATCTAATCGCCAATAAGTATTGCTCATGCCCATTGGGTTGAAAATATTTTGTTTGCAATAGCTATTAAAATCAATGCCAGAAATTTGTTCTACCAATAAACCAATAAGTGCATTTCCTTCATTAGAGTATTCGTATTCTGTTCCTGGTTCAAAGTCATAAAAATTCTCAGATGAATTATAATAATCACCTCCGTCAACTAAATAGTTTTCTAGGAAATAGAGTAAAGAAATTAGAGGATCTTGTCCATAATAATATTGACTATCTAAAGCACTTCCATCTGCTATTCCTGATGTGTGTGTTAAGAGCATCTGAAATGTGATATTTTTAGAGTAATTAGGGATATTAACATTAAAAGGTAGATAGTCGCTTATATTATCATCCAACGAAAATCTTCCTTTATCATATAGTTGAAGAAGTGCGGTTGCTGTAACTACTTTTGATAATGATGCTATTAGAAATAAATCGTTACTTGCTAATGTGGTACTTTGTTCTAGGTTAGATTTTCCTAAATAGTTTTCATACAAAATTTTGTTTTCCTTAAAAATCAAAATAGACATAGCAGGTATATTTTGAAAATCCATTTCAACTTTAATAAAGTCTTCAAAATCAGCGATATCTTCACAATTATCAATTGTTGCATCACCTCCGCATACACCAGAACAGTCTACGATTGTAGTTGAGTTACATTCGTTGTCACATCCACTCAATACTGCATTACCGCCGCATTCGCCAGCACAATCCTCTTCTACGATGCCATTGCAAGTACCTTCACAATCATAAGTAAATCCTTGATCTGTACATGCTTGACACTCTGATTCTGAAGTGCTCCCCCCACATACACCAGCACAATCCTTATCAGCATTTCCTCCATCACACACTCCACAATCATCTATAACTGCATTACCACCCCAAACATCAGCACAATCTTGAACACAAGCAGTAAGATTGGTTGTTCCTCCAATACATACTGCACAACTATCTAATCCTGCTGTTCCACCAACAACACCAGCACAATCTTCAGGTTCTAATGTTTCTTCACACCCAACAATTAATAAAATAGATGATAATATTAATTTCTTCATTTTTGTCCTTAATTAGATATGTAAACTTAATATAATGAATAAGGGAGTTCCTAAGGAAGTGCTACAGACACTACTTGGTCATCGGAGTATCAAGACTACTGAGATATATGCTAACTGGGTTAGAAAGGAAGAATTGGAGAGGTGGGTTTAATTACCTAAAATAATGTTAACTAGTTGAACAATATCCAGTACATTCAAAGTTCCATCACTATTTAAGTCACTGGCTGTAAATTCTAGATCTGTGGGAGTTTGAGAATTCAGGATGAAGTTTACCATAATCACAACATCTAAAATATTAACAGCACCATCTACATTAATATCCCCCAGCATTCCCTGATTGTCCCCTGTTAGTTCATCCAGTACCCAAATCATCCATTCTGTATCGATTTCATTATTGGCATACTGGAGGATACCCTCCTGATCAACAATGAAATCCCGGGGATATGGAGACCCATCATTAGGAAGGTAGTAGTCATCATAGGTGTAACCTCCTTGCGGGCCACCCGGACTTCCGGGATCAAAAATAATAGGGAAAGTGAGACTGTTTTCTTCTACAAAATTATCTATTTGGTCTTGGTTGGAAGTGTTGATAATACCTACCATAATAACTCCATCTCCCTGATACTCCTGCCAAATAGTGGTTTCCATATCCGATAACTCCGGACTGCAGACGGGTCACCCAGGGGAGAAAAAGGCGATAACCACTATCTCACCCAAGTGGTCAGATAGTTGGAAACTCCCTGTACCGTTGGCCATATAATCCAGGTCAAAATCAGGAGCAGGTTCACCAATATTTGCACCGTCAATATTTCCGTTAGTCTCACAGATAATTTCAGGTTCGTCAGCATCATTGGAGTAAATACGGTAAGCCCCAGAGGCGTTGGCATTGCTAGCAGTATAGATAATTTCTACTGTTTGCGTTTCTCCCGGATTCAGGCTAGTAAGGGGATTTATCACAGTAAATTCTGAATTGGTTGTATAGTTATCTGTATTTGTAAGGGTTGTATTTCCATTATTTATAATATCTAGCGAGAGGGAATAGGAAGCACCGTTTTCAACATAGGGGTAATTCAGTTCCCAGGTACTCAGGTCAATATCAGGTCCTGCAATTGCACCAAATTCAAAAACTTGTACGGATGCCCATTCAGCGGAATATATAAATTCTTCTTTGGCTGCAATGGCCATGGTGCGGTTGCCCGTATTTTTATACCCAACCCTATTAAGAGATTCTCCGTTCCATTCGAGTACTTCCACATCATCCCAGTCGGCCACAGCCAATTTATTACCAGATAATGCAATTCGATGTGCCATGGTAGTAGTGTTATAGTTATCCAAATACTGTGGGTTTTGAGGATCAACTAAATCATAAATATCAACTCCATCTGAACCCAGTGCAGCATAGAGATAATTGTTATAAACCACCAAATCTTTCACCGCATTGGTTGTTTGTATCTCACTTATAAGGGATGGTGAGTGAATATCATTTACATTTACTATCAGAATATTTTCATCATCAGAGATATAAGCATAACCACCAGCTAAAGCCACTGCCCAAGCATTATTGGTTTCAATAGTTGAGGTTTGAATAGGGTTTGCAGGATTGGATATATCAAATAGTAAGACACCGTCCGAATGAGCACAGACTGCCAATGTATTTTCTTCCAGATCAAGGTTTTCCAACAGAAGGTCGCTGGTATTTGAAACAGAACCCAGACTCTGGGGATTGGATGGATTAGAGATATTCACCACAAACAATCCATTTCCATTATTTGAGGTGAAATAAGCATAATTCCCCTCTGCTCTAACGCAGTTGCTTTGAGTGCCTCCCCAGCCGCCTCCGGATAGATTGAAATTTGTTAGATGATTGAGGTTGCCTGGATTGGATATATCATAAAATTCAATTCCCTGGACCATGGCTGACACAATGAGAACATCATCCACCACCTCTGCATCTAATATATGATTGGCAGCGGGATCATGATAATCTGTGAGGGCCAGGTTTAGTGCATATCCACTTGATAGTGTACATACAAATACAGTGAAATATAATAGGAATTGATGGAACATATTTTAGTTATCACCGCTTAATATCAGGCTTGCCAGTAAAACAATATCCAGAATATTGAGTGTTCCATCCCAATTAGAATCACCAGGAGGATAGCAATCTTCCGCAAATATCAGATTTGCTATAATAATGGCAATTATGAATATAATATTTACACGTATCTTCACATTTTATATTAATCCCTAACAGCAGTAATATCTAGTGAATTGTTGTAAAATTATGTAATTAGGGTTAGGAAAGAAGAATTGGAGAGGTGGGTTTAGGTACTTAAGAGTTTTTCTATATTAGGACCAACTGGCACTATGCTAGAAGGATTGATAGAAGGATGAGTCTTAAAGTAGTGGTCTTTTATTTCATCAAATTTTACAGTGGGCTTGATCTGGTCATTATTATATAGC
>LWDU01041976.1_pt1 | contig 14401 bp, 17 predicted proteins | sample 727161 | NCBI WGS metagenome assembly LWDU01 (sample SAMN04566230, study PRJNA314399) | hydrothermal vent metagenome | isolation source: deep sea hydrothermal plume seawater | place: Mexico: Gulf of California, Guaymas Basin | collected 2004-07-11 | reverse complement strand
CACAGCTTGCGTACTTCCTAAAACAGCCGTAACGCCGAGTACCACTAGACTCACTGCGCGTGTTACTTTCTTTGACATACGATGCCCCTATAAATCAATACATTCATTTCAGATTGAACGGTATAAAAAAATTCGTAGGGCAAGGATAGAGGGCTAATGTGACACCTTGATGACACAATTGTTTTTTTAGAAAAAGGTAAGGCTAGGAAAAATATTCAGCTTAAGAAGCGAGCACCGCCTTGGCCTAATTGCTGCTTGACTGCTGAGAGGTTTTTACACATATCTGCTCGGTAGTGCTGATCGTTAAAAATAGCTAAGATTTCACGGGCCATATTTTCAGCGCTGGCTTCATGTTGAATCAATTCTTTAACAATACCCCGATTGGCAATAATATTCGGTAAACCAATGAAGTCAATATTAACCAACAATCGACCCAACCCATACGTTAAGGCAGACAATTTATAGACGATGACCATCGGGACTTCTAACAGAGCAATTTCTAATGTCGCAGTTCCCGACGTGGTTAACACCGCATCGCAACACTGAACCACATCATAAAATTCTTGTTTGACCACGCGCACGTTAACCGTCGCTGTTGCCAGATAAGACGCTATCAATTCATCGCTGACAGAATTGGCTTGCGGCAACATAAACTGACACCCCGGCAGTTGACCGGCTATCTGCTCGGCTGCCATCAACATTTCCGGCAACAACCGGTTAATTTCATTGTGCCGACTACCGGGTAACAAGCCAATAACCGGTGTGTCCGCATTTATTTCAAAATGGCCTCGCACCGCCGCCTTGGTATATTTAGGCTTCACGGTATCTACCGACGGGTGCCCCACATAACGAACCGGTACCTTTTCGCGTTCATAATAAGGGACTTCAAAAGGAAAGATAACGGCCATCATATCAATGACTCGACCATATTTTTTAACCCGCCCCGGGCGCCAGGCCCACACTTGCGGGCTGACATAAAAAAGCACCTTAACCCCACACTGTTTCGCATAGGTGGCTAATTTATAATTAAACTCTTTATAATCAACACAAATTAAGAGGTCGGGTTGTTGTTCACGCAGGGTTTTTTTAACCTGCTCTAAAGCCCGCTTAATTTCACGGTAATGCCGCAGTACTTCCACAATGCCAATCACACCAATATTCGAGGCATCAACACACAACTCAATGCCCGCCTCACGCATACAGGTACTTCCCATCCCGATGCCGGTTACCGCAGGAGACATCGCTTTAAGCGCCAAAAATAATTCTGCACCGTGACGATCACCCGAGGCCTCACCGGCCACGATCATGACTCTCGGATTTTTTTTATGCTTATCTGTCAACGCCCCGCTCTCCCCCTTAACCAATCAACACCCTAGGACAAGGTAGCGCTAATAACAGCCGCAATCTCTCTGATTTGACTATCACTCAGACTCGGACAAATAGGGAGTGAAAGACAACGTGCTGCAACCGATTCCGTAACCGGTAAAGATAAACCCTCACAACTGTCTAAAAAGACCGTTTGTTGATGCAACGGTACAGGGTAGTAGTAGGGCTGCTAAAATCTTTTCTCGATGATCTGATAACAGCGTGTACTGATGATAAACATGCACACCGAGACCATCTTCAAACGGTGTTTCTAACGGCAAGCCTTGAAGTAACTCGGAGTACAACTGCGCCACCGCACGCCGGCGTTGATTACTGTTCTCAATACGCTTCAGCTTAGCCCGCAAAATAACCGCCTGCATTTCATCTAACCGGCTGTTATAACCGATCACATCATGGTAATAACGCACGTCAGAACCGTGATTACGTAATTTTTTTATCATCGAAGCGATCTCATCAGAAGACGTTGTCACTAACCCCCCATCGCCATAAGCCCCTAAATTCTTACTGGGAAAAAAACTAAACCCTGCCGCATCACCAAAACTACCGGTTTGTTGACCGTCAATCGAAGCGCCAAAAGATTGCGCACAATCTTCAATCAATTTAAGACTGTGACGCTCACACAAACCCTTAATGGCACTCATATCAGCGGGCTGACCAAAGAGATGAACCGGCATAATCGCACGCGTTTTAGCGGTAATCGCAGCGGCGATCGTTGCTGCGGTAATATTAAGCGTCTGTGCATCGATATCTACAAACACCGGCGTCGCCCCAACGTAACGAATCGCTTCCGCTGTAGCAATAAAAGTAAAGGCCGAAGTAATCACTTCATCACCGTCACCAATACCGGCCGCTATCAATGCCAAATGCAGCGCATCAGTTCCAGAGGCCACACCAATCGCATGTTTAACCCCTAAAAAATCGGCCGCTTCTTGCTCAAACGCCTGCACATTCGGCCCCAATATAAAAGCACAACTGTCTAAAACCCCATTGATGCCTGCTTGGATCTCAGCTTTAATTTCGTTGTATTCTGCTTTCAGATTTACCATTGGAATCATGATCACTATCCTTATCTTTTAACATTGATAACTTATTTTAATTAATAGCCTTCGGCTACCTATATTCTGACTCACCAATGAGCTGACTAATTTGTATGGCAACTTGAAGTGCTCTTTTCCCGGATTCACCACTGACTAACGGCGCCTCACCCATTTTAATGCACTGTAAAAATGATTTGATCTCTTCCAATAAAGCATCACCATTTTCAAAAGTCGACTTGTTTGTTTTAATGTCTGGGATCCCGGGAAACATTTCTTTATCGCCGATTTGATGCTGCGTCAGAACACGATTTTGGAAATCAACCGACACATAACAACTGGGCCGGAACATACGCATTTTGCGTTCCATTTTCATACTCACCCGGCTGGCGGTCACATTGGCCACACAACCATTCTTAAATACAATACGTGCATTAGCAATATCAATTCCTTTTGTTAAAACCGGTGTACCGCTCGCATCCAAACGCTCTATTTCCGAATCAACCAGTGCTAAAATAATATCGATATCATGAATCATTAAATCCAAAACTACACTGACATCATTAGCACGCGGGTTAAAAGGTGATAACCGATGCGATTCAATAAATAGCGGCTTATCCGGCAAATGATCTAACCCCATGACGGCGGGGTTAAAGCGTTCCAAATGACCGACTTGTAACAAAACATTGTTCGCTTGAGCGGCGGCTATTAATTCATCGGCTTCTTCAACAGTCACCGTAATCGGCTTTTCCACCAACACATGGGTGCCGTGATTAATAAAATCCAACGCGACTTGGTGATGTAAGGTTGTCGGCACCACAATACTGACCGCATCCACCTGACCCAATAACTGACGGTAATCTGTTAGCGCCTTGGTTTGGTGTTTTTGTGCGATCTCTTCAGCCGCCTGTTGATTGACATCGACGACTGCAATCAATTCCGAATCGGGCAAACTGGCATATTTTTCTGCATGAAACTTACCCAAATAACCGGCACCGATCACTGCACTCTTAATTTTTTTCATCGCTGGCATCTTTACTTAGAAACAATAATTTTAATATAAAACATTACTTAAACCCATGCACACCCCGCTTTGACTTGACCGCTAGCCATGCTTTCAAGATCAATATTTCCGGCGTGTCCGCTAAATCTTCAATTGATTCTTGTGCCTTCAGGCGTCTAAAAGCCGTCGTTAATATTTTATAACGTTCACCACGGATACCCGCTCGTCGCAACCCAATGGAGTTAAGTCGATAATGCTTCGCCGGTGCACCGCCTGCTGTCGTAAAAGGTAATACATCCATACTTAACCCCGAGGTTCCTCTAACAATCGCAAAAGGGCCTACGCGGCAAAATTGATGTGCGACCACTGCACCGCCCATAAACACATTATTGCCCACCTCAACAAAACCACCAATGGCAACATTATTAGCAAAAATAGTCTGGTCCCCAATCATACAATCATGCGCAACATGACTATGATTCATAAAAAAACACTGTGAGCCAATGACCGTCGCCCCCTCAACAACCGTTGCTCGATGGGCGGTAAAACCTTCTCGAAAAACATTGTTATCACCGATAGTTAAATAACTCACTGTTTCGGCTTTAAACGCGATATCTTGCGGTAAATCACCCAACACCACATGTGAATGGACCCGATTACCCGAACCCATTTGGGTAAAACGCTTGATAACGGCATGCGCCTGAATCTCACAACCCTCACCGATAACCACATCCGGTTCTATCACCACATAAGGGCCAACCATCACCGCATCACCAAGTTTTGCATTGTCGGCAATACACGCTGTAGGGTGAATCTGATTTGTCATGTTAATTAACCTCTTGGATGAAACTGCTGATGTAATTCTTTTAACCGTTCTTGGGCAATATGTGTATAAATCTGTGTGGTCGACAAATCACTGTGCCCGAGTAATAATTGTACCACTCTTAAGTCAGCACCATGATTTAACAAATGTGTCGCAAAAGCGTGTCGCAATGTATGCGGAGACAGTGATTTAGCAATACCGGCCACACGAGCATAACGCTTAATCAAATACCAAAAAGCCTGACGAGACATCGCTGAACCACGATGCGTTATAAACAAAAAATCACTTTGCCGACCGGCTAAAATAGCTTCTCGCGCCGTGCTGATATATTGTTCCAACCAACTCAATGCTTGTTCGCCCACCGGGACCAGTCGCTCTTTATTACCCTTCCCAACTATACGCACCGCGCCTTGGCGCAAACTGATTTGTTCAAACCGAAGCGAGATTAATTCTGAAACCCGAAGTCCGGTTGCGTATAACAACTCCAACATGGTTCGGTCACGACACCCTAAGGCCATTGTCTCGTCCGGTGCTGCCAATAATTTCTCAACATCATCTTCGGATAAACTCACCGGTAACGGCCGACCTAACTGTGGCGGCTCAATATGCGTCGTCGGATCTACTTTTAGTTGCCCTTCGCGCACTAAATAACGATAAAACTGGCGCAATGCTGACAACATGCGTGCTGCTGAACGACGACTCAGCCCGTGTTCAAAGCGCACGGCCATAAATTGTGAAATATCACTGCTATTCACATCAAGCATACTTTTAGCGGCTAAAAATTCGGCAAAAATCATTAAGTCACTGCCATAAGCACTCAGTGTATTCTCACTCAATCCTTGCTCAGACCAACTCGCGTCTAAAAATAGATCAATTAAAGCCTTAGCCTTTATCATTTAAAATAACTAACCGTTAGCGGAAAACCTACAGCAGTATACTGAATCCAATACGGTTATATCAAAAAGGTGCCTCTAAAACTCAGCACACTAAAGTTATACTCAAAAAAAAACAGCCCTAAGGCTGTCTTTTTTCTGAAAACTCAACAATTGCTTACTTAAGTTTTTCCTTAATACGTGCACGTTTACCGCGTAAGTCACGCAAGTAATACAATTTAGCACGACGCACATCACCACGACGTAGAACTTCAATACCAGCCACCATGTGACTGTGTGTTTGGAAAACACGCTCAACACCTTCACCATGAGAAATTTTACGTACTGTAAACGCTGAATTAGCACCACGATTCCGTTTAGCAATCACAACGCCTTCAAAAGCCTGTAATCTTTCACGACTTCCCTCTGTTACTTTAACCTGAACAACAACAGTATCACCGGGGTTGAAATCCGGAAGATTAGTCTTTAATTGTTCTTGTTCCAGTTGCTCAATAATATTACTCATGACACACCCTTAACTCTTAGTTTTAATCTCTTTCAATAATGCTGCCTGCTCATCAGACAACGTCATCTCATTTAATAAATCCGGCCTTTTAGACCGCGTATTTTTCCAGGACTGCTGCAGTCGCCAACGAGCAATTTCCGCATGATTACCGCTCAACAGTACACTCGGAACCCACTTACCGTCTATCAACTCTGGCCGAGTATAATGCGGACAGTCCAACAAACCATTCATATATGAATCTTGCTGAGCCGATTCCTTAGCGCCCAACACACCCGGTAATAACCGAGTCACTGCATCTATAACCACTAACGCAGCCAATTCACCGCCACTGATCACATAATCTCCCAGTGACCATTCTTCATCGATTTCAGCTTCTATTAAGCGTTCATCAATGCCTTCATAACGACCTGCGACCAAAACCAACTGTGTTAGCTCACAAGTCTTTACCAATAAATCCTGGGTTAGCGGTCTACCCTGCGGACTTAAATAAACTACTTTTCTCGCTTTGCTATCACCTGCCTTTTTGGCATTTATAATAGCGTCCTGTAACGGTTGATACATCATCACCATTCCAGGCCCACCACCATAAGGTCTAGCATCTACCGTTCTATGTCGATCTTCAGTGAAATCCCTAGGGTTCCAGGTCACCAAATCGACCAACTGATTATCTATGGCCCTGCCAACAATGCCGAAATCAGAAGCCTGCTGAATCATCTCAGGAAACAACGTTACAACATCAAAACGCATACTAGCCACTAAAAGTCAGGATCCCAATCAACTTCAATGAGACCTGCTACTAAATCAATCTTTTTAAGAACCGACCCTTGAATAAAAGGGATCAGCCGTTCACTATCACCTTGAACCACAAGCACATCATTCGCACCGGTTTCTAAAAGATGATCCACAACGCCTAAAGAAACACCCGCCGTGGTTACAACGGCCAAACCGACAAGATCTGACCAGTAGTATTCATCTTTCTCTGGATCAGGTAATTGACTTCGTGCTATTGAGATCGTCCAACCAGATAAGGACTCTGCTTGCTCGCACCGCTCAATCGTTTCCAAACGAGCGACAATACCTTTACCCTGAATTCGACCATCGATTACTTTCAATAATCGCTGTTCGCGCCCCTTTTCTAATAACCAGGGCGAATAATTCACTATATTTTCTCTCGGACTAGTGTCCGAGAAAACCTTAACCCAGCCATTAACACCAAAAACACCGGTGATTTTACCTATGACAAGATGCGTTTCTACCACTTGTAATCTTTTATTCTGCCGCTTTCTTTGCTTCTTTTACCAACTTAGCAACACGCTCTGAAGTTTGTGCACCGTGTGACTTCCAGCGTAATCTTTCTTCATTACCCCGTGCTAATGGGTTAAAAAAACCAAGACGTTCAATATAACGCCCATCACGACTTCTTCTACTATCTGCGACAACAACATGATAAAAAGGACTGTCCTTCGCACCACCTCTTGCAAGACGAATGGTTACCATTAAAATTTCCTCATAAAACTATAATCAAATAAATCGGATCATTGTACGGGCTTTTAGCAGAATGTGAAGAAATAATTACATTCAGAGGCTATAAAACTCACCTCAAAGCCAACCCCAATGAATTTTAGCGGCCTAAACTACCGCCCATACTACCCATATTGCTCTGTAATCCACGCATCATATTGGCCATATTGCCCTTTTTAAAGCGTTTCATCATTTTCTGCATCATTTTGAATTGTTTCAACAACTTATTAAGGTCTTGAACATCTTGCCCACAACCCGCCGCAATACGTTTTTTGCGCCTACCTTTAATAATATCGGGGAATTTCCTTTCCTGAATCGTCATCGAATTAATGACTGCAACTTGCCGAGAAAGCTCTTTATCGTTAACTTTATCTTTCACACTTTCAGATAAGTTATTCATACCGGGTAATTTCTCCAACAAAGAACCAACGCCCCCCATATCTTGCATTTGTTGCAATTGATCTTTGAAGTCTTCCAAAGTAAATGTCTGACCTTTTTTAACTTTCTTCGCAAGCCGTTCGGCTTTCTTTTGATCGACCTTGCGCTCAACTTCTTCGATCAGACTGAGCATATCGCCCATACCGAGAATACGAGAGGCCAAACGATCAGGGTGAAACAACTCTAGTTCATCCGTTTTCTCACCGGTACCGATAAATTTAATGGGTTTTCCGGTAATATGACGAATCGATAATGCAGCACCACCACGCGCATCACCGTCTGCCTTGGTAAGCACAACACCGGTTAACGGAAGCGCTTCATCAAATGCTTTTGCTGTATTAGCCGCATCCTGTCCGGTCATACTATCGACCACAAAGAGTGTTTCAATCGGATTGATCGCCGCATGAAGACCTTTTATCTCGGCCATCATTTCATCATCAATAGCTAAACGTCCTGCTGTATCAACAATCAGTACGTCAAGAAATTTACGCCGTGCTTTATCAACAGCGTTATTAACAATATCAATCGGTTTTTGTGAAGCATCGCTTTCAATAAACTCCAATGACAAATCATTGGCCAATGTTTCTAATTGCTTGATGGCCGCAGGTCGATAAACATCGGCACTGACAACACCCACTGATTTTTTATGATTTTCCTTCAGCCAACGTCCTAATTTTGCAACGGTCGTGGTTTTACCCGCCCCTTGCAAACCCGCCATTAAAATAACCGCCGGCGGATTGGTTTTAAAATTCAGCCCTTCATTCGCCCCACCCATCACCGTCATGAGTTCGTCTTGAACGATTTTCAATAAGGCTTGGCTAGGCAGAAGACTGGTTTCAACCTCGGTTCCCAACGCCCGCTTTTTCACACCACCAATAAAGGCCTGAACCACCGGTAAAGCCACATCGGCTTCTAACAAGGATAAACGAATCTCGCGCAACGTATCCTTAATATTATCTTCAGTAAGACGCCCCTGCCCGCGAACGACCTTAAGCGTTTTCGTTAAACGATCGGTTAAATTTTCAAACATAATAGACGAACACCTTCACAACTCTTAAACTAAGACTCACATAGAGCCCAAACAGGTTATAATTTTCAGTTACCTCTAAGGATGCAACTTTGCTCCCTTAGTAAATTATAGCTTTACCGTAAAAACAACTATTATGACAGACTAATCCAATAAGGACAGCCTTAATGATTCATACATTAATCAATAACCTGACTATTATCAGTTATTTATTAAGTGCTTTTTTAATCGCCAAGAATAAAAACACCATCCATACCGGTTTATTTCAGCACCTTCATCCACTCACACTCGGATGGATTGCTGTGCTTTTACACACCACAACAGTCACGCAACAATTATTTACGCCTGAAGGCTTAAATCTCAATTTCTTTACCGCGGGCTCACTGGTTTCCAACATTCTTGTCTGGCTATTTCTGTTAGCGGCATTAACACGCCCCATCGATAAATTAGCCATCGCGATATTTCCAATTGCGGCACTCATGCTAGGCCTACAGAACCATATTGAAATAGAACCCCAAATTCTGGCTAATCATGCCTGGCAAATGAATCTTCATATTCTTACCTCTATTATCGCCTTCAGCCTTTTTAACATAGCCGCTTTTCAAGCGGTCTTACTCGCGATACAAGACCACCAACTTCATAGTCACCGCCCACACAAACTGGTACTTTCATTGCCCCCCTTGCAAACCATGGAACTCTTATTGTTTCAAATGATAGGGACAGGCATGCTCTTTTTATCGGGCTCCCTACTCAGCGGTTTTTTCTTTCTTGAGGATCTTTTTGCACAACACCTGGCTCACAAAACAATTCTGTCACTGCTGGCATGGGTTGTCTTTGGCATTTTATTATCCGGTCGTATTCGTTATGGGTGGCGTGGAAAAAAAGCCATTCGCGGCACTATTATTGGTTTTATCTTTCTGACACTGGCTTATTTTGGCAGCAAACTGGCCTTGGAGTTAATCCTACAACGGGTCTAATCAAAAATCCTACACCCCGATAGATTTTTCTCCGTCCTTAATGGCATTAATAATGTTCGTGGTTGAATGACCTTCAATAAAAGACAATATTTTAACTTCACCGCCATTCGCAAGCACACTTTCATGCCCCGCAATCTCTGTAATATCCTGATAATCACCGCCTTTAACCAATATATCTGGCAATAATCTATCGATGATGACTTGGGGCGTATCTTCGCTAAAAGCCACCACCCAATCCACACAAGTTAAGGCCGCCAACATTTCCATTCGATGCGCTAAGCCATTCACCGGTCTCGTTGAACCTTTTAAACGCCGTACTGATTCATCACTATTCACTAAAACAACCAGACGATCCCCTAACTCCCGAGCCTGCTGCAAATAACGAACATGGCCCGGATGTAAAATATCAAAACACCCATTAGTCGCAACAACAATTTCATTATTTTTATGCGCCTGCACCATTGCAGGCTCTAACTCAGCCACTAAAACAACACCACCGTGAGTAATTCGTCGCCCTTGTAGCGCTTGGGTCATTTCTGCCGTACTAACCACTGCCGTGCCCGATTTACCGACCACAATGCCCGCTGCTGTATTCGCCAACCATGTCGCATTCGCCAATGATTCCTTGGCGGCTAGGCTCGCAGCCAACACTGAAATCACCGTATCCCCAGCCCCTGTCACATCAAAAACATCTCGCGCCTGAGTCGGCAAGTGCAAGGGCTCACCGCCATGTTCTAACAGGGTCATCCCATGTTCACTGCGCGTAATCAACAACCCAGACAACCCCAGTTTTGCCATCAATTGGTAGCCTTTTTCGACCAATACATCCTGATCAGGACAAGGCCCGACAACGCCTTCAAACTCGCTTAAATTAGGCGTCATAATCGTTGATTTGCGATAACGTTCAAAATCAACGCCTTTAGGGTCAACCAATGTAGGCTTATTATAACGCCCAGCCAATGCGATTAACTGCTCAACTTGTACCAAGGTTCCTTTTCCGTAATCTGAGAAAACAACCACATCGGCTTGCTCAATTAGCTCAGGGCAAGCAGCAAGCAGTTGATCACTGTTAAATTGCTGAAAGTCTTCCTCAAAATCGAGACGGATGAGTTGCTGATTTCGACTCATAACCCGCAACTTGGTAATCGTAGGGTATTCGTCTAAGGTGATAAAACGACACGTCACTCCGGCATTCGTTAATATTGTCGTTAACGTCTCAGCCGACTCATCCTGACCGCAATAGCCCACCAAGGTAACATCCACACCTAATGCCGCTAAATTTAACGCCACATTACCGGCCCCTCCCGGGCGAAATTCACGATCATTAACATGGACAATAGGAACCGGTGCTTCTGGCGAAACTCGAGACGTTGAACCATGCCAATACTGATCAAGCATTAAATCACCGACCACTAAAACTTGCGCAGATGTAAACCTAGGTAACTGCATTATCTGTAATCCCAGCTAAAAAAGAATTCAAAATACCATAATAACCCCACCAAACACCAGCCCATGCTCAACCGACACCCAGCAACAACACAGCACTAACTCGGCTATTCCCTCAAATGCTATGATAGAATTATTAGGTTCATTTTAGCATTAAGGATACCACTATGAAGGTCACTATCTACCACAACCCCCGTTGCAGTAAATCACGCCAAACACTACAACTCCTACAAGACCAAGGCATAGAGCCTGAAATCATAAAATATCTGGAAACACCACTCAACGCTGAAGAAATCAGTAGCATCTTAACTAAACTGGCTATTGAGCCCCGAGCACTACTCCGTAAAAGTGAGCCTGATTATAAATCTGCCGGTCTGAACGATACGTCGCTCGACTCAGAAGCTCTTATTAGAGCCATGGCTGAATACCCTAAACTTATCGAACGCCCCATTGTTTTAGCAAACAACAAAGCCGCCATTGGACGCCCTCCAGAAAACGTCCTCACTATTTTATAAGTGCTCTCAAACAACCCTAAAAAACGACCTCTCACCCCAAAATACATAACATGGATACACAGATACTCATCCTCTATTACAGCCGACATGGTGCAACGATTGATATGGCTCAGCAAATTGCCCGCGGCGTTGAATCCACACAAAACGCCAACGCAATCATCCGTACCGTTCCGAATATTTCCTCAGTCTGTGAAGCGACTGAAGATAGCATTCCAGAACAAGGTGCACCTTATGCAACGCTTGAAGACTTAAAAAACTGTCACGGTTTAGCACTCGGTAGCCCCACTCATTTTGGCAATATGGCCGCACCGCTTAAACATTTTATTGATAGCACGACTGAACTGTGGTTTGCTGGTGCACTGACTGGAAAACCCGCCGTCGTTTTCACCTCCTCCAGCAGTATGCATGGCGGTCACGAAAGCACCTTACTGTCAATGATGTTACCGTTGATGCACCAAGGCATGATGATTATGAGTGTGCCTTGCAGTGAACCGGCCTTACGGGAAACACAAACCGGCGGCACACCTTATGGGCCCAGCCACCTCGCTCGCCAAGGCCAACCGTTAAGCGACGAGGAAAAAACTTTATGCCAACTTATGGGCCAACAATTAGCCCAAACTGCTCACCGACTTAATGCCTTATGACACTCAATAAACAGACTTACTACACCTTAGCGCTCAGCGCCTACTTTAGCCTTTTTGCTTTACTGATGGCCTGGCATACACTGCTAATGCCGTCAGCACGGTTTCCAACCGCCTTAGTGCTCATTGTTACCGTGCCGCCACTACTGCTACCGTTACGTGGCTTTCTTAACGGCCGCTCCAAAAGTACCGCCTGGATGGCCTATGTCAGTTTATTGTATATTACCCACGGACTGGTCGAAGCCATGGCTAATCCTGCTGAACGTTGGTATGCCACCGGCGAAGCCATTCTTGCCCTAATCTTATTCCTAAGCGCTACGTTTTATGTTCGCTCAAATGGCAAATAACCTAATCAATGAGTAAACAATTACCCCTTGATTTCAAATACCGAAGCAACCAAAGTTTTGACGACTATTTCTCCGGTGAAAACGAAGAAGTTGTCAGCCATTTAAAGCAATGCAGCGATAAAAACGGCGAGTCTTTTATCTTTGTCTGGGGCGCTTCTGGCACCGGAAAAACTCACCTTTTACAAGCCTGCTGCCAACAAACCGCGCAAACAGGAGAGCATACTTTTTATTTAGAATTAAAAAGCGGGCAACTCCCAGACCCCAGCATCCTTGACGGACTAGAAAACTTAGCGCTAGTTTGTATAGACAATATTCATTTGCTCAATGAGAGTCAACAACACCAAGAACACTACTTTAATTTTTTCAACCGTATTACCGAACAAGGTAACCGCCTCATTGTCAGCGCTAACTGTTCACCCACCCAATTAAACATCCCCTTAGCAGACCTTAAAACTCGCCTCAACTGGGGGCTTACCCTGAAACTAGATCGCTTAAGCGACGCCAACTTAATGGTTGCACTCAGCCATAAAGCGAATCGCATGGGCTTTGATATTTCTCCGCAGGCCGCCTCTTTTATTCTGTCTCGCTACACACGCAAACTCACCGACTTCTGGGACTTGCTACCTATTCTGGACCACGCAACCTTATCCGCACAACGCAAGGTTACGGTTCCTTTTTTAAAAGAAACACTAAACCTATGACCACGGCCTTAATCTTTGGCACCGGTGCTATCGGCGGTTTCTACGGTAGCCTTTTAGCCCAACAAGGCCTACAAGTTTCTGTCGTTTGCCGCTCTGATTACAGCCACATCAAACAACACGGCTTTCAAATTAACAGCCACGAATTAGGCCAATGGTCTTTTCAGCCCGAGCAAACATTTAATTCAACAGCAACTGTAAAAACACCTGTTGACTACCTGTTAGTCTGCACCAAGGTTCTCGACAATCTTGATCGAGTAAAACTCATTAAACCGGCTGTAGGCATAAACACCACGATCGTGCTGATTCAAAATGGTATTGCCATTGAAGATGAAATCATCGCCGCTTTTCCAAATAACGAGGTGGTCAGCGGGCTCGCTTTTATTTGCTGCAACCGAATACACCATGGTGAAATTGAACATTTGGCCTATGGACGGTTAACGCTCGGAAACCTACCGTCAGGTTTTAGCGAAAAAACCCGACGCCTGGCAACATTTTTTAACGATGCTGGCATCGATTGTCAATTAAGTGAAGCCATTACCACCGCACGGTGGCAAAAATGCATCTGGAACGCCCCTTTCAATCCCTTATCGGTCCTCTCGGGTGGCCTCAGTACACAAACTATTTTACAAACCCAAGAACCCTTAATACGCGCCATCATGCAAGAGGTTTTTACCATTGCCACAGCCTTAGATACCCAACAAATGCCGCCCTACAAAACCAGCATGTTACTAGACTATCAGGCCGGTCGTCCCATGGAAATTAATGCTATTTTAGGCAATACCATCAAAGCGGCTTCGCATACCAATACTGAATGTCCGCACTTAAAAACGCTCTTTGCCTTACTGCAACTTACAGAATTAACTGAACCCGTTAAGCGTTCAGAAACGCCTTGGCCTAACCAAAATACTTTGGGTTAACGTGTTAGAAAAGTAGCCTCATTATCTATGTTTGAGTGGCTATCGCTAAGATTTAATTAACCTCGCCAGTTTTTTGGGTGGCACCGGCTTTGAAAACAAATAGCCCTGAAACTGGTCACAACCTAAAGCCATCAAGATCGAATGCTGCCCATCAGTCTCTACCCCTTCAGCGACCACTTCCATGCCAAATGTTTTAGCCATCGCGATAATTGCCTTAGTAAAGGCTA
>LWDU01036822.1_pt1 | contig 14410 bp, 16 predicted proteins | sample 727161 | NCBI WGS metagenome assembly LWDU01 (sample SAMN04566230, study PRJNA314399) | hydrothermal vent metagenome | isolation source: deep sea hydrothermal plume seawater | place: Mexico: Gulf of California, Guaymas Basin | collected 2004-07-11 | reverse complement strand
CGGTACGATTGATATTCCTGCATCAATTTCAACCGCTCTTTTCACCGTCTCGATATTGTCGAATTCCATGACGGTTTTAACTTCGATCCCATGATCTTTCAAAATTTTATCAATTGCTTTACGAGTTGGAATATCCGGTTCAAACCCTATGAAACGCTGCCCGGACAAGGCATCAAGACTGACAGTTTGTGCCGAAGCAAGCTCATGTTCGGGGTGACAAACCAATACCAGTTTATCTTTCCTTAGCGGAACAACTTCAATTTTACTGTCCCTGTTCGGATAAGCTACCAACCCAAGATCCACGACATTTCCAATCACATCCTCGTAAACCTGATTGGAACGTCGGTATTCCACATGCACATGAACGGTGGGATAGGTCTTCAGAAACTTTTTGATGTAAGGAGGCAGATCGTGAAGACCTACACTATAAATCGTTGCCACCCTAATTGTTCCGGATATGACATTCTTGATTTCCTGTAGTTTGCTCAGCAGAGAAACATAGATCTGAATCATCTGCTTGCTGTAATCATACAGCACCTGACCCTCCCGCGTGAGTCGAAACCGTTTTTTACTTCGCTCAATCAGAACCGACTTAAACTGCTTCTCCAGCGAAGTCATTTGCTGACTCACAGCTGACTGAGTTATGCTGTTTATTTGCGCTGCTTTGGTAAAACTCCCGGTTTCCGCCAAATCGCAGAAAACCTTGAGACTTTCGATCTGCATAAGGAAAGTTAAACCTAATTCAATGATTAAGTCAACTAATGTAATCCAAGCAGAGCTTCAGGAAAGAAGTCTTTTTACTTTTCGTAGGAGATCCTGACTGGTAAAGGGTTTTTTCAGAAAATAATCAGAATCCTCCTGATCTGAACTCGGTCGGACATAACCGCTGGAACAGATAATTGGCATATCCGGAGAAATCTGTTTGATACGTTCCATTAATTCTCTTCCACTCATATGGGGCATCACCATATCGGTAATGACTAAATCGATCTCTGAGTCCGGTTTGGAAAGAATCTCGACAGCTTCCTGTCCGGCCGTGGTGGTTACAACATCATAACCGAAGGAGGATAAAACGGTCTGGCCCATCGTCAAAAGTAATTCTTCATCGTCGACCATGAGAATTTTTTGATTTCCGGCATACATTTCATCTGAAGGCCCCCCCTTTTTGACCAGTGTCTTTTCAGCCGGAAGGTAGATTTTGACGGAGGTTCCCTGCCCGACTTCACTGGATATGGCAACGTTTCCACCATGATTGGTCACAATCCCATATACCCAGGCCAAACCAAGACCACGGTTCTTAGAAGCAGTTTTCGTCTTGAAAAAAGGTTCGAACACCCTTGGCAGGTCTTCCGGAGCAATTCCCTTTCCATTATCCTCAATGCAAATATAAACGTAGCGTCCGGAATTGATGACAACTTCGCCTTCGTTGAAGGCACTGTCAACCACCCTATTACCGCAAGTGATACTGACCCACCCCTCTGACCCCATTGCTTCAAGGCTGTTTTCAAAAACCCGCATCAAGGCCAACTGAATCTTTGCTTCATCAAATTTTGCCGCATATAACTCATCCTCCAAGTTCAAATTCCAATTGATTTTAGGCTGATTAGAGGATTCGAAAATCTCGATAGTCCGGTGGAGGAGATCGTGAATATTTCCTGAAACCCGGGTAGGACCGTCTTTTTCCTGACGACTGAAAGCCGCCAGATCATTGGTTATTTCTGCAGCCTTTTCTGCTGATTTCTCAATCTGAATCAGGGATTGCCGAGTTAAATCATCGTCAGTATTTCTTCCCAGGAGCAAGGACGTATGCCCGAGAATACTGGTCAGGGCATTGTTGAAATCAAGCGCCACCGTCCGTGTCAATTGCATCGCACAGTCCAACTTCTGCTTTACGGCACTGCCTACACCAATGCCTGCAACCGGTTTAACAACTGGAATTTCCTGGTTTTTAGAATCCGATTCCGAACCCATCGGAATGGCTTGCAGAAAAAGGCTCGAATCGCCTCCTTGTGTAAATGGTGAGATCCATAGTTGATAACGCTGATCTCCTTTCTTTGTTTCCGTCAGGGAAACATCAAAACACGACTGCCCGTTCGATTTGACCTTATTCAGCAAATCATTGGGGCGTAACTGGTTGCTTTTAGACCAAATCGTGGCTTCCAACGAGGGCCTATCCGCAATTCTCAAAGCGAACTTTTTAATGGCAAGCCGGTTAGCTTCTTTAATGAACCCGGACTCATCTGTAACCAGAACCGGCCAACTCAGATGATTTATGAACATTTCTTCGTCTATCTTCATTCCATCCTTTCCAGCTGAATTAATTTGAATAGAGCCGAACAAAAGAACTAAAAAAACGGCTAATCATTTCTGACGCGCCAGCAACCGTCTCCAACACATCCTCGTGATTAAGAGGACTCCTGCTCAAGCCGGAGCATCGATTTGCGATACATGATACCGCAGCTACGGGCAAGCTGCAATGATTGGCCACAATAACTTCCGGAACTGTGCTCATACCGACAGCGTCGGCTCCAGCTTGTCTGAAAACCCGAATTTCTGCGGGTGTTTCATAATGGGGTCCGGAAACCGCCAAGTAAATACCGGTCTGCATCTTTAGACCAACTAAGCGGCCCGCCTTGACAAGTAAATCGGTCATGCGTCGATCATAGGCATTGGAAAGATCCACAAAAGGAGATGCAAATCCTGACATAAAATTGATATGGTCATTAACCACCATGAGGTCTCCTGGGGCAAGATCGGGATGAATCCCCCCGGCTGCATTGGTCAGTAGAAGGTGCCGGATACCTGCCTCGGCCAGGACTCGAACAGGAAAAGTCACCTTCTGCATCGAATGACCTTCGTAATAATGCAAACGACCTGATAAGAATAAAACCGGCGGATCTTCCACTTCTGCACAAACAAATTTCCCAGCATGCCCGGGCACAGTGGATTTCGGGAAATTTCCAATCACCGAATAAGGAATCTCCTTAATCACTTGAAGATTTTCCAAAATGGGATAGAATCCACTGCCGAGTACGACGGCGAGTTCGTACTTTCGAGGCAACAACGCCCTTAGTTCCTGGGCGGCATCAAAGGCTGATTGGCCATGGGACATCTTTTTCCTGATCCGGTTTTCACATTAACGGATCTGATAGCGTTATTATTATGTGTATCAAACTATGCAGTTGACTAATGATGAAATACGCCGCTACTCGCGGCACCTCATTCTGCCCGAAGTCGGGATGGCTGGTCAAAAGAAGATTTGCTCTTCGAGTGTTCTTTGTATCGGAGCCGGCGGTCTCGGCTCACCGGTGACCATGTACCTGGCCGCCGCCGGAATAGGCAAAATCGGGCTGGTGGATTTCGATGTGGTGGACGAATCCAATCTGCAACGACAGATTCTTCACGGTTTCGAAGATGTCGGACATCCCAAGATTGAGTCGGCAATCAAAACGCTGCATTCGATTAACCCCAACACAGAACTTGTGCCTCACCCGGTAAGAGTCTCCAGTGAGAACGCCATGGAGCTAGTCTCACAGTATGATGCGGTGATCGACGGCACTGATAATTTCCCAACTCGTTACTTGATGAATGACGCTGCGGTTTTGTCAAAAAAGCCGAATATTTACGGATCGATTTTCAGGTTTGAAGGACAGGCAACGGTGTTCGCACCAGAACTGGGAGGACCTTGTTACCGTTGCCTCTACCCTGAACCTCCGCCTCCCGGCATGGTTCCCAGTTGTGCGGAAGGCGGCGTCCTGGGAGTGCTGCCCGGAATTATCGGATGCATCCAGGCCACAGAGTTGATCAAGGTCATCCTAGGTCAAGGTAAGGGGTTGATCGGTCGATTGCTGCTTTTCAATGCCATGGACATGCAATTCCGTGAAGTGAAAGTGAGAAAGGACCCAGCCTGCCCCCTTTGCGGTGATAACCCAACCATTACTGAACTGATCGATTATGACCATTTCTGCGGCATACCGGATGAACCGGAAGTGCCGGCGGAAAATCCGGACGAAGTGACAGTATCAGAAATGCAGAAAGCACTCACCAACCCGGCACTGGACATCAAGGTAATCGATGTGCGGGAACCGGATGAATACGAAATTGCTTATATATCCGAGGTAGCACAATTACCTCTGAGTCAGTTGAACAACCGTTTTACTGAACTGGACCCCAATCAAACGATTTACATTCACTGCAAGAGTGGAGTGAGATCCATGAAGGCCTTGCATTTTCTCAGGGAACAGGGATTCAAGCACGTGAAAAGTGTTCGCGGCGGAATCACCGCATGGTCTCAGGAAATCGATTCCTCCATACCACAGTATTGATTGAGTCGTAGTGATTCGCAGAACCCCATGGGCATTCGAAAATCAGCAAGAGAACGCGTCGTTCAATTCCTCTTTCAAGCGGACTTGAATTCGGATCAGGATATTGATCAAGCCTTGATGCAATTCTGGAAAACACAGCAGCGAAGCTCTGTGGAATCCACACAAGTCAAAGCCACCTGGGGCGAAGAAATCGAAATCCCGCCCCTTTCCGCTGAGGAGTCGGCCATTCAGATTTTTGCCAAGCCATTGATCAAAGGAACTCTCGAAAACATTGAGAAGATTGATCATCTGATTCAACAGGCTATGGATAACTGGGATCTGAAACGATTGGCAGTGGTCGACCGGAATGCCATCCGCTTGGCTGTCTATGAATTCTTATATCGAGAAGATATTCCCTGGGTAGTCAGTATCAACGAAGCCGTGGATATCGTGAAGAAGTTTTCAACGGATGACAGTGGCCGCTTCGTCAATGGCATACTGGACAAAATCATGAACCAGGAGAAAGCCACCACTGCAAAGTCAGACGCTGGGAGTCAACCTGAGAAGAGACTCGAATCAATCTCTTCAAAACCTGCTGATTCACTCGGCGAAAACAGCTGAACAGCTCTTTTCCATTCTTTCATATGTCAGCCGATCTCCACATGCACAGTCGATATTCAGACGGGACCTTCACGCCTGCCGAATCCGCAGCACTGGCACATAAAGTAGGGCTCAGCGCCTTGTCACTGACTGACCACGATACCGTCGAAGGATGTGATGAAATGGAAAAGGAATGCCTCAAATACGGCATTGAATTCATTCCGGGCGTGGAATTGACGGCACAAATTGAAACAAACGAAGTCCACATTCTCGGGTATCTCATGAATATCCAATATGCCGAGTTTCTAGAACTGGTCTCTCAATGTCAGGAAGCGCGAAAAAAGCGAATCTACGAGATGGTGGAACGATTGAACGACTGCGGGGTGGACATCACTCCTGAGTTGGTATTCGAAAATGCATCCTGTAAATCTCCCGGACGACCTCATGTTGCCCGGACCTTGGTCCAGGCAGGTATTTGTAGAAATTTTGACGAAGCCTTTGAGAAATATCTCAAAAAGAACAGACCTGCATGGATGCCCAAAAAGAAGATTTCCGCACAAAGCGCCATTGACATGATTCATTCTGCCGGAGGGGTGGCCGTACTTGCCCACCCGGTTCTCTACAAAAAGGATAAATTGATCCCGAAACTGGCTGAGATGGGTCTCGACGGCCTGGAATGTCATCATTCAAAACAGAAGAATTCATTGGCTGAGAAATATCAGACCATAGCAAAAGAACTCAAATTACTGCCGACCGGCGGCTCCGATTGTCATGGAAACAGCAAAGGAAAACCCTTGATTGGCACGGTAAGGATTCCTATGCAGTTTGTCACCGACCTGAAGAAAAGGGCTCAAACCTATGCCGATCACCCCCCCTTTTTCTGAGTCCTTAAGTCCAGAAGTGATTTCCGCTGACAATTGATATTTTACCGATGAGTTTATTTAGTAAATTTAAAGAAGGACTGGCAAAAACCAGTTCAAAATTGACGTCTGAAATCAAACGGATCATCACGCGGTCACCCAAAATGACCACGGATGTGTTGGAAGAGTTAGAGTATGCTTTAATCTCTTCCGATCTGGGAATGACAATGACCCAGCAGATTATTGACGCAGTACGGGAATCCTTTGAATCTCAAGGCAAAGATGCCGTCGATGTGAATACGATTGCCAGGGAACAAATGCTCAAAAGTTTCCGGCAGAAACAGTACCCGTTAGAAAAGAATCCAAACGGTCTTACCGTAGTTTCGGTTATCGGAGTCAACGGCAGCGGTAAGACCACGACTTGCGCAAAACTGGCACACCGAATTCAGATGGAAGGAGGAACGGCCATGCTTGCCGCTTGCGATACATTTCGCGCAGCAGCCATCGAACAGTTAACGCTTTGGGGAAACCGACTTAGCACACCGGTCATTGCCGGGGAATACGGAGCCGATCCAGCCGCGGTCGCACACGATGCTGTCCAGTCAGCACTCAGCAAATCGACGGATTTTCTATTCATTGATACGGCCGGCCGGCTTCACACTAAAAAGAATCTGATGCAGGAACTTCAGAAAATTCATCGGGTCATCAAAAAACAAATTCCCGAGGCACCTCACGAAGTGCTGTTGGTAGTCGACGGAAGTACGGGGATGAATGCCATGAATCAGGCCGTGGAATTCAATAAAATCGCTCCCATTACCGGTCTTGTTGTTACAAAATTGGACGGCACCAGCAAAGGAGGTATGCTACTCGCCATTCACAATGAACTGGATATTCCAGTTAAATTCGTTGGACTCGGTGAAAAACCGGACGACCTGCAACCATTCCATGCCGAGGAATTCGCTATGGCTCTTTTTCCACCTCAGGAAGCTGAACTGGATGTTAAATGACTCCTTCCGATGAAGATCGGAAATGGATGCTGCAAGCTCTGAAATTGGCAGAGAAAGGATATGGTCGCACTTCTCCAAATCCGATGGTCGGGGCGATCCTCATCAGGAACAATCGTATCATTGGCCAAGGCTGGCATCGCAAAGCTGGAAACCCTCACGCTGAAATTGAAGCGTTTCGCAATGCCGCACAGTTAAGGCATTCTTCAAGAAACACCACTCTTTATGTTACTCTGGAACCTTGCTGCACTGATGGCAGAACACCTCCGTGTACGAATGCCATTCTGAAATCCGGTGTGTCCAGAGTTGTTATCGGTTCGATCGATCCCAACCCAAACCATACAGGAAAATCCGTCAAATTACTCAGACGGCACGGAATCAGTGTCACAATCAATGTCGAATCAGAAAAGACAACTGAACTCAATGATCCCTTTAATCACTGGATCGTAAAACGACAACCTTGGGTGATTGCAAAGTCAGCCATGAGTTTGGACGGTAAAATAGCCACTCGGACCGGAGACTCCAAATGGATAACAGGAGATGAATCCCGACGACATGCCATGAAGATCCGCCAAGGATGCGATGCGATTCTGGTCGGCATCAACACCATCTTGAAAGACAATCCCAGCCTTTCCTACCGACCCGTTTTTTCCACTCTTCGCTGGAAAAAAGAAAAACCACTTTTGCGAATCATATTAGATTCCCGAGGAAGGATCCCCTCCTCGGCCAAAGTTTTAAATGATGCCTACTCTGAATCAACGATACTGGTTCTCTCTACTAAAACTTCCCCAGTTAAAATCCACCGATTGAGTAAAATGGCTAAAGTCTGGGTGGCCCCACTTCTAGATAATCACATCGATCTGGATTGGGTCCTTTCAAAATTGGGGGAAGAATCGGTGACCAGCTTACTCGTGGAGGGTGGAGGGAGAATCCATGGCTCCTTTTTCGGTGGAAATCTGGTAAACCAAGCCGCTTTTTATTATGCTCCAATGATCATAGGTGGAAAGAATGCGGTGAAGGCCATTGAAAATTTCAGTCCCTATGCAGCTGATTCCAGAAATATCCTTACCCATGTCCGATGGAAAAGATTGGGCAAGGATCTCCATTTATCTGCAAAAATCAAGGTTCCGTAAAACTCAAAAAAACAGATAGAAATGTTCACTGGCATCGTTGAAGAAACCGGCAAAGTCCTCTCTATTATAAAAAATGAGGATTCTATTCGATTAAAGTTCTCGGTGAAAAACTGCGGTAAAAAGCTAAAGAAAGGCGACAGTATTGCTGTCAATGGATGCTGCCTGACCGCCGTTAACATCAAGAAATCGGGTGCGTCCCTATCCGTCCGAGTCGATCTGCTTCACGAAACTTGGATTCGAACCAATCTGCAATATCTAGAAACCGGGGATTCGGTCAATCTTGAACGAGCTGTCAAAGCTTCTGACCGAATGGGAGGTCATTTCGTTACAGGCCACGTGGACGGAATTGGCAAAATTCTACAAATACGAAATAAAGGGTCCGACATCTATTTAAGTGTTACCGTCCCGAAATCACTCATTAAATATATTCTGCTCAAAGGCAGTATCTGCATCGACGGAATCAGCCTTACTGTCGCAGAAGTTCGAAAGCAAAGTATCGCCATTTGGATCATTCCCCACACAATCAAAGTAACCAATCTGAAAAACCGGAAAGTTGGTGACAATCTCAACTTGGAAACGGATCTACTTGGAAAATATGTCTACCGAATCCTTCAAGAGACCCAAAAATGAATTTCGTATTCTTTTCCTTCTAATTCATTGCAATCCTCAAAATTCGTGTTTAAAGTCCCACCGGCTCTTAACAGCCGGTTGAAAAACTACGTTAATCAAAGGACGCCCTACGCCTTAATCGGAAAGGGGTCTGCGCAATGAGTTCGTGATGAATGAGTTACGTAAAACGGGAGAATTTCGTAGTTTTACAACCGCCTGTTGAGAGTTCACTCAATCAGTACAATTAATACCAGTAAAAGAAAGTAATCAGATGCCTCAAGGAACAGTAAAGTGGTTTAACGAAGAAAAAGGATTCGGATTCATTACACCCGAAGAAGGTCGAAAAGATTTATTTTTCCACCATTCGGAAATCCAGGGGAATATCCCCAATGATGGAGAGGGTGTAGAATTTGAAATTGGTGAAGGCCGAAAAGGTCCCTGCGCAACCAACGTGAGAGTTCTCTAGAGATCCCAGTTTCCGGGAACTTTAAATTTTTCACATAATCTCAATACCTAACCGGTCGGAATAACTTCCGACCGGTTTTTCTGTTGAAAGGGGTGCAAATAGATTAGCCCTCTGGCCGGGTTGCATTGTTTTTATAACTTGAATTCCACTTGGATTTTAATAGCTTGAATTCTTATGGATTCTGAAGGGGAGGCACCACGGAAAGTCGAGGAAATCATCGCTAACGCCCAGAAAGCGCGGGCCAGTGACATTCATTTTCAGACCCGTGATGGAACCGCGCAGATATCATTTCGCATTGACGGTGTAATGACCCCGATCGGGGAGCTGGAAGCAGATATTCAGGAACGTGTCTTTGGAAGAATCAAGTATTTAGCCAAGCTTAAAACCTACCAGGAATCTCTACCGCAGGATGGACGCATTCAAAAGTCTGATGTCGGTTCGAAGCACGACATTCGAGTGGCCACTTACCCAACCGTCACAGGCGAAAAAATAGTTCTCAGACTATTCTCAGAAGTAGCGGATAGGAATTTGGACGAATTGGAGTTTTCCGACGGAATTTTCCAGGAACTAAAGCAGTTTCTTCGGGGGAACTCTGGGCTGCTGCTCCTGACAGGTCCTGCGGGAAGTGGTAAAACGACGACTATTTATGCTTGTGTGCGTTATTTGGCTGCGATGGGAGGGCGGCATATCATCACGATTGAGGATCCGGCGGAACAGATAATCGAAGGGGTTATGCAAACTGAAGTAAACGAGGCACGTGGTCTGACTTTTGCAAAAGCGGCACGTCATCTTCTTCGGCAGGACCCGCAGATCCTGGTCATAGGAGAAATCAGGGATGATGAGACCGCCTGCATCGCGGTGAGAGCCGCCATGACCGGGCATATGGTGATCTCCACACTTCATGCCGGTTCATGCAAGGGCGTCTACGAGAGACTTTTGATGATGTGTGAGGATCGGTTCGCCGTCATTAGCTCGGTCGCTCTTATTCTGAATCAGATCTTGATACGAAGGCTTTGTGCCGCGTGCCAGGGTGATGGTTGTGACCTATGCTTTAAAACCGGTTATTGTGGCCGTGTGCCTATCGTGGAATGGTACAAATCCGACGATGCTAAGCGTCGGCACATTCGATCCCTTGGAGCTGAAGCTGTAAAGCCCGATCAAGCAATCAGCAAATCCGCGCGTGAGGTTCTTGAAATGGGGTTGTCAGACCTCCAAGAATACAAACGAGTATGCGGACTATGAATCTAGATGAATTTGCATTCTTCAATCGCCAGTTGAGCGCAATGCTGCGGGATGGGATTCCGTTGGAGGGGAGTTTGAAACAACTGTGCCAATCGATGAGATCCGGGCGGATCAAATCTGAAATCGAAAAATTGGAGAAGGATCTATCAAAAGGAGTTCCATTGACTAAGGCCGTGGAATCAAGAGATCTCCCCGAATTTTACATAAAAATGATGCAGGTGGGAAGCCGCTGCAACGATCTCCCGAAAGTACTTCAGTTAATAGCCGATTACTATGAAACCATGAATTCCAGCTGGATCCGCTTAAAGGGAGTCATGGTCTACCCAATGATTCTTTTCGGTGGAGCGATGATTCTTTCCGTTTTCCTTGCCATCATGATTCAACAGCTACTGACAGCTTTTCAGCCACTTTCGAGTGCAGCAATCGACACTTTTGCATCGCTCTGGATTGTTCCTATTGTATTCAGCGGACTGTTCTTCTGTCTTGTTATGTGTTTGATTTCCAGACGATTGAGGGGGAAATTAGAATGGATACTTCCCGGATTCTGCGAAGCAGGTTTGGCGCGGATTGCAGGGGCCATCGAGTGCCTGCTGGCAGGTGGGGCAAATCTGGGAGATGCGATTACACTCATGGCAGACCTCGAAAAAAAGACTCCCGCGGGTAGAGAGCTTAAGCGGTGGAATGCTCGGATAACAGAAGGACATGCGCACATTGACCAGATCGCATTACCGGGAGTGGTGTTCCCTCCTCTCTTTACCTGGCTCATCTCCAGCAGCAAAGATGATCCAGAATCAGGCTTCCGAAAAGCGGCGGCAATCTATAGAAATCGATCGACCTACCGCATCGACCTGATGCTGTACGCCGTACTTCCGGTGGGTGTCGTCATCGTTGGAATGATAATTCTTCTTGAGTTGATTCCCCTATTCCATCAACTCGGCCAAGTCATGGATAGGATCTGATTGCTTATGAACGACTTTTTCTCAGGTCAGGAATGGCTCAGCACCATTTTTTCAATCACGGTTGGAATAGCCGTGGTCGCCGGCTTCAGCCTACTGATCTATTTCACCCTCAGCCTTCCTTTGCGCCGCCTCGAAAGGGCACGTTTCTTCGTCGATCTACTGGAAACAGGCTTAGATCAAGGCAGGAGCATCGAAGATACAATCGTCAGTATTGCGCGAACGAAGGACAAATCCGTCGGCAAACGTTTCTTTCAAATCGGCGATGATGTTGAGCGGGGCAATTCGGCCCCGGAGGCGATGGCAAAGGCAGGTGGATTGCTACCGAAACAACTGCGATCGATGCTTGCAGTTGGATGGAAAATCGGAGATTACCGGCGTGTGCTGCCGGTGTGTCGTCGTTATCTTGAGGACGGAAAATCCCGGGTTGAATCGACGATCAGTTATATGATGTTATTCTGTACCACATTTTCCCCGATTATCCTGATCACCACTTTATTGATGGCATTGGCTGTCTGGCCAAAAATCCGGGAAATCATGTTTGATTTCCATGTTGAGCCCGATCCCTTTATGAGTTGGGTGTTCGATTCGTCTCTGTTAATTGTCCTTCCCGTGTCAGCTGTTTCAGCCCTGCTATTCATCTTGATCGTTTTCTACATCGGAGTCCCCCAGTTGTCTTCAAAGACGCAGGGTTGGTGGCACGGCCTCATTTCATCTCTGGCGTATCTGATTCCCTGGCGTCGAAAACGATTGTACCGGGATTTTTCGAGTCTTCTCGCCATGCTTCTTGATGCCGGAGTCTCTGAAGAAGAAAGCATTCGATTGGCGGCTGAAGGAGTAGCCAATTCGAAGATTCAGTTTGTCGCTGAAAAAACTTCATCCGGGCTCAGTTCCGGAAAAAACCTGCCGGAAGCCTTAAGCTCTGCAATGCCGTGGGATGGGGGATTGACATGGCGTCTGCGGAACGCTGGTTATGCCGGAGCAAGTTTTTCTGACAGTTTGAGAAGTTGGTGGGAAATGTTGGATGCGGAGGCTTTCCGCCTGGAGCAGAGTTTTTCACATTATGTCACTACGATGCTTGTCATTTTCAACGGCGTGGTTGTGGCCATGATTGCAAGTGCGGTCTTTAAATTCCTCGTGAGAATTGTCGAAACGGAAATATGAGAATACTCAAATCAGATAGGACACAAACCGGGTTCATGGCTTTTGATTTGGCAGCTTCTCTAGCATTGCTTGTGCTGATCCTCGTACCGTTGGCATACTCGTTTCAGAAGGAACAGCAGCTTTGCCGAGCCTATTATTTTCGTGCGATTGCCATGGAAATTGTTGACGGCGAAACCGAGATTCTAGCCGCCGGTGTCTGGAGAGGCTACCAACCGGGTGTCTACGATTACGAGGTGACAGCGAAGGCGGCTCTCAACCTTCCTCCAGGCAATTTCCTCCTGACTCTCCAGCCTGATATCTGCCGATTAGAGTGGGTTCCTGAGAAGCACTGGAAAGGCGGCAGAGTTGTGCGCGAGTTCTCTACCGGGGAACGACAGGACGCAGTAAAATTGTCAAAGTTTCAACAGGGGGCTACAGATGACAACTAGGGAGACAATACTGACAATGGACGTGCAGACTGTGCACTTGAAACAAACCGTTCCCGGTGAAGACAAACGACTTATTTGTGGAAATACAGGATTCCCGCAAAGCGGTTTCACCTTGTTGCATTGTCTCGTGTATATAGCATTGTTGGGGTTTTTGGGGAATCTTTCTTATCAGTGCTACTACCGCTGCCTGACCTCATCAAAGTATCTGGAACGAAACGCGCGAGATATATCACGAACGCTTCACGCCGGGGAAATCTGGCGGGAAGATATCAGAATGGCCGTTGCGTCGCCCCGCATTCATACCCTTGAAAATCAAACCGTTCTTGTTATCCCTCATAAGAGTATAACGCTTTGGTATTGGCTTGAAGGAACGGCAATATGGAAGAGCCGAAATGAGGGTGTCACTAAAGAACGATTCCTCGAATTAGTGCAGGAATCAGACATGCAGGCGGAAGATCGAAATGGACTGACCGCATGGAAGTGGGAGGTCGTACTGGCGCAGTCACAGAAGGTTGTCCGTCTACCCGGTATATTTACATTCTACGCTGTACCGGGACCGAAGCAACAACTGGCAGCGATGATAGAGAAAACAAATACCTTGAGATGAAATTCGCACTGCACAGACGGAAAGAGGACGGGCTTGCTGTATTGGTCATATTCATTCTAATGTCACTTATGACGGCCCTTGTGATCAGCAACAGCATTTGCCTTCATTATTTACGGCGCGATATCATGCTGATTCAAAAAAAGCACATGTCGAAACTCGAACATGTCACGAGCGTGTCAGTGTTGCCGTTTAAGAAAACAATAATGCCCCTATCTCAACCACGGACAAATCGAATCACAACCGAGTTGAGGATTTAACTAAAGCCGACATTACTGTTTTTCGTATTCGCCTTTACTGACTTTCTTCAACACGGTAAACCCGGCCTTTTTGGCATCGGTAATGGAAAGGGGTTTGAGAATGGAAGGGGTAAAGAAGTTGGAGATTTTTTTCCGGATAGCCCGCTTGCAAGCGGGACATTTTTCAAGAGGCTTCGCAGTGATTGGTCTTTTCAGGGTAAAGGCACCCCCACATACAACACAATCTCCTTCGCAAAGTTCGTATTCGTATAATGGCATCGCTTTTCTACAAAATCAGAAGGCGGAATTCTGACGATTTCTAAAACCTTAATAAATTTACGTCTAAGACAGCTTACCGCAACGGTGGAAATCAAGCTCCAGGAGAGGCAGCCTCTGCCTCTTTCTCCTCAATGTCATCAGAGTTTTCCTTTTTAGCTTCCCTTTCTGCAGTCGAATCCTTTTCACTAGGTATATCGACCTCTTCATCAGTTTCTTCCGATGTGTCGCTTTCAGGGACGGTCTCCTGTTTCTTTACTGGAACCTGTTCCGGAATACCTTCAATAACAGGGGCATTCGGTTTGTTATCATCCAGCATCTTTTCCAATAATCCTGGAACTGGGGGAGTCTGAGGGATAGTTACTTTAACAGGTTCGGAAACGACACTGGGGAATTGAGTTGGAATAACTGGCTTAGAAACAGAAATTCCTTCGCTTGAACCTGAAGTTTTCTCATCACTGTTTTCCTCGTCTTCTGCCGGCTCCTTCATGAATTCGGTTCGGGCTTTCAAAAGATTATCTATAG
>LWDU01036719.1_pt1 | contig 14414 bp, 10 predicted proteins | sample 727161 | NCBI WGS metagenome assembly LWDU01 (sample SAMN04566230, study PRJNA314399) | hydrothermal vent metagenome | isolation source: deep sea hydrothermal plume seawater | place: Mexico: Gulf of California, Guaymas Basin | collected 2004-07-11 | reverse complement strand
GCCGATCGTCCCGGACGAATAAACCGGGAGCAAATCGGAAAGATCCGTTCCGATTGGACCGGAGGGGAAATCAAGTCAGGTGTGACCTCAGAAATTATTCAGACGCTTCGTTCCATCCCGGCAGACGAAACCGGCGCACTTGTGATTAAGCATTTGAATGCCGGGATTCATCCTCAATCCATTTGGGATGCGGTCTTCACTTTTTCCGGTGAACTGTTGATGCGCAATCCGGGCATCGTCTCCCTGCATGCCGTGACGACTTCCAACGCGATGCATTATGCATTTCAGACCTGTGCTGACGACCGAATCCGCCGAATGCTTCTGTTGCAGAATGCGTCCTTTCTGCCCCTCTTTCGTCAGAAGGTTCTGAAACCGTCTCCGGAACAATCCCTTGATCTACTTGAAGCAACCGAAGTGGATCCGCAGGAACCGCAGGCGATTGCCGAGGTCTTCCGGGAAATCGACAAAGATCGTCTCACTGGAGCGAAAAAAGCCTTGAGCTATTTACAGCTTGGGCATTCACCGGAGGAATTCATCAATACCGCCCGGCGTTATCTCTTTCTGAAAGGTTCCAACTCCCACGACTACAAATTCAGTTCGGCTCTACTGGAGGATTATTACCATGTCTCTCCAGCCTGGAGGTATCGGTTCCTGGCCGCCGGCGTTTTCAATCTGCGAGGATCCGAAGGCAAAACCAACGGACTCGTCGAAAGAGTTCGCGCAGCCCTGAGTTGAATCGGACGCGCTCGATCCGTTCCGTTTCAACGGAACGCCGAGTCAGGATATGCATCACCCGTTGCAATCAGCCCTACCTTTACCGGTTGACTTTCTCTGGGGTACGGATTAGGTTCGCGTCGAAATGCATTGGTTTGCTCAACAGTTTACGGGGTCCTTTACGAACTTTTATTTGTTCGTGAGGCTTCCTGTGTGTTGAGTTAATGAGCCAGTATTAATCGGATTTTAAAACTCTAGACCGCAGGAAAACTTCCTGCGGTCTTTTTTTTGTATCGACCCTTAACCCAACTCAAACCTAAGAAGGAAAAACTATGATTATCGTATTAAAAGCCGGGGTAACCGAAAAGGAAATCCAGGCGGTCATCACCGAAATTGAAAAGCAGGATTACAAGACGCACGTGATGCATGGGGTGGAACGGACCGTCATTGGAGCCATCGGTGACGAGCGGACCCATCGAAATCTGGAATCTCTCATCACCTGGGAGCAGGTCGAACAGGTGATGAGGGTTCAGAAACGGTACAAATTGGTCAGTCGTGAAGCGCAGCCCAAGAGTTCAGTCGTGCCGGTTCGTGAAGTTCCTATCGGTGGAAAAAAAATTCAAATAATGGCCGGACCCTGTTCTGTGGAAAGCGAATCTCAACTGATGGAGACCGCGCATGCAGTGAAGGAGGCCGGCGCGACCATTCTCCGTGGAGGGGCGTTCAAACCTCGGACCTCTCCCTATGAATTCCAGGGACTTGGGGAAGAAGGCCTGAAACTGTTGGCCAAAGCCCGTGACGAGACGGGGCTTCCGATCGTTACCGAATTGTTGTCTCAGGATCATGCCGAGATGATTGCCGAATACGCAGACATTCTTCAGATTGGAACTCGCAATGCCCACAATTTCCAACTATTGATCGCGGCGGCCAAAACCGGTAAGCCCGTTCTGATCAAGCGGGGTCTTTCGATGAAGATTGAGGAGTGGTTGCTGGCCGGTGAATATATCCTTTCCAACCGGAATCCGAATCTGATGTTCTGCGAAAGAGGCATCCGGACGTTCGAAACCTATACTCGGAATACCATCGATCTAGCGGCCGTGGCTGCGGTTAAAAGCGAGTCCCATTGTCCGGTTGTCGTCGATCCCAGTCAGGGAGTCGGTCGATCTGATCTGGTGATCGCGGTCAGCAAGGCGGCCATCGCTATCGGGGCCGACGCCTTATTGATCGAAGTTCATCCGAATCCAGCTGAAGCCTGGAGCGATGGGGCGCAACAGGTCGACTTAAACGGCTTCAAAAAACTGATGGATGAAATCCGGCCGTTCATCGCTGCTGCGGGGCGAGAATAAATCCATCACCAAAGCTTTTGTGAATTTCATTTGATTACCGACTTGCGGGTGCGGTTTAAAATCATTACCTTGGAACGGTAACGAGAGGGATGCGGTCCAGCGCTGTGTTTGGGCCTGAATCGGTGCTCGGTCATTTCTCAAGCTGTTACGAGTTAAATCATGGAAGTGCAAATCGCAGTCTTATGTGACGCGGCGACCGACAATACTGGAAAGCTGAATCTGCTGGGGGCATTCGATACCATTGTTTCCAATCAGCTTCCTGTGGTGCATCCGCAATGCTCGGTGGCCCTTCGTGTTGTATTCCACAGCATGGAAGCCGGTAAACACAAAGTCCGGTTGAATTTCGTTGATGAGGATGGAAAGACTATCATGCCTCACATCGAGATTCCCACGGATATACGCATGGCGGATGAAATGAGCTTCTTATCCCGGAATTTCATTGTGAATATTCAGCAGTTGAAATTTAAAAGAGCTGGGCTGTTTTCCATTGAAGTGACCATCGATGACCGGCATTCGGCCAGCATTCCCCTTCAGGTGCACCATCGGACCAATCCTCCGAAATAAACCACGCTATGTGGAAGCATGTATCATAGGTAATCTATATATGTGGAGATATCCATCCTGACCCTTCAACCTGCTTATGAAATTCCTCAACCTGCTTATGAAATTCCTCAACCTGATTTCCAATTCCCGCATCCGGGACGTTTTCGTGCCTCGAACGACCTCTCCCTTTCTGGTGATTGCTTGTCTTATACCGATTGCTTACGGAGTGTCTGCTCAGGAAAAAGGGGGGGATAAGCCGATTTACGAATTCAAAAAAGAACATGATCCGGATGGTATTGGTAAATTCTATATGGGGCGCGAGATCTCTCACGTCATGGGACACCTCGGGGCAGTCTGGCTGGAGCGGCCCGAAAGAAGCACTGAAGAAAACCCGGATTTACTTATCGATTTACTGGATCTGAAGCCCGGGATGAATGTGGCCGACATCGGAGTGGGCACCGGTTATATCAGTCGACGGATTGCTCCGAAAATCAGTCCGGGCGGCACGGTGTTTGGTGTGGATATTCAACCGGAGATGCTTGAACTTCTGGCGAAGAATATGAAACGGCTCGGGATTGATAACGTGAAGCCGATCCGGGGCACGGTTAAGGACTTGGGAGTCGTTAAGAATTCGATCGATCTGGTGATCATGGTGGATGTTTACCATGAATTCGAGTATCCCCATGAAATGATGCAGTCGATCATAGGGGCATTGAAACCGGGGGGACGTATTGCTTTTGTTGAATACCGGGGTGAAGATCCAACCGTGCCGATAAAGGAACTCCATAAGATGACCCAGGCACAAGTGAAAAAGGAGGCGGCACAGTTTCCTCTGGAGTGGATTGAAACCCAATCTAAATTGCCCCGACAGCATGTGATCCTGTTCCGTAAGAAGCTATGAAGAATCATCCCTTGGTTGGTTTGCTGGCTTTCAGCATTCTACTCGGCGGCCTCTCCGCTGGCGTCGGTGCTCAACGAAGTGATGAACCCAGACCTCTTTACATCGAGGCTTACTGTGACCATTTGAGTTACGAACCCGGCGACACAGTTGGTTTCCATGTTTCAGCAAGTAGAGAAAAATACTCAATGGAGATATTCCGATTGGGAGCGGAAACGGTCAAAGTGTGGAGCCAGAAAAACCTTCCAGGAAAGGAATACTCCATACCGGAAAATGCCTCTTCACACGGTTGCCGATGGCCGGTGGGAACGACGCTGAATATACCAGAGGATTGGGCGTCAGGTTTTTACCTGGTTCGGTTCAATGTTGAAGACCGGGGAGGGAAGTTCATTCATCGAAATCTTCGGACAGCGGAAGGCACCGCTACGTTTACTCTGCGGTCGGCAACACCGGGACAAGATACCGGGATTCTTCTGCAACTGGCCGTCAATACCTACAATGCCTATAATAATTGGGGAGGCAGCAGCCTTTACGGCTACCATGGCCGCAATGGCCTGCAGGGGCACCGTGTTTCCTTTGATCGCCCTGTTTCCGGGTTGTTCGATCGGTGGGAATTGCCTTTCATCCAGTGGGCGGAAAAAGCCGGATACCGGTTGGATTACGCCTCCAACATGGACCTTGAGCTGCGTCCCGAGTTGCTGAAAAAATATCGACTCATACTAAGCGTTGGACACGACGAATACTGGTCGACTCCTATGCGTGATCATTTGGAAGCTTTTATTGAATCCGGAGGCAATGTCGCTTTTTTCAGTGGTAATTCGGTATGCTGGCAAGTGCGTTATGAAGCAGTAGGGAGGGCTTTGACCTGTTGGAAGCAGTGGTATAATCAGGATCCTATCTATCCGACTTCCGACAACCGTCTTCTATCGACATTGTGGAGCCACCACCGGGTCGGACGTCCGGAAAATACACTGACCGGAGTTGGGTTTCTTCATGGCGGATATCATCTGAGTCATGGGCAGTTCATGGACGGCAAGGGGTCTTATACCGTTCACCGCCCCGATCATTGGGTTTTTGAAGGAACGTCACTGAAACGAAATGACGAGTTTGGTGGTGCTGACACAATTGTCGGTTATGAATGCGATGGCTGTGAGATCGAATGGAAGGACGGTCTTCCGTATCCGACTCATAAGGACGGCACTCCCAAGGGATTCACCATTCTGGGGACCTGTCCGGCTCGATGGGCTCCAGGTGATAGTTTCTGGTACGATGAATGGCCGGGGCCCGATCATGTCGGCAACGCGGTGCTCGGTATTTACCAGCGCGGTGGAACCGTTTTTACGGTCGGAAGCACGGATTGGTCTCATGGTCTTAGAGGAGAGGATCCCACCGTTATTCGGATCACTGAAAATGTACTGGATCGGCTTTCGCGCTAGTGATTCTCCGCTGTCCCCAGTGCATTTCCAGTGAAATCAGCGATCCTTTCGGCTCATTACTGCCTCCGCTACAGCTGCCTACTCCCTCATTTGGAATCACACCCTACCCGGTCCTTGATATAATTGCTTGATTAGGCTATGTTGTCTGCTAATAATCTTCACAGTTGAATCAGGAATTATGAAAAAGATCTTTCTCACCTTATGGCTTTTATTGCCGATTCTCTTGGTTACTTACCACTATGGGCCAGGTCAGGACCGGTTGAAACGCGACGATGTTTCCATGATGCTTCAGGCTGCGGATCATTATGTTGCCGTTTCCAATTGGGGAAAAGCCATTGAATTGTTCGATAATGCTCTGACAACGATGCCCAAGGATGAGGTCCTGCTGAACCGGAAGGTAAGGCTTGCCAAAGCCAAGGCTCAGATGGATTTCAGCCAGTTGCCGGTAGCGAATCGAGACCTCCAGTCCTTGATGGATGAGGTTATCGAATCTTCAGATTCCAACACAGAACTGGCAAAGGACATCCGATCCGCTCTGGCGAATTCTCAATATTATATGACTTGGTTGATGCGGCTGGAAGGCTTGCCGGAAGACAAATGGATGCCGGAAATAGAATCCGCCAGGCAGAATTACAAACTTCTCGCCGAAGAATCCATCAAACAGGGCAATAATGATTCCAAACTGAAAACACACCGGGAGGATCTCGAGTCGGCTATCCTGCTGGCGAGAATGGATTTAGGGGAACTTCAGGGGCTTCCCCTGCCAAGTCAATGACAGGGTTGTGGAAGTGGCCGCGATCGCGGCTCCAATAGCAGTAGAAGCAAAGGCAAGAAGCCCTCAGATTCTCGAGGTGCCGGTGCGGGTAGTCCTCCGGATGGTCAGGGTTCCTAGTGTGCCCAGGGCAATGTTCGATATTGGACGAAGTTCAGGATTTATATACTAATTTAATGGCAACAAGTTCCGGTATTTAAGGACCTTGCTTTATGCAGAAACCCGATACGGGTTATGGGGATTCTGTGGCTTCTCACGTTTGAAAAGGTGTTGATATGAAACTCTCCCAACGTTTGTTTACGGCGTTCTGTCTATTGGTGTTTTGCCTCGATTTTTTCGGGCAAGGGACCTCGATTACACGTATCGTCACTTCTTCCGGCGGTGTCATAACTTCTTCCTCGCCTCTCATAACCACTTCTTCCTCGCCTCCGGGCATGGACCCCGCGATGGCAGCTCGCTACGGAATCGCGATGCCGAGTGGTGTGACTGCCCGAGGCCCTATCCAACAGCCCGGTTCACCTGGTGCCGGTCCCCAACCGGAAATCACTTTGGAAAAGCAGCGAATTCAGGAGTTTGTGAAACTGAAGTTTGATCGACGTCAATCGATTATCCTGAAAGCCATTGCCAAAGCCCGTCAGGAGGAAAGCAAAAAGAAGGAATCGACAGAATCGGATACAGAGGATACGGAATCGAAATCGGTTGCCGAGAACGAGAAGCCTGAAGATGCTCAGGAGGCAATAGCGGACGAAGAAATTGAAAGCACATCTTCGGAGAAATCTGAGTCCGAATCGAAATCGGATACGGATGCCGAGAAAGAGAAAGAGGAGGAACCGAAGCTCACTGAAGCCGAATTGAAGCAAAAGAAAGCTGCCGAGGAAGCGAAGAAGGCTGCTGAGAAGACGGCAGAGATAACCAAGCAGGTTCGCGAAGAGCTGGAAGCTTTCAAAAAAGATGTCACTCTTGGACGGTGGAGTTCGGTGAAAAAGTATCTGGCCTTGTTTTCCAGAAAAGACAATGACACGGATGCGGACCGAGCCTACCTGCATTTGCTAACTGGACTTCAATCTGTGCCGAGGGTTATCCCAAAGCCGCCCGTACCGGGAATGCCTCCGCAGCCACCCGTACCTCAGAAATTTGCCGAGAAGCATGTTCTATATCCTGACGATGTTCTGGCTTTAGCTGATGCTTCACCAGTGAAGCTTGAGAAAACGGAGTTAACCATGCTGGGATCAATGCTCAGGGAAGCATTGAGCAAGGGAAACCTGATTCATGTATTCATAGAGAAGCTGAAGAAAGGTACCGAAAAGCTGGGTGGGGAATCCTCAGAAAACCGACAGGCTGCTGCCATGCTGCTGGTGTTTGCTGGAAGGCAAATTGAAGCCGGCGAGTTTCTTCCAACACCTGAAGAAGCCGAGAAAACGAAAGACCGGAAGTCGCTGAATCTTCTCGCCCGGTATTATATGGCGCTTTTCGACAAAGAGAAGGAGTCCCATATTCTTGAAAAAGCCTGGGCGGTTACTCAGGCGGTTTTAGGTGACCAGAAGGCCGAGACGGCTGAGAAGGAAGAGGCATTGGAACGTGCTCTGGATTTGGCTCCCCGAATTGATGAGGAGTTGGGAGAGGCTTGGTTGACAGAAAGTTTCACTGAGCAACCGCTGCGAGGCATCGAGATATTGACAACCATTGGTTCCCTTACCTCGAAAAACCGGGGAAATCGCAACTCGAGTGTCAGGCTCAAAAAACTCCAACTCCAGAATCGGACCGTTCAGGCGCTGATCGGCCATTCTCCGGAGCGTGCCCGGGAATGGGAGGTCACTCTAAACCTTCTCGCTCTGAACTGGCTTCGCGAGGCCGACCAATCCTACCGTCTGGATCAAAGCTCCAGCCGGGGGCCTCAAATGCAGTTTGATCCTTTCGGAAATATATTTTACTCCAATTATTCCAGGTTCAATCGGGGAGGTAACCAGCCTCAACCGATTCCGAGCGGGGAGCTTCTGGATATTCATCCTGGCAAATCCTGGCTCGAATTGGTCGATTCAGGACTTCGTCCAAAGTTCTGGATGGTCTCCGCTCAGCTTTTTCTGAAAGTCAACGAGGAGGATAATGCCTTTCCCTATATCGAACAACTGGCCGCAACTCATCCCGATGAAGCGCTTGATCTGGCCAATGAGTTCATTCGAATCTGGACCAACAATCATGATCCCAACTCGAACCGAAACCGCCGAAGCATGTATATGTATGTCTACGGTTACAATCGGCGGGCCGAGGGAATTCCGCTGACCCGTTCCAAGCAGGCTCGTAATCTTTCGCAGTTGGGTGGATGGATCGAGCGATTGAAAGCTCTGCCCATCGGTGAGTTGGATCAAACGCTTCTCGCGAAGGCTTTTACTACCACTCACAGTGTTGCCGAAGTTTACCGTCTTGAAGATATCCAGAAGGTTTTCGGAGATATGGAAACCTTGAAACCCAAAACCGTCAGAATCTGGCTTCCGTTTGGCGGAAGCCGGATGTGCAGAAAAAAAGTCAGACCAAGAGCAAGGATAAGGAAATTCAGGCAGAAGTGTTTCGGGGTTATCGTGTGGCAGTCGAAGTGCTCGAACAGGGCTTGGAAAAGCATCCTGAGCATTGGGCCATGCAGTTGGCCAAAGCCGCCATCATGTTTGATGAAAATACTTACCGTTACGAGTTGACCAAGGATTCTCAGTTTTCTGCACGCCGTCAGGCGGCTTTCCATGAGTTCCAGAAAGCCGCGAAATTCTATGCCTCGGCATTGACGGATCTGCCCGAAGATGAGGAGTCCGCCCAGGTATATGAAATATGGTTTTACGCAAGTCTTGGAGCCACGGACCTGGCCGGTTTACGAGACTTTCATCAACCGGAATTGCAGCAGCCGGAATTAATCCGAAAAGCCATTATGGATCTTTCGGGAGAAGGGGCGGAAAGGCATTTGGCACGATTCTCCAACTCACTGGCGACCCGGATTACCTCGGTCAAGTCCGAGCTGAAGCATCGTTATCTACGGGCCGGACTTCAGATTGCCGGAGAACACAAGAAGGCCAATGAAGCCCGAAAGCTTTACCAGTATTATGATGACCTTATTACCGAAATAAAACTGGATGCGACCATTGATGGTTCGGATCGAGTGGGGCATGGAGAATCTTTTGGCCTGTTTGTCAATATTCGGCATACCAAGGAGGTCGAACGGGAATCTGGCGGTTTCAATAAATATCTCCAGAATCAGAACAATGCGGGATATTTTTTCAACTACGGGAGACCTTTGGTTAATTACCGGGATGATTTCGAAGAGGCAGCTCGGCAGAAACTCGAGGACGATTTTGAAGTCATCTCCGTGACCTTCCATACCGATAAAATCCAATCCCGAGGAGATCCTGAGTCCGGTTGGAGATTGACCCCATATGCTTATATTCTAATGAAGGCTCGCGGCCCGGAAGTTGATGCGATTCCCTCGATGCAAATGGATCTGGATTTCATGGATACTTCAGGATCCGTGGTCCTGCCCATTGAATCTGCCAAAATTCCCATCGATGCATCCACGGAAAATGGGGATCTCCGGCCTGTTCAAAATTTAAAGATCACTCAGATGCTGGACGAACGTCGAGCGGATGAAGGAATTCTAGCCTTGGAAATCAAAGCGACAGGGGATGGTCTGATACCTCCGCTCGATGAAATTGCTGCCTTGGAATTCGAAGGTTTTGACGTGACGAAGGAAGAAGATCAGGGCGTTTCCATTTTTCAGATGAATGCTGAAAGTGAGAAAAATGCGGCGGTTTCAGAACGGCTTTGGGTCGTGGAACTTCGGAATAAGGCGGATCAGAAATCTTTGCCTGAGGAATTTGAATTTCCAGAGATCTCGCACGAAACCTCAGAGGTGATTTACCAACGTTATGAAGATGCCGATCTCGTTGAGGTCAGTGCTCAGATCAACCTTTTGGAAAAATACGGAGAACCCGGATTTCCATGGAGCATGGTTTTCAGTTTGTTCGCGGCATTGATTGTCAGTGGTGGATTCTATGTCACTTTGAAGAATTCTAATGTCGCTCCGGAAGATACCACCACCCGCTTTCAGGTCCCGGAAAAAATTGATGCCTTTTCCGTCATCGGCCTGTTGGAGAAGATCCGCGAGGAATGTTCACTGGACGAAAAGCAATCCAGGGAATTGGGTCTCACTCTGAATAACATGGAGAAGAAATTCTTCGGACCAACAAAAACTCGTTCAAAAGTGGATCTGCGTGAAATTGCCGAGGAATGGGTCAAGAAAACGGCCTGAAGCAATTTGCGGTAGGGCGGGTTGTCTCAGCCATTCGGTTAAGAACCTCAGTGCCCCCTGAAGCTGGCCGCGCTGAGGCCGGATCGTTGAAAATTGCATTCATTCTTACCACGATCCGGGGTCAACGCCCCCAGCTTCAGGCACGAAGGCACTGAATTGCTGCGGAAAATCCTCAACCTAATGGCAGGGGGGTGCGCTGTCCCTGCGCCGCCAATCGTTCAGTGGATTCATCCCAACGGTGTGCTGGTGACAGCCCGCCCTATCTCACACATGGCTCCTGCGAAGCCTAATTCATGTGTTTCTCTATCAGTTCGGAAAGATTTGATTCCGATGTCATTCCAACCACTGACTCCACTTTTTCGCCCCCTTTGAAAATAGCAAAATACGGAATGCTACTTACACTGTAGGCTTTCGCCGTCTTCGGGTTGTCATCCACATCGACTTTCCCGATTTTAGCTTTGCCTTCATATTTTTCGGCAATCTTCGCAATGGTGGGTCCCATAGCCTTGCAGGGACCGCACCAAGTCGCCCAAAAATCCACCAGGACCACTTGGTCTGAGTTCAATACTTCCGTTTCAAAATCCGAATCGGTAAACTTCAGGACTGCCTGATGGCCGGATTCGGTATTCGATGTTTCTTCGATGTATTTGTTCTGTGGAGAACAAGCTGCCAGTAAAAGAACCAGCAATGTGGTTCCGATCAGTAGGTAATGTTTTTTCATATAACTCCTATACTTCGGTTGAATTTCGAGTTGTGCAAGTGTTAATAACTTTCATTCTAGTGGGTCCTCAACTCTTTGAAGATCAATTTTCGTGTCACCTTACACGAGTTGGATTCCCGAACGTCAAAAGAATTCCCAATTTCCTTTCGAGTCTACCAGACGAGTGTTCTGTTGCCATTCGAGGGACATATCGGAGAATCCCGGATATTTCCGAAGTCCGGTGCGTTGAGTCTTGATCGTTGAAATCGGCAAACACTAATTCCATGTTCCGGCTTCGGCGTGGCCAGTTTCAGGGTTGATGGCCCTAAAAACCCGTATAGTAATGGCGGTAGGGTCGCTGTCTCGGCGCACCGCGATTCACCAACTTTCGAACGGCGCGCTGGGGACAACGCTCCCTACCAACCTGTGGCGCGCTGAGACAGTCCGTCCTACCAATCTTCTTGCCTTATTCTTTCCTGAGAGTCGATGATGGGCCACTTCGTGATTGTGATGATTCAAATTGCAGGTTTGTCTGAAATGCAGTGGGTCTTTCCGTTTCTGATCGGAGGGTTGTTTTTTGGCGCTTTTGCCATGCATGAACGAAAGAGGGCTTTGGAGCTTCTGCGGAAAACGTTCGAAGCGGAAATTTCGGCAGACCGTCAAAAACAGATTCATGCAGAAGAGACGAATCAGAAGTTGGAGAAAGAGCAGACAGAGCAGGGTCAACAGATCCAGGAGTTGACGGTGGAAAGGCAGCAATTGACTGCAGATTTGGCGGCAGCGCTCGAAAAATCCAGTCGAATGGTTGATTTGGAAAACCTGGTGAAATCCAGAGAAGCCTGTGTTGCCGATTTGCAGGAAAAAATTCTGCAATCTCGGACCCGGGAAACCGAACTGGATACCGCATTGTCAAAAGAGAGAAAAAACCATCAGGAAAAAGTTGAACTGTTGACCCAGGCCGGTAGGCAACTGAGTGATGCTTTCAAGAGCCTCTCCTCCGATGCCCTCAAGAGTAACAATGAGCAGTTTCTGAAACTGGCCTCTGCCACCCGCGAAAAATATCAGATCGGAGCCCAAGGGGATCTTGAGAAACGCCGGATGGCGATCCAGGAACTTGTCAAGCCGCTCAAGGAATCTCTGGATAAAGTGGATTCCAATTTAAGACAGGTCGAAAAGAATCGGACTCAAGACTATACCAGTCTGACTGAACAATTGAAGAACATCACCTCCGCCCATTCCCAGCTCCAGCAGGAGACCGGAAATCTGGTCAAGGCACTGCGAGCCCCGTCGGTTCGTGGACGTTGGGGGGAGATTCAGTTGAAACGGGTGGTGGAGATGGCCGGTATGATCGAGTATTGTGATTTTACGGTGCAGGAAACAGTGTATTCCGAGGAAGGACGTCTGCGTCCGGACCTTGTCATCAGTTTACCAAATCAAAAGCAGATCATTGTCGATTCCAAGGCCCCTTTACAGGCTTACCTGGATGCATTGGAATGCGACGACGAGTCAGAACGGAGAGCGTACCTGGTCTCTCACGCACGACAGGTCCGGACTCATTTAAACCAGTTAGGTCAGAAATCCTACTGGAAACAGTTTAAGTCGACTCCGGAATTTGTAGTGATGTTTCTTCCCGGTGAGACTTTTTTCAGTGCGGCTTTGGAACAGGATCCGGAATTGATCGAGTACGGAGTCCGGCAACGAGTGATCCTGGCTACCCCGACAACTCTGATCGCACTGCTTCGAGCGGTTGCCTATGGATGGCGGCAAGAGCAACTGACGAAACACGCGCATCAAGTGAGTCATCTGGGGAAGGAGCTCTACGATCGGATACATGTTTTATCCGGCCATTTTCTCGATTTGAAAAAGGGCTTGGACAGGAGTCTTGATTCCTACAACAAAACCGTTGCCTCCCTGGAAGGTCGGTTATTATCGACGGCCAGAAAATTCAAGGAACTCGGAGCAGGAGGTGAAAAGGAGATACAGGAACCGGAGATCATCGAGAAAAGCACCCGGGATTTTCAATCGAAAGAGATGAAACGTGGTTCGAGTAAAACAAATACCGAAGGCGAATAGTTGCGAGTGATTTTTAACCACAGAGGACACAGAGGGGAAAATGAAGCAGGATGCGTTTTACTTGCAAGATTTTGTGGGGAAGAGGGTCTGAGATTAGGCTGAAATGCTCATAGGTAAGCCTAATGAATCCAACCCCCTTAAGCTTTGCTTTCTCTGTGCTCTCTGTGGTGAGATCGTTTGTTTTTTTCTCAATAATCACCAAGGATTTTCCGGCCAAATTTGCGGATCCACAGTTCGTGGTTCTTATAGTCCGGACAGGCATTCTGCACCTTTTTCCAAAAACGTTTGGAATGATTCATTTCCAGCAAGTGCATCAGTTCATGGATGAGGATGTAATCCGAAACTTCTGGAGGAGTTTGGATTAATCTCCAGTTGAGGGAAATGGTTCCTTTGTGAGAGCAGGAGCCCCACCGTGTTTTCTGACTGCGGATCGAGATTCGGGTGATCCGCGAGACTAAGTTTTGTTGTTCGGCAATTTCCAGTGTTCTTTCGGGAAGCTCGGATTTCGACTGTTCGAATAATGCTTTCTCCAAATAGGGCCGCATGTCTCCTTCGGGATAGGGGACGGGGCATTCAATAGAATCCAACCGGAGCATCCATTGTCCTTCGGAAAATGTTTTTTCAAGGAGCGTGGGGGTGCCTCGAAACAACAGGTTCTTTCCAACCTGCCAGTCTTCCAGCCGGTTTTCCGATTTCTCCAGAGAGCTTAGATGCTTCGTTATCCATGGGGTCCGGCTTTTCACAAAACTCCAGGCTTCCTTTTTGGAACCGAAATTCGGGATGGTCACGGTGATTCGTCCTCCAGGACGAATATAGAGCAGGTAGTTTCTGGCTCGCCGGTTTCTCCGGAACTCAATCGGGTAGTGGCGGCCTTTGATTTCCAGGTGTTCCCCTTTGAAGTGAGAGAGACCGGTTGGAGCATCTTCCTTGAGAATTAACTGGAGTTGTTCGTATTTCACGTGGCAATGTCTCTTTCTTAAGAGCGGAATCTTCCGGCAACCTTGCCCGTGATGATACACCCGTGGAATTGGAATGCAAAAGTCTGTTGAACGATTATTTCCCTTTGCCTTAAAAGCCCGAATTTTCATCCCCGGGCGCGAACGGCTTTCTCGATCCAAAAGTCGGATTCAGTTTATTTTGGTTACAGAAGATATTTCTCAGGGCAGTTATGAGGAGATTCTGTATTCCTGAAAAAGTATTCTTCGCAGGATTTGGATGAATTCTTTGGATTCAGGAATACCAAGGTTCTGGGGTTTTCAAAATCGGGCCTCAGTAAGTCCATCTATCAGGAGTTGAAGGAATTTCGAGTGAACAAGCCGGAATCCGGAGCCAATTCTACAAAAAGAAAACGAGACGATAAACCGGAAACACGGTCACCGGACAGTGCGTCAAGGCAGCGTCGTCAAGGTGAGCGCATCGAAAAGAATCGGGATTCCGGAATAGGGGATCCCCCAGATTGAAGCTCGTCCGGCAAAAGGTTCCTCGGTCTCCGTAAGTGTAATCAGCCATCCGTCCGGTTCCTTATCCTGATCAGACCAGGCTTTTCCCTGAATGAGCCATTGGCTTGCTTCCGATTTTGAGATCCGGAATTTCAATTGGATCCAGCTGTTTTTCTTCCATGTAAACGGGACTTGTATCACCGAT
>LWDU01032279.1_pt2 | contig 14414 bp, 11 predicted proteins | sample 727161 | NCBI WGS metagenome assembly LWDU01 (sample SAMN04566230, study PRJNA314399) | hydrothermal vent metagenome | isolation source: deep sea hydrothermal plume seawater | place: Mexico: Gulf of California, Guaymas Basin | collected 2004-07-11 | reverse complement strand
CGAATCGATCGTCGGAAACGTGATGGTCGACGGTTTAGGCTATGCCCATTTAATCGATAAAAACGGCGAATTAACAAAATTGGACACACAATCTGTATTGTTTGTTTCTATTGGGCCATCGATTGCAATCGCGACCGAAGCCGGTAGTGTAAGTACCTACTCGCTCGACGGGCTTAAGACTTGGACTAGGCCGATGCGCGGTGATGTTGGAGAACGAATTACCGCGATTGGTTGGGCCGAAAACACCCTCCTAATCGCCCGTGAAGGTCATGGATTGGTTCCGGGCGAAGAAGAGGCATTAGAGGTCGAATATTGGCATGAGGGACAACTTCAAAAGCGCTTTGATACCAAACGCCGGGTAATTTCAATCGATGGAATGTGGATGGGATTAGACATGGGAGGTGTAATGTTTGGTGAAGAGGTGATCTGTGAATTACAACATCCGGCAAATATCTTGCTCGACCGAGGCGACCATTGCTTGGTTGGATCTTGGTTTCATCTTCACAAAATCTCAAATCAAGGTATTCAATGGTCGGTTGAGACCACAGGCATGGTCGAATATGTCTCGAGCAATAGCGCAGGTGATGTGGTACTGGTCGCAGGTTCTGACCAAAACGATTACTCGGACCCCGAGCCGGTAGTGGTTTTGGATTCAAATGCTGAGCCCATCGAAAAAGTCGATGAAACCAGTTCGATAGATGACTGGGGTGAAGCCCCGGCAATAGAAATAGACGCCTCCGAACTTTATGGCGTCGAATCATCTTACGAAGATTTAGCAGGTTTCGCTCCTGCTCAACCAACTGTGCGAGGTGATGCATTGATGGACGCATTAAACGATGATCTTGAACCAGTGGTTCAATCAACTCAAGATGAAGAGGATTTGATGCTCTCATTATCCTTGGATAGTACCCAAATAATTGCTCCTTCACCTGATGCTGGTGGCGATCAGCAAGTAAAAGCCGAATCGGACGGCAGCGCAATAATTACATTGGATGGAAGCGGTACAAGAGATCCTCAAGAGAGGATAGAATTGTGGTCGTGGATCGACCAAAGTGGAAAAGAGATCGGTAACTCAGACCGATTGAGGGTCAAATTGATTCGAGGTCACCACCGCTTTGAATTACGAATCCGCGATAACGATGGCCGTTGGTCCTCGGATTCGATCGATGTCAGGGTTGATTGATAACCATGGTTTGCATTGCTCATTTTTTTGTTACCGCTTTGGCGCAACGCTGCTCTGTAGTCACTAATACTAATACGGGGGAGACAATTATCATCGACGGTGGCGGTGATTCTAATCGTATAATCCAGTGGATAGACCAAGGGATTGGTGAACCTGATGCGATCCTCGGTCAATTCGATGGCCAACGCAAGGTAGTAGCCTTGATCAATACTCACGCTCACTTTGACCACAGTGGGCATATTCCTTTTCTCAAATCACATTATAATTTAGAATGGTGGTTGCATTCCGATGATGATTATTTACAATCTCTAGCGCAAGAATCAGGCGCTCGGTGGGGATTCGACCTTCCTCCTCCTGCGATTGCAGAGAATTCTTGGATTCATGGCGAAAAGCATACTTTTGCAGGCCTTGAGTTTGAAATTATCCACACTCCAGGGCATACTTTGGGTGGATGCTGTCTTAATTTAAAGCTAGAAGAGGGTCCGAATCACCTATTTGCGGGTGATACACTATTCCAAGGTTCAATCGGTCGGACCGATCTGCCCGATACCGGAGGAGATCTCGAATTACTTTTGCAGATGATTAGGACTCGGCTTTGGCCATTGGCCGATGATACGGTTGTCCATCCCGGGCATGGGCCTTTGACGACAATAGGTGAAGAAAAGCGCTATAATCCGTTTTTAAACAAATACCATTGAAGTNNNNAAGTGCAGATTGGAGAATTGGCAAGGTCTCTTCCCAAGTTGCAACGATACCATAGTCTGCGTGAGCAAAGATTGGTGCGTCAGCATCTTTGTTAATTGCAACGATATACTTGGATGAACGCATGCCGGCAAGGTGCTGGATAGCACCTGAAATCCCGACTGCGATGTACAGGTTTGGGTTTACCGTTTTCCCAGTTTGGCCAACTTGCATGCCATGTGGAATAGCATCCCAAGTATCTACTGCTGCTCTAGAAGCTCCGACCGCAGCACCAAGCACATCAGCGATGGCTTCGAGATGAACAAAATTATCAGGGCTACCCATTCCTCGGCCCCCAGAAATTATAATATTCGCTTCACTAACATCGAGGCGTTTGGATGCTCGGGCGATGATCTCTTTGACTGCGGTTGCAATATCTCCGGATTGGTCGACGACCGAAACCTCTGCGGTTGCAGCGGCCGCTGGTGTGAAAATATTTGCTCGAACCGAAACCGCTGCATCACCGGATAGTGTGACGGTTTGCATTGCTTTGCCAGAATAAATCGGACTTGTCAAATTTTTTCCCGCAATAGCTACTACATCTTGAACGACAGAAATTCCTCGGCTTGCAGCAATTCTTGCAACCAAATCTTTCGATTGTGGAGTCGCTGCTGCGATGATAATTCCCGAAGGTGCGCCTGCAGCGATGCTACTAGCCCAAGAAGATGCATCGTAATTCTCAAAACATGCTCCTTTGACCGCGATAACTCGACTTACACCTTCGAATCCTGCACCATCTGCGATGGCGGAATCGGTACAAGGGACGACGACTATTGGAATAGTTCCCAATGCGATGGCGGCACTAACAAGTTCTGCTGTTACCGGTGCGATTGCACCTTTGTTAATCTCTGCAATAATGATACTTTCTGACATTTTATCGACCTCAAATTACGTTTGCTTCGTCTCTCAATAGCCTTGCAACCTCTTGAGCTGCATTAGCATCTTCGTACTTTTTACCAGCGGCTTTTGCCGGTGGCGATGATTGTGAAACAACTGTGATCGTCGATGCAGGAGCATCGGCTGAAATCACATTTACCGTAGCACGCTTTGCCATCATGATGCCTTTGACATTTGGCTTGCGTACTTTGATCGAACCCTTATCACAAGAGATTACAGCTGAACCTTGGATATTGATAATGGCTGCACCATTTTCGGCTGGAGCGGTGACGGTTAATCCGCCATCAAACGAAACTTCGGTCACATTGGAAACGCTAGCCCAGCCAAGGCGTTGTGCAACACCAGGGCCGGTTGAGCCCGCACCGGTATCGGCTGCGGTCTTACCACAAAATACAAAATCTGCACCCAAACTTTTGATAGCTTGGCTGAGAATTGATTGGGTTGCATTAGAATCGAGGCCAGCCCATGAATCGTCCCATACTCGAACTATTTCATCCACGCCAATCGCCTTTGCGTCCTTCAAGACTTTGTCTGAGGCTGGCGGGCCTAGAGTAAGAGCGGTTACCGTACCACCGTTCGCTTCTCTGTGCTGAAGCGCGGTTTCGATTGCAAATTCGTCGTACGGGCTGATAACCCACTTGACAGCCGAAAGGTCGACCTTATCATCAGCGATTACAATACGGGCATTTGTGTCTGGGACACGTTTGACTAGAACAACGATATATGCCATCAAATCCACTCCAACCCCTATGGGGTTGACTCAGGCGACCTGAATCCCGTTGATGAACCTTGTTCCATTCACTTTGTGAGTTCGTTAACCCGTTCGAGTGTCTCAGGGTTTGATTCAAAGTGTGATGCTACCGCTTCGAGCCCGCGTGCGATGCCAGCAGCAACGCCCATTTTCGCATCGAAGGGATGAAGTGAACCATCAGCGACAGCTGCCTTGAACGATTCGATATCGGTCCAGGTCGAAGGCTCTCCGAACTCAGGTTTGGGTGTTACTACAACTTCACCAAATTCGGGGAGGATGATATTCTCGATCAATTCGTATACCGGTGAATCAGCATTCTCGGGGTCGAGAAAGGCTTTGCGCATTTTCTTTGTCAATTTCTTCTCGGTATCGTGAAGTAAAATCGCCCCGTTAGGATCTGATTTGCTCATTTTGTGATCAAATGATTCCATCCTTGCACCACTTGATTTTAGCCCTGATATTATCGGGGTATGTAAGCAGGTTGCCTTGTACCACTTCCAGCGATCTGCAACATCTCGCATATACATGTGAGCCTTTCTTTGGTCCATTCCACCTATTGCTACGTCTATATTCATCTCAAAAATATCAGCGGCTTGGAGCGCAGGATAGAAAAATCGTGATAGGTCGCCATCTGAAGATTCTTCATCTCTTCCCATAATTGAAAATGTACGCCTAACCCTTGCCAAACTCATGTTTTTTGAACAACGAAGAACCCTTGCCCAATATTCGCCTTCGTCCATGATACTCGAGGCCCAAACAAATCGGAGTTGGCCTGGGCCATCACCTTCGGAAGGGTAGTCTAATAATGACCGAAAGCACTCTTCCATATATCGAGCAGTAGTTTGAATATCTTCCATTACCCCATTGAATTTATCGTTGACCCAAGCGTGCCAATCAGCAAGAAAAATCATGACATTTGTATTTGCTTCAAGCATTCTCTTCAATTGTAAAGATAATACTTTCCAGCCGATATGGGCCTTACCGGATGGCTCGAACCCGACGTAGCAACGAATTACTCCATCACCACCGGCCGAAGTACCGTCAATCATACAATCGACGATGTGGTTGATCCCTACCGCTTCAGCCACATCGTCGACTATCAAATGTAGGCGAGCTAAGTCTTCAGGATTCAACTCTGCAACCCTTGAATATCGTTCGACTAGAGGATCCATCCCAAATTCTCCCTATTCAGTTGAACATTTTGTTCAGTTTTTCAGAAAGTGACATTGCTCGAGTACCGTTGCCTTCTTCGAGTTTTTGCTCGATTTGGGTGATTAAATCCTCAGCGGTTGCCTTTTTCTCTTCGCTAACATTTTTACTGATAGACATGAATTTCTTTGCCATCGAAATCGCAGATTTTGATTTTGAAATCTTTTTCGCACCCTCTTTGGCCTTATCTCCCCTTTGCTTTGGAGTGTATCCGGTAGCCTCGTCTAAGAATGTCGACCATCGAGATCGAGATTCCATAGCCATTTTTCTACCGCCATCTGCCGACAGAAAATCATCTAGGTCTGCGCCCTTCATTTGGACGACATCTACCATTAGTTTGTCATCTTCGGTATATTCACCGTTAACACTAGCTAAAATTGCGAAGGATGCTTTGAAAACACCGTTTGAATCGACTTCGACATTGTCAAAATATTCGGTGGCCAACTTTGCTAATCCAGCATTACCACCGATCGATTTAATCAGTCCCCGCTTAACCTCGAATCTCTCCATGCCCAGCCCAACACAAACCCTGTCATAAGCCCTACCGTCCTCAAGGTAGACCTACCCGCTTGCTTTTTCTGTGACCTGCCCTCGCCCGTCTATGCGCCGCATTGCTCTCGCCTTGGTCCTGATAATGGTTCTACCGAGTGTTTTAGCAGTACCCGAAGCGATAACAGAGTTGACAATGGAACGAAAACTCACCGACTCAGACCTCGGTTTAGATGGTGGGGAACTTTCCCCTGATGCTCAACAAGTCTTGATTTTCGGCGCTGAAGGATATTCCCGTCTCATCGATGCAAATTCCGCAGGGGATGAGAAAACCGATATCGAATTGGAAAAAGAAACCTCTTCAGATCTAAAAGATGCTTCTTGGCATCCTCGAGGTTTGACCGCCTTGATGGTTGGTGATTCTGGCACGGTCTTGAGATATGTTGGAGAAACCAAAGCGATCGAGCCGGTTTCAGGAACTACTGCACTCGAAGGCAAGGATTTGACAACAGTGATGTGGAGACAAGCGGGTGACCAAGCATATGTTGGAGCAGACGATGGCACCTTGTGGAGTTATTCTGAAAGTAACGGCTTCGTCAAATTAGACCAAGATGCATCCTCTCGAATCACCGATATCGCTTGCCATAAGAGCCAAAATATCTGTGTCGTCGCAAGTTTGAACAATGGCCTCGCAGTTGTCGAAAAGAACGACGATGTCACCTGGATTGGGCCTTCTAAGGCCCATACTTGGGTTGGTGTTGCATGTGAAGATGGATCGGCAAATTACTGCAGTGGCTTCGCAAGTGGCAGAAAAACAGTCGAGATCGTATTGAACATGAACGAACCAGCGGCTTCGACCATCGGCGAGCCAATAATTTTAGGTCAACTCGAAGGCGATTTAATAGGGGATTCCTCAGGGGTAGGCTCTGAATCACTTCTGGCATTAGGCCCACTTGGATTGGTGCGTTGGGATCAGTATACCGGTGATGCTTTCTTGATGTTTTCAAATAATGATTCGATCGCCCTCGACGTATTATTTGGAGGCGATTCATTCATTGTCGCATGGGAAAACTCTCGTAACGATGGCTTTATCATCACGGATGAAGGTAGAATCGTTTCATTCATACCTTCTGAAGAAGCAGTAGAATCCGGTATGCTTGAATTAATTATCAGCATAGTAGTAGGTATCTCGGTTCCTGGAGTCTTTCTCGGAATGATTTATTGGAATTCACCTTGGCTACAACGAAAGTACAAGGCTATTTTTTCCAAGAAGAGAAAGTCTTGAAAATACCAAACTTGATGAAGCCCTCTCGCCCGGAGTTAATCCATGGAGCCATTCGAAGGTCTCGACTTCTACGACATCGAATCCCTTTTGACCGAGGATGAGATAATGATTCGCGACATGGTACGTGAATGGGTTGATGAAGAGGTTCTTCCAAAGATTGAACACGCATGTGCAGAGGGTGTATTCCCTGATGAATGGCGGGTCGCATTAGGAGAAATGGGTGTGCTTGGCGCACCTCTCAAAGGCTATGGTTGCCCAGGATTATCTTATACAGCCTACGGTTTGATCTGTCAAGAATTGGAACGTGGTGATTCTGGATTACGCTCATTTGCATCGGTTCAAGGATCATTAGCAATGTACCCGATCTGGGAATTCGGCACCGAGGAACAAAAGGAGAAATATCTTCCAAAAATGGCTACCGGAGAGTGGATAGGATGCTTCGGATTAACCGAGCCAGATTATGGCTCAAACCCCGGCGATATGATTACCAAAGCTGAAGACAAAGGTGATCATTACCTTCTCAATGGCGCAAAAATGTGGATTACCAATGGGACGATTGCCGATGTTGCTGTGGTCTGGGCGAAATTGGACGGTGTTATTCGTGGATTCATAATCGAGAAAAACGACCCAGGTTTCAGCGCACCAGAAATGAAGGGTAAACACTCACTTAAAGCGAGTGTAACCAGTGAATTGGTGTTCCAAGATTGTAAAATTCCAAAAGATCGAATGTTCCCAGAGGTCAAGGGCTTGCGCGGACCTTTTTCTTGCTTGAATAATGCGAGATTCGGAATCTCGTGGGGCGCTCTAGGTGCTGCAATGGCTTGTTTCCACTCTGCCAAGACCTACACTCTGTCGAGAATCCAATTCGGCCACCCAATCGCTTCTTACCAATTAATTCAAAACAAACTAGCTTGGATGTTAAGGGAGATAACCAAAGGACAACTTCTCGCTTACCATCTGGGAAAAAAGAAGGAAGATGGCACTTGGATTCCTGAACATATCTCACTTGCGAAAATGAATAACGTCGATATTGCATTAGAGATTGCTAGAGTCGCTCGTGATATGCACGGTGCCAATGGAATACTCGATGAATACCCGGTTATGCGCCATATGGCCAACCTTGAATCGGTGAAAACCTACGAAGGAACCCACGATATTCACAATTTAATACTCGGCCGGTATATCACCGGAATCCAATCATTTACCCGAAATGCTTGAAATTACAATTATAACCCTCGGTTTGAAAGAATTGTAAAGCATTACATTCTATGGGAATGGCTTGATGTTTAGGGCCCAACCCAAGATTGACAATGTTCAAATTCAGGACTGGTCATCGCCTCGTCCCAAGTTGTAATCTTGTTGACCGGCGTCCCATCAGACCATTGTCCCATGTCTCTGAAATCATCCGAATCTATCAATTTTAAATATGAATCCTCAATCGATTGAGCATCAGAATTAGTTTGAGCCATTATCCACTCGGCTTGGTTGTCAATCCGGCGGTAGAATCCCCAATCTGCTAAGGTATCATGAGTCTCTGCGGCTGGGAGATAATGAGATGCAACCATCCTCGGGAATCCATATCGATCGCTTGGGATTCGCATCAATAAAGCACCATCTCCTAGCGTCTTTTGATGTTCCACTCCAAAGCAATCATTTACGCTCATATCATCTTCACTCAGCGCTATATGAGCGATAAAATTGTCCGGAATGGTTGAGTTAAGTTGCAAATGGTCGTGAACTGGCCGAGCATATGGCTGCTCTAAATCGATGAATAAAGAAGAGTTACCCCAGCCCATTTCAATCGTTTTATCCATCATCAATAATGCATAACCAGCCCCTAAACTATGGCCGCCGATGTACAGGTGGTCGGTATTTACTTTCGAATCTAATAGACTTGGGAGATAATTCAATGCTGCTTCGAGAGCCATGGCCCTTGGGATATGGAATGGATGGTTTGACATACCGTCTTGTTCAACCAAGGAATATGTGTCCCAACCGGGAGGTTGTACGTCGGAAGGATATTGTAAAAATGCAACCATCATTCCCCTAGATGCTAGATGTCCGGCCCAGTCTTCATATGTGCTGAATCCTGGATTAGCAAAGCCATGAATAATAATAGCCAATGGCATTTCTTTATCATAATTCTCTGGTTGTGTCAAATATATAGAGAACTCAATGTCGGCTTCTATTTCCCCTCTAACCGATTCTACTTCATCAGGCATTGGATAGGGGTGAACACTCGTTCGCACTTCGAATTCACCCATCGATACCTCATCGGCTGGGGACGGACTTGGTGCTAATCCGGTAATTGCACTCAGGCCGGGCGATATTAACCAAATTGCAAAAATAACTCCTATCATATTCAAGTTAATTTTGAACTCAGGGATCGAATTCAATATTAATATCAATAACAGAAAGCCGTAAACTGTTGGCAGTAGCAAAAACGCCCCTCTAAAATACGCGAAATCGAGTAGATAGAAAATCGTGATCAAGCCACTCAATGAGCCGATTAAAGTGATTGAAATGGGGATTTTCCACCTTTTTTGTTTTTTCATAAATAAATACGAAAGCGCAGTAGAAAGTAATAGTATTACGAAAACCATTTGTTTGTACTCTCGTAACCAGCTAGTCAAAATCAAAGTGCGATATGCATGAGGCCATAAGGCACCTCCAATATCATCTCCAGCCAAGAGATAGAATATTGGCTCAATGTAAACAAGAAATATTCCAAGCACAAAAAAATGCCATTTTTTGAGGGACCTCACCATCCCAAATCACCACTATGTCATTCAAACATCAGGAAGTAATCCAATTTTTGAAAATCCGGTCCATAAAGGATTCAACCACCTTGGGATGAATCTATGGCGGAGATAAACCGCTGCTGCAAGAGATAATTTCTGTGGTTTAGATAATTTTACTCTCTTTGTAAACACGTCACCTTGTTGGCGTTCGATCTGCTTGAGGATTTTGTCGTAAAATGCAATCATTGCAGCAGGAGAATAGCGAGTTCGACGTGGAAGAAGCGGGAGCAATTGCTTTGCCTCTTCGAGATAGGTGCGAGCCCTTTTAGCGTAATTGTGAATATATGGCTCCCAAGTTTGGTTGAGTACAACATCACCATTTAACTCGGCTTCAGTAATTCCATTCGATTCCAACTCGTCGAGAGGCAAGTATACTCTGTCTCTCCCAATATCTTCACCAACATCTCTCAACACATTGATCAATTGCATGAAAATCCCCCATGATTCAGCAAATTTCTTTGCTCTTGGGTCGTCATAGCCATAGATTTCAATACACATCAGCCCAACAACCGAAGCAACTCTGTAACAGTAGAGATATAATTCGTCGAAGGTTCGATAGCGATTATTATACAGGTCATCTTCCATTCCAGTAATCAAATCATCGAATACCGATCGAGGGATGTTGTAGCGGTTGACGGTATCCTTGAGCGCAAGGAATACGGGATCTGTACTACTGGTTTCACTATAACAAGTCGACAGTTTCTTGCGGAAGAAGAATAATTGGGTAATCTTTTCGAGGTAAAGATCTTCTTGAAGAATGGAATCTTTGTTTTGCAATTTTTCTAAATTTTCCCGGTAAGCAACTGCTTCAGGGTCCATTTCACCGCCCGAGCCAGGGAATCGGTCTTGCCAATCACCATCAGCAATATCATCTGCGCGTCGACAAAATGCATAGACTGCGCACATGGCCGTTCGTTGTTCATCAGGTAAATACTTGAATGAATGGTAGAAGTTTCCAGCCTCTCTCAGGGTCAATTCTTCACAATATGAATAAGCTAGTCGAAGTAATTCAACCGGTGGGTCTCGTGCCCAGATCGGTGCGTCGAGATGGTGGAATGGATCGACTAATTCATTTTGTTCGCCGACGATTCCAATCATCGCAGCCCCTTCTTTCAAAGCTTCCATTGCGGTAATGCTAACCGCTTTTACCGCATCGGCGGTGAGGTTGACAGCAGCTCTCAATCGGTCGAGAGCAGTTACTGGCTGTTCTTGTTGAGCACTACCAGTTTTCGATGCCCCACCCTCGAGAGGGAAGAGAAGGTCCAGCGGTTTGCGGCGTTCCAGCATGTCCCTCAAGTAAATCTGGAAAGTTCATTGGTTATGAGTGTAAGGGTTGGTTGGTCCTTACGCCCTACGGGCGGATTTTGCCGCGCGGGACCAAGCGCGCTTGGCTTTGAAGAATAGAATTGCTTGCTGGATTTTGCTCACCTTAGGTCGTTTGGTCCAAGTATCAAACCTTTGTTTTCTAATACTTTTTAAGATAGCCTCCCCCCCTTTTGTGAACATCATCAAATCAACTGCTAAATGAGGGTTGACCCGTGGCCACAAATCTTTCCCTGCATCGAAAAGACGCTGAGCCCGGTCAACCTCGAAACTCAACATTTCCCTCCATGAGTCAGTAGCAACACACTTATCGTATTGTTCCCAGTTTATGCCGAATTTTTCCAAAGTTTCCTGAGGGATATAAGATCGGTCTTGAGTCCAATCTCTAGATATATCTTGCCAGTGATTTGCAAGTTGAAGAGCGGTGCAAGTATTATCTGAGATTTGTCGTAATTCCTCATCGTCATGACCGTAAACATAGAGGAATAGGTGACCGACAGGGTCTGCAGAAAATGAGCAATATTGTTTTAATTCTTCCCAAGTGGAATATCTAGTTTTGTTCTGATCCATCTTGAAGGCCTGAATTAATTTCCAATATGGCTCAAGTGGAATATTGAATTGTTTGCTGGTGATTTGAATTGCTTTTAGAATCGGATGGGCCGGTGAGCCGGACCAACCATCTTTTGCAGCTTCTTCTAAATCATCTTCCCAAGCCTGGAGCAATGCCATTCTACCAGTTGTATCGAATGGTGCTTCATCACCTAAATCATCACCATATCGGCAGAAAGCATAGATGTTTTCGATATGCTGTTTGATGTCTTTTGGCGTAAATTTGTTGACGATGATGAAGTTTTCATAATGGGCGTTGGCTATCGATGAACAATATGCTTGAGCTTCGGTAGTAGATTGATGTTCACCCCAGCCAGCAAGATGTATTGGCTCCAAACAGTGGTCGCCCCATTCAAACTTTTCAGACATCACCAAACCCTCCAAGCTTTATCGCCACGCTTAGGTGGACTCGGCCAAGTTTTCCAAGCGGAATCATGATGGTAATCTTCACCTAATATATGCGCAGCTGCTTGTAAACCGGACCTAACAGCGCCCTCCATCGTCGAAGGCCAACCTGTCATGGTATGGGCGCCAGCTAAGGCGACATGGTCTCCCATAGCATCGACTTTTGGTCGTTGTTTTGCGCTCCCAACAATTGGTGCAAATGTTGCTTTTGGAGTTTTAATGATCAGATAATCTATTCGTTTGACCGAAGAGTTTTGCGGGAACATTTGGTCCAAGACCCGGTCTAATTCCACCAGCATCTCTTCATCGCTCATCTTCAAGAACTCATCGGCAGCAGAGATGGGGACCGAGATCCATTGTAAATCTTTCAATATCGGTTCATCCAATTCATTGCTTCTATTGAAAATCATCTGGATTAGTGGTTCGTCGACCAATGCTGCGAAGTCGAATTCAGAAGGCACTCTGTTGCCGCTATAGAATGCATGGATGCCAATCAATGAGCGATATTCTAGAGAATTTTCCATGCCGGTTAATCTAGTTGCCAAATGTGGTGGCAGGGCGATGATAATATCGTCAAATTTATCAAGTTCATCGAATGTTTTTATCGATTTATTCAATATTATCGCGACACCTGCTTTCTTTAGAGCTTTGGTAAAAGGACCTTGCATCGCTTTACCCAAATCACTTGTGAAAGCGCTGACGTCAAAAGCATCTGCACTACCGAATAATCCATGTCGAAATAACATAATGCCCTGAGCAGCACTTGCTTCTTTGATATCGATATTCAATGCAGCCAAAGTGAAAAAGCCAAAGAATCTTTCAATCGCTCGTTTGGTTTGGCCTTTTGAGACCAGCCACTGTTCGAATGAGATATCGTCGAAATCCCATTGGCTTTGATCATTTAATTTAGTAAATGCCTTTACCGCTGATCTCATAGCAATTTTATCGCCTAAACTCAAGAAAGGAAATTTGAGCATCGAGCCCAGCATATGATTAGGTGGTGACAATTTTCCAGTAGTAAGAATAGAGACCTTTCCGGCGGTTTTTTTGGGAAAAGCGAATGGAAGTTTTGTTTTGGCCTGTATTTTGATGATATCATGGGCTTCAGCACGTGCAATCAATTGAAAAAACCGTTCGTACACCCTGAATGCAGCATGTTGGCAATTATCGATTTCAATACCTAATCGAGGATGTTTAACGCTGCTTACTCTTCCTCCAAGATGCCCCCTGGCCTCAAATAGGGTTACCTGTTTACCAGCATCGGCTAAAGCAAGAGCCGCGGTGATGCCTGCAAGCCCCCCTCCGACAACAGCACACCGCCTACCTGTCATACCTGCCGGTCATGCTTGGTGGGGATGAACTTATGGCCCAAGAGTGCCGGTTAAATCCTCAAAGTTGGCCCAAGGCTTTATTGTGGACCAAGCCAGCCCCAAGATGAGGGGATGAAGTTGCAGTGCGGTTCGTGTACTGAAGAAATTCCACAGGACAGTATATTCTGTCCGGAATGTGGCTCACGTCAAGAGATTAGCAAAGCGGGTAATCTTCCGGGTGTTTCCCCTGTCGGCCTAGGCGGCCAAGCGGTGAGCGGCGGTCGAAATTTCGGTGTTGTTTCCGGTGAAGCGGTGATGAATCAAAATCTTGCAAATCAAATCCCAGGCCAAGAAATGCAACCTGGTGTAATCCCAGATGTTTTAGGTCAAATGAATCAACAATTCCCACCATTGGTCGATCCGAGTTTACCCCCTCAAGGTTTCCCTATCGATCCGCGTGGAGATAGCCAACCTGGCGGGATGGGGGGAGTGCCAATGCAACAACAACCTCTTCCACCACAGCAGCCATTGCCGCCCCAGCAATTGGGTAATCAACCGACAATGGTTGGTGGGCAGTTAACCGATATGCCACAACAACCACTTGGGTCTTCATTGGCGGCTGGTCAAGGCCTTCAAAATCCAACTCTAAACAATGATCCACAAACCCCTGGTGATATGAGTTATAATCAAAACCCAAATCTATCTCCTACAGATGCTATGGTCAACCGAATAGCTGAAGCCGAAAGGACGGTAAAGAATGAACGCCGAAGCCAATGGCTTCAAATGAACCAAGAATCGGCGGCTAGTGTACTTTCTCAGATCGGTAGTGAATTACCGGCTCACCTCAAAGGAACCGATAATGAAAACTCTGCCGCAGAATTCCTAGCCAGCGCTATCGGGACAGGAAAGGAAAGTTCAGCTGATGAAGCACTTTACCGGCGTATGGCAGAGGTCGCTGTACGCAGGGTAGCCCGCAAGCGTGGTGTTGCGGTCGAAACTCCTCAAACCAAGGAATTGGATGGAATCCTAACCATTAATATCACCTATGTTGATGATGGTAGAGTACTTGATACTCCTGAAGATTTAGCATCTGCTTTCGAACATGCAATCGCAACCGAAGTAGCATTGAAAGGAATGGCAGTCTCGGTTGAGATTGCATTATTCCAGTCAAGAGATGGCGAGATCAAAAAGGTGATCGGTGGTGAAGAAATAACTACTGCTGAACCGGAATCTGAAGAAGAAATGTTTGCTTGTGAGGTATGTGATGGCTTGGTAAAAGAGTCGGATAATGAATGCTCACATTGTGGCGCAGTCTTTGAAGAAGAACAAGACGAAGCAGCAACTGCTCCATCGAGGGGTGGTCCTCCTGGCCCAAGCGGCGGCGGCCCTCCAAAACGAGGCGGCCCACCTG
>LWDU01037424.1_pt2 | contig 14415 bp, 7 predicted proteins | sample 727161 | NCBI WGS metagenome assembly LWDU01 (sample SAMN04566230, study PRJNA314399) | hydrothermal vent metagenome | isolation source: deep sea hydrothermal plume seawater | place: Mexico: Gulf of California, Guaymas Basin | collected 2004-07-11 | reverse complement strand
CCCACTGGTTCTCACGCTCTGCCAGCAGGGAGCGGTTCACTTCGGCAAAGGAGGTCTCGCTCCACTGCCAGAGGCGGCGCACCTCGGCGCGGTCCCTGGCCAGTAGCGGCATCAGGCGCGGTGCTGCGTCCGTGTCCTCAATATATTCCAGAATGGCATGCGTGCCCGAAGCGACGATCTTCTGCTCTCCGGATGCGTCGAGATAGACAGGCAGGTCACTGCCCGGCGGCAGGTTTGCAAGCTCGCTGATCGTCGCGCCAGGCCAGGTGACCGTGGCGTCGAAAGCGATCTTCTTTTCTTCGAGGGCCAGCCGAACCGTTCTGCACCCCGGATCAAGCGGCCAGTGCCAGAGACGTCTCATGAAGTTTCCTTTCTGGATACGTTCATTCCAGTTCAGACCTTTTCTCTGCAACGACTTTGCGCGATCAGTAGCGCCGACCAACGCCCTTTTAATTCTGCCCGGAGAATCGTGCATGTCGCTTAACAGGTTCAAAACGTCCATCCTAGTAACTGCCGCCAGCCTTGCGCTGCTTGCCGCATGTGGACCGGGTGACCGCGGCCAGTCCGAAGAGACGACCACCGCAGAGAATGAGCCCGTTCGACTTGAAACCCCGCCTGCAGGCCAACTGCCAGAAGGCGTTCGCCCGACGGCCTATCGCCTGAACCTTGTTACCGACCCGGCGCAGGATGGCTTCACCGGCACGGCTGAAATCGACATCCGCCTTGATGAGCCGCATGCCCGCATCTGGCTGCATTCGCTGGACCAGACGATTAACAGCGCCGTCGTACGCCTTGATGATGGCACCGAGATCGAAGGCACGTTCGAAGGCAGCCTTGCCGATGGCGGCGTGTCCAAGATCGACTTTGCCGAGCCTGTCCCGGCCGGCAATTCGACGCTCATCATCGACTATCGTGCGCCTTACAATTTCGGTCTCGCGGGCCTCTACAAGGCGACTCAGAATGGGCGTCCATATCTCGCGACCCAGATGGAGCCCATCGATGCACGCCGCATGTTCCCGGGCTTCGACGAGCCACGCTTCAAGACGCCCTGGACGCTGACAGTCACCGCCCCGACGGGCAATCAGGTGATCACGAATGCGCCGCTGACCGGCACGACGCAGCTAGATGGTGGGATGGTACGCCACTCTTTCGCGACGACGCGGGAAATCCAGTCCTATCTCGTCGCGCTGGCTGTTGGCCCATACGACATGCGCGAGGGCGCGCCACTTCCGGCCAATTCCCTGCGCGCCAAGCAGGTGCCGTTCCGCGGCTTTGCCCCGGCAGGCAAGGGCGACCAGCTTCAGGTCGCGATGAACATCACCGACGAGATGGTCGATCAGCAGGAGACCTATTTCAACTATCCCTACCCGTACGCAAAACTGGACCTCATCGCGGTGCCGGACTTTGCCTATGGCGCCATGGAGAATGCGGGCGCGATCATCTACCGCGAGAGCGCGCTGCTGATCTCTGACCGCACGCCAGTGGACCGCCAGCGCGGTATCCTGACCACGCATGCGCATGAGCTTGCTCACCAGTGGTTCGGGAACCTCGTCACCCCGGAATGGTGGAACGATATCTGGCTTAATGAGGCGTTCGCCACATGGATGAGCTACAAGACCATGGACGAGATCTATCCGGACCAGGGTTTTGACCGCGCCACGGGCGCAGACAGCCTGAAGAATGCGCGCCAGATCCGTAACCCGATCGAGCGCAATGCGGACATCAATGACGCCTTTGACGGGATCACCTATTCAAAGGGCGGCCACGTCCTGTCCATGTTCGAATCCTATCTCGGCGTTGAGGAATTCCGTGAGGGCATCCGCCTTCACATGAAGCGCTTCGAAGACGATGCCGCCGATGTCGACGATTTCATGCAATCGGTTGCCGAAGGCAGCGGCGATAATGGCGTCGTTGAAAGCTTCCGCTCCTTCATCTTCCAGCCAGGCATCCCGTACCTCAATGTCGAGACCACTTGTAACGAGGACGATACCGGCCTCATCACCGTGACCCAGCAGCGCTATGACGGTCAGACCTGGCAGGTGCCTTTCTCGATGCGGGTCGAGGGCCCGGCAGGGGACCAGACGGTCCGCCGTATGCTGACCGGCAAGACGACCGAGTTCCCGCTTGAAGCAGGTTGCGCCGAATGGGTCATGCCGAATGCGGCGGGCGGCTATTGGCGCTTCAACCTCTCTGACGAAAACTGGAGCGCGCTGACCGAGAATTTCGACGCACTGACGGCGCAGGAGCAGCTTTCCCTGCTCGACAGCGTCTCGGCCGCCTTCCGGGCAGGCGATGTACCCGCACCTGCGCTTCTGAACGCACTGGCAGCTGGCGCACAGGGCGAATGGGACGTCGCGATTCAGTCGATCAGTATTGCGCAGGGCCTTTATGGCAGCCTGCCTGAAGAAGACCGCTCAGCCATGACTGACTGGGTCGAGGAGACCTACCGGCCTGTCTATGAGGCGCTGAAGGCCCGCGAAGACAGCCTCGGGCAGGATGAGACGCTGCTTCTCTCTGACCTCTATGTAGCGCTTCTCGAAATGGGCGATATGGAAGACGAGCGGAGGGAGCTTGCAGACCGCGCCGCATCGTATATCGGCGTGGACGGCGAGGCAGACCCGTCTGCCGTCTCGCCGGAAGAGTTCGCCGCAGCCATGAAGTATGGCGATATCAATGGCGGCGAAGCTTTCTATCAAGCCGCGCTCGACTATGCCCGCAACACGAACGATCAGCGTGAGCGCCGGATCGTTCTGGCTGTGCTGGCGCAGAACGTGAGCGAAGCTGAGCTTGAAGCCCTCTATGAGGAAGTCGGCGGTGACGACTGGCAGGGCCAGGAAGCCTGGTCGGTGATGCAGCAGTCGCTTGGCAATGATGCCAACCGCGAAAAAGCCTGGGCGCTGTATCAGGCCAACTTCAATGACTTCATCACGCGCACGCCTGAAATCAGAAAGGCGCAGTCTGCTGGTGCGGTCGCGTCCTTCTGTGAGGCAGAGGCAATTGCCGAAGCGAAGAATTTCTTCGTGACGAATGCAGATCTCATCCCAGGCTATGAGCGCTCTCTCGCGCAGGCTGAGGAAGCGGCAAACCTCTGTTCAGCCTTCCGCAGCGAGAAGGTTGGCGAGCTTTCCGCAGCGCTCGGCGGCGAAAGCGAAGAGTAAAAACGGCCCTGCCCTTCGCACCTGCAGCGTGCGAAGGGCACTGGCCCCGGCCTTCCGACGCAGATAGAAGCGGCTTTGAACGAGCCAATCAGGAGCTTCGACATGTCGGACGCCGGTCAAAACGCCACCCCGCCCATTGGCGAGGTGCGACTGGAAGATATCCTGCAGAACTCACCTTTCCTTCCTGTCTGACAAAGACATCGAGGCGCAGGCCGCCAGCCTGGCAGAGCTTGCCGCGAGCTATGAAGGCGAGGCTGCCCGCATCCGGGTGCGTGATGGTCGGGGCGATGATGGCCGGCTGACCGGCACGAGCGTGCTGGAAACGGTCACGCGCGACACGCCTTTCCTCGTCGACTCGCTGCTCGGCCTTTGCGCCGAACAGGGTCTTGAAGTCCGCGCGCTATTCCATCCTATCCTGAGCACGAATGAAGACGTGCGTCTGTCGCTCATCCAGATCCATGTGCCTGCGCTGAGCGCTGCCGAATGCAAGACGCTGAAGGATGGCGCAGATGCGACGCTTCGCGATGTCGCGATGGCGGTCGCCGATTTTGGTGAGATGCAGGCGCGCATGCAGCGCGAGATCGAGCGGCTGGAGAGCGACCCGTCCAGCGCAAGCGAGACTTTCAGGGAATCCATCGCCTTCCTCAACTGGCTGGCAGATGAGCATTTCGTCTTCTTGGGCGTGCGCGATTACCGCTTCGAGACGGGCAAGGATGGCACTGTGTTGCCAGAAGAGCCGCTTATGGTTGAGGGGTCCAATCTGGGCCTGTTGCGTGATGAGGACCGCAACGTGCTGCGGCGCGGATCCGAGCCGCTGATGCTCACCCCGGCTATCGGGGCGTTCCTCTCAGAACCGGACCCGCTGATTGCCGCGAAATCGACGCTGACCTCGCGCGTACACCGACGTGCGCTTTGCGACTATGTCGGGGTCAAGCATTTCGACGCTGAGGGCAATGTCGTCGGCGAGACGCGCTTCCTCGGCCTCTATACGGCCGAAGCCTATAATCAGAGCGTGCGCGACATCCCGCTGGTGCGCCAGCGTGTTGCCCGTGTGCTTGAGGCGACCGGGGCGATTGAAGGCAGCCATGACTATAAGGCGCTGTCGAACATCCTTGAGACCTGGCCGCGAGATGAGCTGCTGCAGGCCGACGCAGAGACGCTGATCCCGCTGCTGCAGGGCGCGCTTTACCTTGTCGGACGTCCGCGCACGCGTCTTTTTGTGCGCCGCGACCGGTTCAACCGCTTTGTCTCCGTGCTCGTCTTCGTGCCGCGTGACGGCTATGATTCCGGTGTGCGTGAGCGCATCAGCGCGCATGTCACCAAGGCCTTCAAGGGCAAGCTCATCTCCTTCCAACCGCGCTTTGATGCTTCGCCGCTGGCGCGCGTGCACCTTTTGATCGAGCTGCCGGATGCGTCGGTCCAGCCCGATATCGGACAGCTTGAGACCGATGTCGCCAATCTTGCGCGCACCTGGGACGATGCTTTCCGCGAAGCGTTGGCCGGGCTTGGCGTGCCCGAAAGCGAGTTCGAGAAAGCAAACGCGTTCCGCGGCGCGTTCAACGCGGCCTATCGCGAGGCCTTCTCGCCGGCAGAAGCGCTGATCGATGTGGAGGCGATCCGAGATCTTGGCCCGGCCCGGCCAATCCGCCTGCGGGCCTTCCGCCCTGAAGGCGCGCCAGAGTCGGAGATTTCCGCAAAGATCTATTCACGCAATGGCGCCATCGCCCTGTCGGACTGTGTGCCGATCTTCGAGAATATGGGCCTCTTCGTTGATTTCGAGACGGGCTATCCGGTCAATCCGAAACCGAAGCCCGCCGCCGATGGACCAGACACCTATTGGGTGCATGCGCTGAAGATGCGCACAGCCGGTCGCACGGCGGTGAACCCCGCAGACATCGCGGCGCGTTTTGAAGACGCCTTCGTCGCAATCTGGGACGGGCGGGCGGAGAATGACCGCTTTAACGGCCTCGTCTTCACCGCGTCTGCGACATGGCGTGAGGCGGCGCTGCTGCGCACGCTGTGTGCCTATCGCCACCAGACAGGTCTAGACCCGGCGCGCGGGACGCAGATTGACGCCCTGCAGCGCCATCCCGGCCTGACCCGCGCCCTGCTCGAGCTTTTCGAGATCCGCTTCGACCCGTCGACGGGCGAGGACCTCAAAGCCCGCGCCAAGCTGGCCGAAGAAAAGCGCCTCGACATCGAGGCACGCCTGAACGAGGTCTCCTCGCTGGATGAGGACCGGGTGATCCGGCGCGTTGCGCGGCTGATCATGGCGATCCAGCGCACCAATTTCTGGCAGACCCGGCCTGATGGCTCCTCGCATCCCTTCATCAGCTTCAAGATTGCGAGCCAAGAGATTTCCGACCTTCCGGCGCCGAAGCCATTCCGCGAGATCTTCATGGCGAGCCCGCAGGTCGAGGGCGTTCACTGCCGCTTTGGCAAGGTGGCACGCGGCGGCCTTCGCTGGTCTGACCGTCGCGACGATTACCGCACCGAAGTGCTCGGCCTTGTGAAGGCCCAGCAGGTGAAGAACGCGGTGATTGTGCCTGTCGGCTCCAAGGGTGGCTTTTTCCCCAAGCAGATACCGGCCAATGCCAGCCGCGAGGAGCGTAACCAGGGGGGCATTGCCGCCTATCGCACCTTTATCAGCTCCCTCCTCGACCTCACCGGCAATCTTGTTGACGGCAAAGTGCACCAGCCAGCCGATACGGTCGTCTGGGACGGGGATGATCCATACCTCGTTGTTGCGGCTGACAAAGGCACGGCGACCTTCTCTGACATCGCGAACGAGATCAGCCTCGAGCATGGCTTCTGGCTGGGCGACGCCTTCGCCTCAGGCGGCTCTGCTGGCTATGACCACAAGAAGATGGGCATCACGGCGCGCGGCGCCTGGGAAGCGGTCAAGCGCCACTTCCGCGAGATGGGCAAGGACATCCAGAGCGAGCCATTCACCGTTATCGGCTGCGGCGACATGTCGGGCGACGTTTTCGGCAATGGCATGCTGCTGTCCAAGCAGATCAGACTGACGGCCGCGTTCAACCATATGCACATCTTCATCGATCCGGACCCGCAGGACCTTGAGCGCCTGTGGGAGGAGCGCAAGCGGATGTTCGACCTGCCGCGCTCGTCCTGGATGGATTACGACCAGTCGCTGATCTCTGAGGGCGGCGGCATCTTTGAGCGTAGCGCGAAGTCCATTCCGCTAAGCGCGCAGATGAAGAAGATGACCGGCCTCAAGTCAGACGAGGCGACGCCGGATGAGCTTTTGCATGCGCTGCTGAAGAGTGAGTGCGAGTTGCTCTGGTTTGGCGGCATCGGCACCTATGTGAAGGCATCGCATGAGACCCAGGGCGATGCAGGCGACAGGGCCAATGACGCGCTCCGTGTGAATGGACGCGACCTAAAGGCCAAAGTCATCGGTGAAGGCGCCAATCTTGGCCTGACGCAGGCGGGGCGGATCGAGTTCGCCCTGCGCGGCGGGCGGATCAATACAGATGCCATCGACAATTCGGCCGGCGTCGATAGCTCCGACCATGAGGTCAATATCAAGATCCTCTGCTCTGAAGCGATGCGTGGCGGCGCACTGCCCCGCGGCAGCCGCAACCACCTTCTGGCGTCCATGACCGACGATGTCGCGGCGCATGTCCTGGCGCACAACTACTCCCAGACCGGAGCCTTGAGCCTTGCTGAAGCAACTGCCGCGCGTGACCACGAGGCCAATGAGCGACTGATGTGCTATCTGGAAGGCCGCAATGTTCTCGATCGCCGCGTAGAGGGCCTGCCTGCCACGTCTGACATGACAGAGCGCGCGCAGAACAAGCAGTGGCTGACGAGGCCGGAGCTGGCCGTATTGCTCGCCTGGTCCAAAATCACCCTGTTTGATGACATCATCGCGTCCGATGTGCCGGACGACCCGTATTTCAACCGGACCCTGAGAGGCTATTTCCCGAACGAGCTGCACCAGTTCGAAGATGCCATGGCCGCGCACAGGCTGCGCCGTGAGATCATCGCCACAGTGCTTGCCAACCGGCTGATCGATGCAGGCGGCCCGCTGATGCTGCTGCGGCTGCGCGAACGGACGGGGGCAGGCAATGCCGAGATCTGCCGCGCCTTTGAGACGGCAGCTGTGCTGATCGGCCTGCCGGGTTTCCAGCAGGAAGTTCATCGCCTCGACAATGAGGTGCGCGCCAGCCTGCAGACAGAACTGATGCAGATCGCGGCCGAGGCCGTTGCCGATACGGCTGCGGCGCTGATCCGGCTTGAGCCGGGCGCAGCGGTTGAAGAGACAGTGGAGCGGTATCGCGGCGCCTTCGCGTCACTGGACGAGACGCTTGAAGGCTCTCTGGAAGGGTTCGAATCCCAACAGGCCCGCAAGCGCGCCACGGCCCTCACCAATGCAGGCCTGGACAAGGCGTTTGCAAACCGGGCCGCGCTAATGCCGCTTCGTCCGGCCGGCGTGGAACTCTACGCGCTCGCAAACGGGCCAGACATCTCCATCGAGGAGGCGCTGACGACCTATTTCAAACTGGGCGAAGCGCTTCGGCTGGACAGGCTGCGCCATGACGCGCTGAGCGGTATGGAAGGCGCAAATTACTGGGAGAGGCTCGCCACACGCCGCCTCATCGAGGATATCCGCCGTCATCAGGCACAAGCGACCGCTATGGCGCTGAACGAAGGCGGACTGGACAGCTGGCTGCGTGAGCATGACAGCGAGAAGCGTGCACTGGTCAGCCAGCTATCGACGCTTTCATCTGCGAACGCGAATTTCGCCCAGTTCACACTGGCGGCAGACGCCGTACGCGGCTTCATGTCAGACGCGGCAAAACAGGATTAAAGGGAAGAGAGCGCCGGACGGGCCCGCCAGACGGGGACGTGTCCGGCGAGCCCTACGGGCAGCTCCGCAGGCTGGGTGGGGGGACGCACGCGGAGGCCCGATTATCTTGCACGGGCTATGAGGTTGTGCCCGTGATCTGGCACACGCGTTATATGTGAGTGCCGTTGATATCTGCCAAGGCTAGTTGGCAGTCGTCTCTGCAGAATTCTGCGCGATACTTTCTGGTTTTCCGGTGAGTGTGCCTCCCGGGTCACCATCTGCAGACAGGAGGATCGATATCCACCGTGTCGTCTCTGATTGCGCGCAGAGAATCATGATGAGAACGGTCAGCGGCGCGGACAGGAACATGCCCGGTATGCCCCAGATCGCGCCCCATATGGCGAGCGATAGAAGCACGACCAGCGCAGAGATGTTGAGCGACTCACCCATGATGCGTGGCTGCACGAAATTGCCGATCATGAATTGCCAGAAGCTGACAGCGGCGAAGACGATAGCCGCGAAGACATAGCCGTCCTGAGCGCCGCCCGGGATCCATGCCGGGACCTCCGGCTGAACGAGGGCGAACAGCATGGGCACGAAGGCCGCAACGATCGAGCCGATGGTCGGGATGTAGTTCAGGACGAAGATGAGACCTGACAGGAAGATCGCATTTTCAACGCCGAGCGCGACAAGCGTGATGTAGGTGAGCACAGTAATCATCACAGAGATGACGGTCTGGGTCCAAAGGTAAGTCTCGATCCCGCGTCGGGCTGCCTGCCCGATGGTACTGACCTGCATGCGGGTTTCTTCCTTTCTGAAAATGCGGTCCAGCTTCGGAGACCATGCGCTCTGCGCCAGGAAGAGGAAAGCGACATAGATCAGGATGATGACGAGGTCGCCGGAAAGGTCACCCATTGCGCCGGCAATCGTTGCAAAGAAGCGCTGGCCGCGCTCATCGAAAAGGATTTCCGTCAGAGTCGGCGCCTGCCCCATATTCACGGCCTGATAGACGTCGCCAATCAGCGTGTTGATCTTTTCCTCATACTCACCCGCCTGATCGCTGAACTGCGCGATGCCCTGCGCAAGCAGGCCGATGAAGATGCCAAAGCCCAGCAGCGTGCCGGATATTGAAACGGCGCGGCTGGCATTCTCTGACATGAAGCCGATCCGTTCGCGGATAAGCCGCGTGAACCCCTCCATCACCAGGAAGAGAAACACAGCCAGCGCGAAGGGGGCGAAGATCGCCCTCGCCAGATAAAGCAGCGCAATGATGACGCCGATCGCAATGATCCAGAGGGCTACAATGCCCGATCGCATGCTCATTTCTGTCTTACTTTCCCTGTGATGCACCGCTCTGCGGTAATTTGGCCATGTGGAAATCACGCGCGAGGTGGACGCAAGGCCTGATCGCAAAAAAGACCGAGCCGATCAGGAAAAGCCATGTCGCTGCGGTCTGTGTGGCCTCACTGAAGAACAGGGCAGAGCCAACCACGAAAGCGACAGCCGCGGCCGCGTCAACGCCGTCATAGAGCTTCTGATAGTTCCCGTAGACCTCACCATGCTTCTCGGTGTCGAAATTCATCCATTGGCGGGACTGTTTGCTCATTGGGCAATCCTCCTTTGATCCGTTTCTCACCAAAGAAAGCATTCGACGCGTAATTGCTCCAGCGCCCTGAATGCGCGTCGATATCTAGCTTATAATCTTTTGTTGTACATTCACAACAATTTAGGTAATCAGGAATACATGAGCGACAAGATACACAACCGAATTGGGATGCTGAGAGCTGAAAAGGGACTGTCCCGTAAGGCCCTGGCGGACGCTATTGAGGTGAACTACCAGACGATCGGCTATCTGGAGCGGGGGGATTACAATCCCAGCCTGGAGCTGGCCCTGAAGCTGGCAGACTTCTTCGAACTACCGGTGGAGATGATTTTCTCGCGCCGGCCTTTCCCCACACTTTCAGAACAACTGGTCAAACTTCAGCAAGGAGGCTGAACTCATGATTTATTTCCGGTCTTCAAAAGATGGCCTGCCGGGGCGTGCAATGTCGCAGACTTTGACGAGAATTCTCGCCACCCTGCCCCTCATCGCTTATCCAGCAGGCTGCATCCTGATGCTGAATGCCAATGACCGGGTCGCCATAGAGATAGCTGGCTTTGCGCTTATCCTTGTTGCCCTAATCGGCTTTGCCATGATCGCCCCAAGCTGGATCCAGCGGATTACCGGTGAAGAAAAAGTCAAACTTGACGAGTTTGAGATGGATGTTCGCCGCCGCGCCTATAGCGCCGCCTATCACGGCTTCACGGCACTTGCCCTCATCTTCGTCGTCTATCTTGGAATTGTTTCAGACGCTCAGGCCAAGCTTGGATGGCTCTGGACGCCCACCACCTTTGATCACTGGAACGCGATCTTCTGGGGCGCCTTTCTGTACGCCACGCTTTTGCCGACCGTGTGGATCGCCTGGACGGTCCGCGCGCCCGATCACGACATAGACTAGGTTCAGTCGAATTTCCGAACCCTGCGCTGCCCGGACAACTTTGCCGGCAGCGCATTTGCGTCTAGCTTCCTCGAAGCAGTGGAAGGGGATTCAAGGCCATGGGCGACAGCATCTATATCGGTGGCGGCGGCGAAAATCAGAATGAGGCCCAGCGCCTTCTGCTGAAACAAGCAAATCGCCACGGCATCGTTGCTGGCGCGACCGGTACAGGCAAGACCGTCACCCTGCAGATCATGGCTGAAGGGTTTTCCAGTGAAGGCGTGCCTGTCTTCTGCGCCGATGTGAAGGGCGACCTCTCTGGCATCGCCAAGTCTGGTAGCGAGACGTTCAAGCTGCACGAGGCCTTCACCTCCCGCGCCGCCAAGATCGGCTTCGAGGATTATAGCTATCACGATGTGCCAGCCGTCTTCTGGGACGTGTTCGCCGAGAAAGGCCATGCCGTCCGCTCCACGATTGCGGAGATGGGGCCGACGCTCCTGTCCCGCCTCATGGACCTCAGCGAAACGCAGGAAGGTGTGCTGACCGTCGCATTTGAGTATGCCGACGATGAGGGTCTTCTCCTGCTGGACCTGAAAGACCTTCAAAAGCTGCTCATCCACCTTGGCGACAAGGAAGTGCGCGACGAGGTCTCACTTCGCTATGGCAATGTCGCGACGGCCTCGCTGAGCGCCATCCAGCGTAACCTGTTGCGGCTCGAACGTGAGGGCGCAGAGCTTTTCTTCGGTGAGCCCGCCCTCGACCTGTCTCACATCATGCGCAATGCAGATGACGGACGCGGCATCGTGAACGTGCTCGACGCAACCCGCCTCATCAATTCACCGAAACTCTATTCAACCTTTTTGATCTGGCTCCTGTCTGAGCTGTTCGAGCAGCTTCCTGAAGTGGGCGATCCGGACAAGCCGAAGCTCGTCTTCTTCTTTGATGAAGCCCACCTTCTCTTCAAGGATGCGCCAAAGGCGCTGGTTGAGAAGATCGAGCAGGTCGTGCGCCTCATCCGCTCCAAGGGTGTCGGCATCTATTTCGTGACGCAGAACCCGCGCGACCTGCCTGACAGCGTCCTTGCCCAGCTTGGCAACCGTATCCAGCATGCGCTGCGCGCCTATACACCCACCGAAAGGAAGGGCGTGCGTGCGGCCGCCGAGAGCTTCCGTCCGAACCCTGCCTTTGACACGGAAGAAGTGATCACCGCGCTCGGCACCGGCGAAGCGCTGGTTTCCACGCTGGATGCGAAATCGACACCCGGCGTGGTCCAGCGCACGCTGATCCGCCCGCCTTCCTCGCAGCTTGGCCCTATCAGCGACGAAGAACGCGCAGGAATCATGGCAGCGAGCCCCGTGGCCCGCCAGTATGATAAGCCAGCCGACCGCCAGTCAGCTTACGAAATACTGAGCGCCAAGGAAGAGGCCGCCGCGCGTGACGCAGAGCGCCTGGCCGAGCAGGAAGAGAAAGCCAAGCGAGAGCTTGAGAAAAAGAAGAGCCGCCGGCCCTCTTCACGCCGCCAGTCGGTTGGCGAAGCGGCGATGAAGACGGCCACACGCACCATTGCGAGGGACGTCGCACGCTATGTCCTGCGCGGAATTCTCGGCGGTATGAAACGGCGCTGAAGCTCCAGCTAATTTGCCGTCATAGAAGCGTCTTCGTAGCGTTACTAATCTGATACGAAACCGTCGCCATACTGACGCCGACGAATGCTAACCGCCCACTCTTGTTCAAGAGGGGTGCTTTCACATGAAATTCCGATACAGCAAGCTTGTTACGACGGCTCTGGTCAGTGCGGGTATCGCGCAGATTGCGGCTGCAGACATCGTGCGCGGTCAGGTGACTGACGCGACTGGAGAGGCCCCGCTTGAGGGCGCCATCGTGCGGATCGAGGGCCTCGACCGCTCGACCACGACGGACCGCTATGGCGACTATCGCTTCACGAATATTCCAGCTGGTGAGTACACGCTGTCAGTCAGCTATATCGGCGCAGCGCCAGTCACCGAGACCGTAAACGTCGTCGACGATACCCAAGTCGATATCCAGCTTGGCGGCGATGTGCGCTATCTCGACAACGTACTCGTGGTTGGCTCTGCCGCCGCGCAGGCAGGTGCGATCAACCAGCAGCGCGCCTCAAACGCGATTATCAGTGTGATCGACTCCGACGGCCTTGGTAACTTCCCTGACACAACGGTTGCTGACTCGCTGGCCCGCGTGCCTGGCCTCTCCATCGAGACCGACCAGGGCGAAGGCCGTTATGTGTCCATCCGCGGCATCAATACTGACCTCATCTCTGCCTCGATCAACGGCGTTCGGACCCCGTCCCCTGAAGACCGCCGCGGTGTCCTTCTGGACGGTGTGCCATCCGACCTGCTCGACGGGATCGAAGTGCAGAAGTCGCTGACGCCAGATGTCGATGCTGACAGCCTGGGCGGCGTTATCAACCTCACAACCATCTCCGCTTTCGACCGCGATGGCCGCTTTATCCGCGCCAAGCTGGAAGGCGCGTATAATGAGATTTCTCAGGAGCTTTCTCCTAAAGCGACCCTCACCTATTCAGATGTGTTTGGTGACCAGCTCGGCGTTGCAGTCTCGCTGAACTATCAGGACCTTCGCATCGAGTCCCACAATAACGAGGCCGATGAGTGGGCCCAGCTCGCCAATGGCGACTACTATCTCAATGATGGTTATGAGCATCGCTGGTACGGCCTGAACCGTGAGCGCATGGGCGTCGTCGCCAACTTCGACTGGCGCCTGAACGAGACCACCGACCTCTATCTGCGCACCCTGTTCAACAATTACGAAGACGATGAGGTTCGCAACGTCCTCCAGTTCCGTGATCTGGACGATGTTGCCGATGAGGACGCCAATGGCGACGATGTCGTCGCTGACGGCTCGCAGGTCACGCGTTTCACCGCATCGCTGCCACTCAATGAGATGGGCGCAGAGGTCCGTGTGCGCCGTGAGGTTCGCCAGATCCAGACGGTCGCGCTTGGCGGCCAGTCCATCTGGGGCGACTGGGAGGCTGATTATGAGCTGTCCTACGCCTATGCAGAGGAAGACGACAGCGACAATCATGACGCGACCTTCCGCTATGAAGACATTCAGGACGATGTGCCGGAGAACGCGACCATCGACTTTTTCAAGCCCGAACGCCCAGTCTGGTCCGGCGCGGCCATCCTCGACGCGATCTATGATCCTGCCAATTACGACCTCGACTCATATGAGCGTGAGTTCACGGTCAATGAGGACACCGAGTTTGCGGGCCAGTTCAACATCTCCCGCGACAGCCTGATCGGTGACACGCCGGTCACCTGGAAAGCGGGCCTTAAGGTGCGTGACCGCGAAAAGATCCGCGACGTGAACATCCTCATCTACGAAGACAGCTCCATCAATCTGCTGAACTATGCGCGCGACAGCTTCATCGGTAACTGGCGTCTCGGCAATCAGCAGCCGACCTGGCCGGACCCGGCCCTCACCCGCTCGCTTCGCAATGCCTTCGGGCCGGGTGACCTAGATGAGGAAGGCAGCTTCTTCGACTCCAATGGCGAAGACTATGAGATCGATGAGCAGATCTATGCTGGCTATGTAATGGGGACGTTTGACCTTGGCGCCCTGACGCTGGTGCCGGGCGTGCGTATCGAGCAATCGAAGATCGACCTGCGCGGCCGTGTCGTGCTGGAAGACGACCTCACCGCCTCCGTCACGAACTTCAGCAACGACTATACGAACGTCCTGCCGAGCGTGAACGCGAAGTATGAGTTCAGCGACCGTCTGATCGGCCGCGCGGCTTACTACGCCGCCGTTGTTCGTCCGGCCTTCGGCGAGATGGCGCCGTTCGTCTTCATCAATGATGATCGTGACGAAGCAGAGATCGGCAATCCGAACCTCGACGCGCTCGAGGCGGACAACTTTGATCTGGGAATCGAGTTCTACCCGACCCAGCTGTCGGTTCTCTCGGCGGGGG
>LWDU01000590.1_pt1 | contig 14429 bp, 15 predicted proteins | sample 727161 | NCBI WGS metagenome assembly LWDU01 (sample SAMN04566230, study PRJNA314399) | hydrothermal vent metagenome | isolation source: deep sea hydrothermal plume seawater | place: Mexico: Gulf of California, Guaymas Basin | collected 2004-07-11 | reverse complement strand
ATAAAGATTCATTTGTAATTTCCGATTGGCCAGAGCATGCGAAGAAAGATATTTTATCAGCACTCGTTAACTTAACTATTTACACTAAAGTTTTATTTAGTCATATTCCTAAAATTTTTGAAAATAAAAATGTAAGATCTTCACCAAATGCAGCAGAAATAAGAACGGTTTCAACAAATTTAGTATCTTGGGTTTCAAGCTTTATTACTGCAACTGATTCTGAATTACTCGAAAGGTTCGAAAAACATGAGAAGTCAGTACCTTTATCACTACTAAAAAAGAAAGGTAAAAATCCATTTGTTCCTCTGAAAAAAGAATTTGGTTCTAATATGGGTGATTTATTTAATAAATATATTGGTAGCAATCTTAAAATGGGAAATGAAGAACTTTTGCAAAAAATATTAGTTTGTGAAAAGACAAAAACAAAAAATTGGAAAGATGGCGCAACTATAGTTACTGCAAAGTATTTAGATAAACTTGTAAAAGAAGAAATCAATAAAAAGAATTATTCCGAATGGAAAAAGAGATTACTACACACTATAGATAATTTCTCAATTATGTTTAAAATGTTCGAAACACAGACTCAATCTTCTATTGTAAAGCTTTCAAAAAAGACTGGTTTTATAACTGATTTGAATAATATTATAAGTTATATAAAAAGTGATATTACAGATTACAAAGTTACATATCAACTTGATGGTTCAAATGAAGCAGATAATATTCGTGTTGAACTTATATTCGAAAACTTCAAAAAATTTATTGAATTATTTGTTGAAGAATGGAATAAGCTTGTAAGTGTTTATGAGAAAAAACAAAACGATAATAAACTTGATGATGAAGAACAGAAAATGTATGATGTCGAACTAAGTATTGGGAAGAATGGTATCATAATAATAAAGATAATTTTTTAGAAGATGGTGTTTTGTTAGTAAAAGATTTAAATAGATTTTTTACTCCCAATCAGAGAGTAATGATAGCAGTAACAAATGATTATACCAATCCACTTGGTGAAGAAATTAATCCAGTAGATGTTTGGAATGGTAAAATGTATCATACAGACCATTGGCATATTTCATATGCAAATGGCGGGTTTACTTGTGTATTTAATGCACAGGTATTGAAAGCGGAAACAAATATAAAAAAGAGTAAGAAGAATGCAGAAGAATTTATTCAACAAGGAGTTTAATTAATGTCTATATATAAATTTACAGATTCTTTCGATAATAATAAAACTTATAGTTATAAAATTCTTGTATATCCAAATATAACTTTTCAAAAGGATTTGGAAAAAGATTCTTATGTTGTTGTATTAGGTAATATTATCAGAGAGTTAAATAAGATTCGTGATGATATTCATTGGACTATTTTTTCTCCAGGTGGTAATATACAAAGTCTTAGCTTTGAAAATACACTTCAATTACCTATTAAGTTTCCACCGTATCCAAATGCTATGAGATTACATTTTAATCAAATAGATATTATAAAACAAATTGATTTTAGAAAAAATGATTTTGATATAGTTTATTCTCATTTACCAGAACACACTTTACAACTTAAAAATGTTTTTTTAAATGAAACTAATATAGAACCAAAGTTTATTGGATACACACATTGGACAGAGTTTCCTGAGATTACAAATTATGCTGCTACAGTAATGGATATAAATTTTCTTGGTTTGTTGGCTATGGAAAAATGTGGTGTGAATACGCAAGGACAGAAAAATCTAATTCTTAAAAATGCAAAGACACACTTTAATGATGATGTAGTTAAAAGATTAGATACGATACTTGAACCACAATATCTTGGTTGGGAAATACCAAAGTATGAAAAACAAACTACAAATAAAAAGATAATTGTATATAATCATCGTCCACATACATATAAAAACTATCCTTGGTTTTTAGAACAAATGGATAAGTTATGGGAGAAAAGAAAAGACTTTGAGGTGTGGGTGCCGTTAGCAGACTCAAAAGAACGAGAGTATATGACAATAGATAAATACGATCGTAAAGGATATTTTTCTAAACTATCTTCTTGTTATTTAGGTGTATGTGCAAAACAAAAGTATAGTGGTTGGGCTGTATCTGCTACAGATGGTATGAGTGTTGGAGTACCTTATTTATTTTCTGATAATGATTATTATCACGAGTTAGCTGATAGTGCTGGATGTTATTATGCAGATGGTGATGACTTGATACTTAAAATAGAAAATTTATTTGATGTACCAGATTTAAGAAATGAGTGGTCTGATAAATCACTAAAAAGATTTGAACAAGGTAAATGGGAAAACCAAATTTACCAATTCAATAATATGATTAATGATACAATAGAAAATTTGCCTATGCTAAAAAGTGATACAGATACTTATAAGAAAGTAGTAGATTTTATTCATAGGAAAAAGTCAGTAACTAAAGGTGAGATTCTAAAGATGTTAAATTGGGGTGTAAGAATATCATTTAGTGGTTACAGAAATAGATTAAGAAACGAACCTACTATAAGGTTTACAAAAGATAGATATGAGGTTATAGAATGAAACAGTTAACACCTGACCAAATCCAAGAGAATTGGCAACAACTTCGTGATAAGATTACAGAAACATTTGAGGGTGAACGATTAGAGAAACTCAATGAAATGTATGATTATTTTGAAGATAGAATGATTATTGCACCAGGTGGATATGTAGAACACGTACTCCACGTTACTGATTGTGCAGTTCAATTGAAAAAAGTGTGGGAAGATAATAATGCTACAATTAATTTCTCAGACGAAGAATTAATATTTGCAGCTATACATCACGACTTAGGTAAAGTTGGTGATATGAATAACGATTATTATGTTCCGCAAGAATCAGAATGGCATAGAAAAAATCAAGGTTCAATCTTTACACATAATAGTAAATTACAATATATGACAGTTACAGATAGGGCCATATACATACTCAATCAGTTTGGGATCTCGATGACAGAGTGGGAATATGTGGGTCTAAGACTAACTGATGGACTATATGAAGAAGCTAATAAATCTTATTATATTTCATACAATCCTGATTGGTCTTTAAAATCTAATATTGCATATATTTTACATCAGGCAGATTCAATGGCAACACATATTGAATATGATGAGTGGAAGCGTGGTGAAGAACAAGAAGAAATCAGAGTAGAACAAAATGTAGAAAATATTAAAAAGGCTGTTACTATGAAGGAAACTTCTGAAGAACTTTCTAAAAAATCAAAAGATTTGTTTGATGAATTGTTTGGAGATAAATAATGTTAGTAGAAATAATATTAGGATTACTTGTTCTTACAGAAGGATATGTAATTTGGAACTTAATTAGAAAAACAGAGTTGCTAGAAACGTGGGTAGAAGATTTTACTCAAAGAATAGAACTAGTTCAAACTGATTTGAAAGTTATTGATAATAAAGGAGCTTTTAAAGCAGATGATGAAGTAGGTACAATATTTGAACAAATAAAAGAAACAGTAAATAAATTAGATGATTTGATTGGAGAAGAAATTAATGCCAGCTAAAGTAATTAAGAAAAAAAGACGTAAAAAAAGTAAAATGTATTTTGGAACACCAGTTCAGAATGCTATAATACGATATAATGCAACATCGAATCCCGCTATAAAAAATAGAATATATGGTGAACATATACATAAAGCGTTTGATAAATTAGCAGAAAACTTAATTCATACATTTAAGTTTTATTACTTTGACTACCCCCTTGATGAAGTTAAATATGAGGTAGTTTCTTTTCTTGTAATGAATATGCACAAATATCAAGCTGATAAAGGAAGAGCATTTTCATACTTTTCTGTTGTCGGTAAAAATTATTTGATTCTACATAATAATAACAATTATAAGAAAATGAAAACTCACGATGATATCAGTAGGTTGGATTACAAACGGAAAGTATTTGTTGAAAATTCAAAAGATGACACAGATGAATTTAATAAAGAGTTTGTAATTCAAATGTTAGATTATTGGGAAAATAATTTAACTAATATATTTCGTAGACAAAAAGATATTTTGGTTGCTGATGCAGTATTAGAATTATTTAGACGAAGAATGAATATAGAAAATTTTAATAAAAAAGCTTTGTACATTATGATTAGAGAAATGACGGGTTCTAATACTCAACATATTACAAGAGTAATAAATCAAATGAAAAAATATTATTTTAATATGATGGCAGAATTTTCAGCAGGTGGTAATATAGATACCTCTAATACAGGTAGTATATTTTAATGGTCTTGGGGGCTGTAACTCAGTATGGGGCTGTGGTATAACGAGATTACTCCGCACTTGCACTGCGGCAATTAGGGTTTGACTCCCTACAGCTCCACTTCATATAATACGAAAAGTAAATCTAAAAAATCTAAAAAACAAGGAGATCATAATGAATGTAAATGAATTATTTGAATCAATCCAAGAACACTATGATGAGTTTGAATCGAATCATAAAGTGTGGGCAGATAAGGGAACTAAAGCATCAGCTGGAAGAGCCCGTAAAGCAATTGGTGAGATTAAAAAGTTAGTTACTGAATATCGCAAGGAATCAGTATCAGCTTGTAAATAACCATTCGATTACAAACAAAAAAGGGAAGCTTTCGCTTCCCTTTTTTTGTGTCCTATACTTGTAGGAAGTATAAGACTATTTCGATCCTACTTGCGAAATAAACCCACCAACACCAACAATGCGACAAGCCCAGCGAATCCCGACTCGCCGAAACTGTTTATGATGGATGTCAGGTTACCTATAACGTTGACACCAAAGATACCACTTCCAAATATTACTTCAGAAACAGCACCTATGGCTACAAAAGATACCATTAGATGAGCTAAGTGATCTAACCATCCTTTGACCATTGTTATGATTTCCTTCATTGGTTTTCTCCCGTTAGTTAAGAAAAAAAGGTTTCTTAGTATGCAACCAAAAAACCCTCAATAATAACTATTTATGTATACAAATAATAAATTCTAATATATATTTATATATTGAAGTTTTTAGGTTGTATTATATTTATTATTGAGTAATAACATTTAAGGTGAATTATGGCTATAGATTATGAAATCTTTGATGGTAAATCACTATCATCATTATTTAAAGATATCTACGAAAATACAGAATTTAATCGCAAACAACTTGAAGTGTTGACTAAGGAATTAGTGCACTTTATCAAGGACGGTGATACTGCGGTTCAGATAGTTCCTATGATAAAAGAATATTTGGAAATTAATGTAAAGAACGATGACCAACTTGTTAAGTTGGCTGGTATTGTTCAACGATTAATTTCTGCAGAAAGTCGTGGTGGAGCAGAAGAAGAGTATGGGTTATCAGACGAAGAAAAAAATCAATTACTTTCAGGTATAGAAGATAGTATAAAAGATATACAAATAGAATCAGATAAAATACATAGTAAAATAGAATTAACGAAAAAGGCGAATTAATGGCTTGGAAACGTAAGATAGGTGTAGATACAACTACATCACTTCCTACAGGGTTAGCATCGTGGCGCAAAATAAGTTCCTTTGTTAAACAACTTATAAAAGCTTCTCAATTTGAATATCACGAATCGGAAGCATTTGAAGTAAAAAATAATTTAATAAATAATCGTAGAGGGCATGGTGCAGTATCAGGTACATTTTTAAATAACCCTAATCAAGAAATTTTTGATGGAGTTGTTTATCCTATAAATCCAAATATAACTAATATACCTTTAATTGGCGAGCAAGTGGCGGTTATAGAATATAATGGAAAACATTTTTACACAGATATTATAAACAGAAAAAATTCACCAAATGAAAATGCTATTCCAGGTGCAAGTGGTGGTTATATACCTAATACTAAGTATGGTGATACATTTGAAAGAAAAGATATTAAACGAATCCATGTAAATGAAGGTGATATTGTTTATGAGGGTAGGTTTGGAACTTCAATTAAATTAGGTTCGGATGGTAAAAATAAAGCAACTGGCGGGCCTAAACCTCAAATTAAAATCGTAGCAGGACATAGAGATATTGGAGAGACTATAGCAACACAAAATATAGATAAAGATGATTCATCTATATATTTGTTGGGTGCTGTGGTAGGTGCTGAGGATAAAAGCGAGGGAAAGGATAAAAAAATACTAATAAAATCAAATGGTATATTTATAACTGGAAGAGATACTATTAGATTAAATTCAAATAATGTTGCGTTAGGTAGAGGAGCAGATGAACAACCAGTAGTTAAAGGTGGCGAATTGAAGAATGTATTACTTGATTTAATAAGTGCGTTAGAAAAAGCAACTTTCATAGGAGTTGCTCCAGGTTCCCCAACAACACCAGCGGTAAATGTACTTGAATTTACCAATTTAAGGGTAAAATTAGAAACTATATTAAGTGATAAAGTAAAAACAGCATAGGAGTTGTTATGACTAAAAAAGATCTTGTAAAAATAATACGAGAAGTAGTTCGTAAAGAAGTACAAAAAGAGGTACAAAAGATATTTATAAAAGAAGAAACTTTTTCTAAATTGACAGATATTATACCTAAAGAAGTTTCAGAACCAAAAGAAGAAACCCATTTTACTAAAAATAAAACTTTAAATAAAGTTTTAAATGAAACAAAAGGCGGAATTCTAGCTCAAGGTACAGAAGAGTATCCTACTTTGGGCGGCGATACATTTGATACAAAACGAATGCAGGAACTTTTAGGTTATGGAAAACCAGAAGAAGTTAAAAGAGATATGTTAGCAGTAGATACTTTACGAAAAGCAGGAAAATCAGTAGATGATGTTCCTGAACATATTACAAATGCTTTAACTCGTGATTATTCTGACTTAATGAAAGCGATAAATAAAAAAGGATAATAAATGTCAAGTGCTCTAGAAACTGATTTAAACCCAAATACATATGTTGGACTTTCATTTCCTTTGCGGAGAGATAAGTTTAATGATTTTGCAATGACAAAAAATTCATTGCAACAAGCTCATCATAATTTGAAGAATTTATTATTAACTTCTCCAGGTGAAAGAGCAATGCAACCTGAATTTGGAAGTAATATGAGAGCATTATGTTTTGAACAAATAGATGCTAATTTACCAAATAAAATTGAAGAAGAGGTTAGAAGGGCGGTTGGAGCTTGGTTGCCATATATTAATATACAAGAAGTTAATACATTAACTGAAGACCAAGACCAAAATAAAATTTATGTGGAAGTACTATTTTCTACTACATTGAGCCCACAGTCAAAAGAATCGGTAACAATAAATGCAACTACAGGAACTACTTCTGGGGGTACATCAACAATTGGATCTCAACAGGATGTTCAATTTTAATATTAGGTAATTGGAGTAATTAAATGCCACGTACAAGCGTAAAAAAGAATATGGTAAAATCAGTTAATTATCTTAATAAAGATTTTAACGATTTTAGAAATAATCTTATAGAATTTGCTAAAGTATATTTCCCAAATACTTATAATGATTTTAATGAAGCATCACCTGGGATGATGTTTATAGAAATGGCTGCATATGTTGGTGATGTACTTTCTTATTATATAGATTCTTCATTTAGAGAATCACTACTTGCTTATGCTGAAGAGAAAAGAAATATTTATAATATAGCACAATCATTCGGTTATAAACCAAAGGTTACTTCAGCAGCGTCAACAGTATTAGATGTATTCCAAACAGTTCCAGCATTAAATCAAGAACCTGATTTTAGATATGCACTTAATATAAAAGCTGGTTCAGTTGCTAAATCTTCAGCTACAGGTACAACTTTTAGAATGTTAGAAGATTGTAATTTTAAATTTTCAAGTTCATATGACCCAAGAATAGTTACTGTTTTTGAAACGGATAGTGGAGCTCCCACAAAATTTTTAATGAAGAAAAAAGTAAAAGCTGAAAGCGGAACTATAGTATCTGAAGTGTTTTCGTTTGGAACAGCCACGAAATATTCACAAGTTAAGTTAGCGAATGAAGATGTTATAGAAATAATTTCTGTAACTGATAGCAATAGCAATACTTGGTATGAAGTTGATTCTTTAGCAAGAGATACAATTTTTGAAGATATGGAAAATAATTCTACTAATGATCCTACATCAGTAATTAATAGAGATACAGCACCATATATTTTAAAGTTAAAGAAAACATCTCGTAGATTTACAACATATATAGATGAAAATGATAACACAATTTTAAGATTTGGAGCTGGTATATCAGATAACCCAGATGAAGAAATAATTCCAAATCCAGATATGGTTGGATCTAGTTTACCTGGAAGTCCTACTTATCTTACAACTGCATTTGATCCTTCAAATTTTTTAAAAACAAAGGCGTTTGGATTAGCACCATCAAATACAACACTCACAGTAAAATATGCTCATGGCGGTGGTATTGATGATAATGTTAATGCTGATGATATTACAGAATTATCAAGTGTTAGTTATGAAATACAGGATGATTTATTAACAACTTCTTTAGTAAATGATGCGAAAAGTTCAGTTGCGGTAACAAATCCAAAACCAGCTACTGGTGGTTCTGCTGGACAATCTATTAGAGAAGTTCGTGAAAGTGCATTAGGACATTTTCAAGCTCAACAAAGAGCGGTTACAAAAGAGGATTACATAATAAGAGCATATTCACTTCCAGCTAAATATGGAAATGTTGCAAAAGCTCATATGGTGCAAGATGACCAATTAAATAAATCAGCTCAAACGGATGATTTAGAAAGAAAAGTAACACAAGAAGATGTTGATAACGAAAGAACTTTAAAATCATTTCAAGTAGGAAGAATACCAAATCCACTAGCTATGAATATGTATACACTTGGATTTGATACTAGAAAAAAATTAACCAGGTTAAATCAAACAGTTAAAGAAAATATAAAAACTTATTTATCTCAATATAGATTAGTTACTGATGCTGTTAATATTAAAGATGCCTATGTTATTAATATAGGAGTAAATTTTTCAATATTAACTAAAGTTGGATTTAATAAAAACGATGTCCTTCTTAGGTGTGTAGCAGCAGTTCAAGACTTTTTTGATATAGATAGATGGCAAATAGGCCAACCAATTGTACTGTCAGATATAGCGTATGAAATATCATTGGTAGATGGTGTATCCTCGGTAGTTGCTCCAAAAGAAAATAATCCTTTGGGATTGGCAGTTGCTATTGAAAATAAATATAAAATAGAGGATAGCTATTCAGGAAATTATTATGATATAGAAAGTGGTATAATTGAAGGAGTTTTATATCCTGCACTAGACCCAAGTATTTTTGAAGTTAAATTTCCTGGATCTGATATTAAAGGTAAAGTTGTCGGTGATAATTTAGGAGCAATGGAGTAAGACAATGCATTATTTTACATTCGCAGATAAAGATACAACAGTTTATCAACAAAGTAGTAGTTTGAATGCTGGGCAAGATGAAGTATTAGAAATAAGAAAAGATGTAAGCCAAACAGGAACTTCAGTAAATGTTTCTCGGATATTGATACATTTTCCATTAGAATTTATATCATCTTCTATTGTTAATGGTGTAATACCAAAACCTTCAAATGGTCACACTGCTTCAAGTTCATTTTATTTAAATCTTTTTGACGCAAACCCATCTTCGTTAGTTGCTTCTCAAAGTATATATGCGTATCCAGTAAGTCAAAGTTGGAAATTAGGGGGAGGCCGTTCTTATGATAACCCTGTAACTACTGAAGGAACAAGTTGGATTTATAGACAGGGATACCTTGATGGTACACTATGGGATTCAGCAGTTAGTAAATCAGGAGCGACTTGGTGGAGTGGTAGTTCTGCTAGTGGTGGTAATGCTGGGTTAGAAACTACAGTTGGACTTGAAGCATCTTATTCATTTGCTTCAGCAAAAACTGAAGATCTTAGAATGAATGTAACTGATATAGTTCAATGGTGGTTAGAAGGTAGTGCATCAAATGAGGGATTTTTAGTTAAACGAAGTGGTAGTATTCTTGATAAAAGTGCTGGAACTATAAATGCATCTACTGATGAAGGCGGTTCTGGGTCACTTGGTAATTTTTCATTTTTTTCAACTGATACTCATACAAAATATCCGCCTACATTAGAAACTGTTTGGGATGATTCAATTGGAAAATGGGCTTGTGGTAGTTTAAGTCCAATCACTGGTTCTGATTTAGAGGATATGAGAATTTATATGAGAGGATTTAGACCAGCATATACAGAAAAATCTAAAGCAAAATTTAGAGTTATTGGTCGTGGAAGATTTCCAGCTAAAACATACGCAACAACGCCTTCTACTTTAGAGGTAAAATACTTACCAAGCGGTTCATCTTATTATTCAATTGTAGATGCTGAAACAAATGAAGTGGTTGTGCCATATGGTAGTGGTTCTAAATTGAGCTGTGATTCAACTAGCAATTATTTTAATCTTTGGATGGATGGGTATCAACCAGAAAGATATTATAAAATTGAATATAGAGTTCGAAGTGGTAGTGGAACTGTTGATGAGATTGACCAATATTTTGATGAGGGATTTACATTTAAAATAAATAAACAAGGGTAGTTTAGAAATGCCTTATACAAAAACAGAATTAGAAAATGGAACTGTTGAGTTTTATGATAAATTTATAAATAAACTTAGAACAACATATTTGAATAGATTAGCTGGGCATGCTACCAGTAGTTTCAGAGATAAGTTTAATGTTTTATATTCATATGAAGATATTAATACAGGCGATGGTATAGAAGATGTTAACATTGATACACCAACTTCACTTTATAATGGTCTAATGACCAAAGAACAACAAAAAGAACAATCAGTAACTTCTGAAAATGAAGTTCCATTATATACCCAGGGAATATTACTTGATAAAGTAATTTCAAGAGGATTTTCTGAATTAAAAGAAGTTAAATTTGCAGATGAATTACCAGAAGGTATTGTAAATGGTGATTTATTATCAACAACTGATTCAAATGATTCGAGAAAGTGGTTAGTAGAAAATAATCAAAGAAGGCAATTTGCAGATTTAAGTGCTTTATTTGCTGGAGAGTTTAATTTCAGTAAATTTAAAACTTTTGATTTTAAAATAATTAAACAAATTCCAGCTGGAGATTTGGTAGATTAATATTATGAAAAATAAATTAACAGAAAAAGATTTTGAATTTGCTTATTTATATCCGCGGTTTGATGCTAGTGTTGAGGGCAATGAAAGAGATTATGTAGAAGCTCATGTTTTTGATACTAATGATAATTTTCTAGAAAGTGCTACAGTAGATAGAAAATATATAGATAAAGATATAAATAATTTTATAAAAATAAAAACAGGAACTTTTCTTAGAAAAATAGGTTATGACAGAGGTCGGTATGTAGTAAAATATAACTTTTTTAGAAAAATGGCTGGAGACTATAAACCTATTTTAGTTGATGTTGGTGGAAATATATTTAATGAACCCATTGATTCTGAACCAGATGGTAATGTTACAATTCAATCAAATGGTAGAATTTTTACAAAAGGGGAAAATAAAAAAGAATTATTTTTAAGAGAAAATAAGTATTTTATACATGAAATATCAGAATCAAGAAAAGAAGTGCGATTAGCAACACAACAAATAAAAAGTGATAAATATCTTAGAGATTTCTTTAATCTACAAAAAGAGAAGAAAAGAATTGGGTCGGTGGGAACAATAGATAGTCATTTAGTATTTGAAGCACCTGTAGGAACTCCAGGTGCTTCAAAGGCAGATAGTAACACTTTAGTATTAGCTAATCCTAATGGTAATGAATTTCCAAAAAATTTGGTTGGTGGAATATTTGAAGTTAGTAATGCATTTATTACATCTTTTGAACCAGCTAAAGTTCAATTAGATGATCCTGGTTTAGGTGGGGGTCCAGATGAAGAATTTCATCCAGAAGAAGGCGATGCTTTTATTCCTAGTTTTTTATTAAATACAGATGATACTGAGCCTGGTGCTATTAAAAATGTTGAAAATAGAAAATTTGTAAATCATAAAAATTTAATAAAAGTTGGTATGACGAAAGTAAATATACTTGGTGTAAGTAGAGAAATTAAGATACCATCTACTGATGAATTAATAGAAATGAGTAAAACTCAATTAGATACAGGCAGGACATTACTTGCAAACACTTTTGGTAAATATTCTTTAAAGGCTTCTAAAAATTCTAAAATTGTATTAAGTAGTAATTCAATTCTTAGAGATGTAGGTAGAAAATATCGGTGGCTTATACATGGAGTTGAGAGAACAAGAGATCATAAAACTACATTAGGAGTAAAGCATTCATATCATTGGGATTGGACATATCTTACTAAAAGTCAAGTTCGTATAGAAAATCCTAATGGTGGTACTGTAAATGGTCTTGAATTTACAGGTACTCAAGATCAAGCTAAAGATCTTACTTTTACTATATTGGATCAAGGGTGTTATTTAGATGTATTATTAGAGATTGAACTTGAAGGTGGATCACGATTTACTGAAAAAATATTTCTTCCAAGAATAATAACAACCCGCGTCAAAGCTTAGGTGAGATATTATGGCTAAAGCATTTACAGAATTTCCACAATTTTTTGCTGAAACTGCTCAAGAAGTAGCATTTGATTCGATTATAATAGAAGAAGGATTAGATGAACTTGAAGGGAAAAATGTAGGATTCGTTACAGAACCAATTATATTAAATACATCTGATAGTTTTCTTAGTAATTTACCTATGGTGGGGTTAAATGGATTTAATAGAACTTTTAGGTGGGATTTATATAATACTGATGCCGATAATCAATCTATTTTAACTAGTGATGTTAATTATGGAGATTTATTTGCTTTGCCAGGAACTGTAAATGATACTTCTTTTGTAATTAATGCTTCAAAAGACCCAGAGAGATGGCAAATTAATACGGATCCAGCTGTAGATGAAATTGGTACTTATATCGCTACAATGACAGTTACAGATCCTGCATCTAGTTTTATGGGGTTTACAACTCCTGAACAAAAACATATATTTTCCTTTGAGTTTCAATTGTTGCCAGATGTAGAAGGGGTTGATGAGGGAATGGAAATTCCAAAGTATGCTCCATATGTTGCTCAGATATTAGATGTTGATGGGGCTAAACTTACATTAAATCAATCACTTAATGAATTTAAAAATAGAACGCGTCAAAAACTTACTGTAATACCGCCTGATAATCCAATAACAAAATGGTCGATAAAGTTTAAAAATCAAGAAAAAAGAGATTTATCTACTTACCTACATTTTGGTGATGATAATTTACAATTAGCAACAAATTTTTCAACAGATACAGAAACATTTCCAGATTCACCATTTTCAGTTTTATATAAATTATATGAACCTTTACCAGATGATATAGAAGAAAAAGATATGGTTCATGTTGTTCGCGAAATGTTACCAGAATTAATTGAAACAATTGAATTAGTACCATATGAACAAGAAGATGAAGATGTATTAGTATTAAGAGTTCCAGATTCTGCTGGAGTGGATTCTCCAGTAACAATGAGGTCAACTGCATTTCAAAGTTATGATGATTTAGTAACTTCAGATGCTCGTCTAAAAAAAGAAATAGAAGATAAATTTTTAAGTGGTAGTGAAAAACCAATTAATTTAAATCTTGATTATTCTAATTACGAAAATTATATTAATTTTTCTTCAGCTGAAAAAAGATTAGATAATTTTAAATATAAAGTTAAATTGATAGATGGCTATAAAGCAGAAAGTTCATCTTTAGTAGGTGTTAATTATGCTGGATCTGATTTAAGAGAATTTGATAAAAAAATAAGAAATATTAAAGCTAATTTTGATGGTTATGAAGATTATTTGTATAACGCTAGTTCTTCTTATACAACAAGTTCTTTAGGAGAATTTCCAACAGCATCTTGGCCTAAAACAGGAAGTGGTACTTATGCAATTCCTTTTGAACCAGTAAGTAGATCTCATGCTGATTTTATTACTTGGTATGGTTCAATAGCTTCTAAGAGAGGACAGATATATTCTGCTTCCTACTATGATACAAATAATCCAAATCGGTTAATAAATTTATTACCAGAGCATATTAAAGATGATGCAGAAAATAACCAATTTTTAGATTTTATGGATATGATTGGGCAACAGTTTGATGAACTTTGGGCTTATACTTCAGAGATTGCAAAAATAACAGATAGACAAAATGATTTAAGTAAAGGATTTTCTTCTGATTTGGTATTTAATTTAGCTAAATCTCTTGGGTGGGGTGTACAAGATGGTAAAGATTTATTAGATTTAAGTAGAGTAGGATTCGGACAAAAACTTAGTGGTACAACATATTCACTTTATACATCTGGTTCACTATCATCACCACCCGAAGGTGATATATCAAAGGAAATAACAAAACGAATTATTGCAAGTATGCCATATTTGTTAAAGTCTAAAGGTACTATTGGTTCGTTAA
>LWDU01031956.1_pt1 | contig 14430 bp, 7 predicted proteins | sample 727161 | NCBI WGS metagenome assembly LWDU01 (sample SAMN04566230, study PRJNA314399) | hydrothermal vent metagenome | isolation source: deep sea hydrothermal plume seawater | place: Mexico: Gulf of California, Guaymas Basin | collected 2004-07-11 | reverse complement strand
AAGTACCAGTAGATGCGTTTGACTCAATAAATGATCCCGTATCGTTACCATCAACTGAAAGATGCAAAATACTGGCTGCTGGCACACCTCCGGTTTGTAACAAGTTCCCATGCTCATCAACCAGAGTTCCATTCACCCAAATCACATCACCTGCGATGAAATTACCCTCTATCGAATCAATGGTAATTACGGTTCGTGCTAAGATGATGACCATTGTAGTATCTTCATCACCAAGAACCCCTGTTGTTCCAGCCATGCCAAGATAACTAGCATTGATTGAAAGTGGACCCGGTGCAATGTGTCCTGGAACATTGAGCAGGGCCCATGCAGTTCCGTTGACATCAGTAACAACTGTTGTTGAAATATTGAGAGTAGGGAATTCAACAGTAATTGTTGCGTTTGGGATTACAGCCAAAGTGTTGTCTTGTAAGATCACCTGAATACTGACATTGTCTCCACGAACGGTCCTGTAATCAGGGTCAAGATTCGGCTATCAAAGGTGTTGTTACCATTCGAATTCAGATAGTAATTCACAGTTGGAGTATAACTTGCAGCCAATAGATGTGACCCACGTGGGAAGTCACTATCCAAAGTAATGACTGCAGTCCATGTCCCGTTTGGTTGTGCTATCGCATTAGAGACCTGTATGTTGTTAGTGAAACCATCAATACTAATCTGCACTTGTGGCAGGATACCAACTCCATCCCTAGAAATGATTCCTGAACCGTTATCGGAAACTAGGCTTCCTGTGACATCAAAAGAACTACCCGATAACGGGTTTGCACTAATGTTATCCACAACAAGTACGGTAATTGAACGTACACTAATTGTGCTGATTTGGTGAGTTGTTGGATGCATTTCCCAAATCCCTGTTGCGTTATAGTAGATTGTTACTGTAATCGGGCCAAGAGGTTGGGTGTTTGGAACTGAGTAAGTCCACGATGCAGTAGCATTGCTGTCTGTCATTGATCCTGGTATCCAAGTATCGTGGAATTGAGCAGCAACTGCAGTGTTGGTAATGAGCCGATAATTGTCAGATGCTTCGACTAATACTGCGCCGAAACTAACGTTCTCACCACGTGTAACAACTATTGGTATTAGTGGAGTTTGCTGTTCGAAATCAGTAACACCAATAATCAACATTCCAGAACTTGCTGAACCTGTGAGGTAGAATGGATTACTGCCATCAAGTACTGAAACAACAAGAGTTTTGTTTCCATTGGTGATTCCATCATTATTTGGATCCGTTGGAACTGACAGGTTGAATGAACCGTTGTTCGTAGTGACATAACTCGCAACCAATGTTTCAGATGGGTCACCTAAGAAGAAGACCTCAATCCCAACCGGTCCATTGAACGGCCGGGACACATTGTTTCCATCATTGACTGTGCCCACTAATTGGAAACTAGTTCCTGCTGTCACATTGAGTGGCACTGATGATATCACGACATCAGATGGTACCTGAACTGTGACATTCATGAAAGTTTCATTGCCCCACCAGCGTGTAGAACCAGATACTAGAGGGTCGGAGGTATCGTTAGCCATCCAGATTCTCACATCGTAATACCCTGGGTCCATTGTAGGTGGTACAACCCAATTCAGAATCGTCACACCATTTGCACCTGAAACTACTTGGCCAATTGGTGTGTTTGTACCGCCCCAGCCCCATGTGAAATTGACTGTTTCCCCAACAACTGCTGAACCATCACCGACATCAGTAACTGTGATGTTGAAAGGAATCGGATTTCCAGCTTCAACTATAACTGATGTAATGTTACTTGTTAGCACCAACTCGGATTCAAGTCCAATCAATGCTGCTGGTGAAGTGTCCATGAAGTAGTATGAACCACGAGGTCCAGCAAAGGAATCGAAATCAAGTACTGTTGTGAGGTTATGAGCACCTGATGCTAGGTCAGATGGTAACGTCACCACTACTGAATAAATTCCATTAGTCTGGTTTGACCATGCACTACCTAAAGGAATAAAAATTGGCAGCGGAGGTTCTCCATTCGGCCCCGTTGGACCTGTACCCGGTAAAGCAATTGAAAATTGTACATCTGAGGTATTCCATAGAATTGGTAGTAGCGTCACATCATCCGTAATAGTTCCAGAAATTACCGTAGTACCCCCTAAGTGAGTCCACTCTTGAGCGATATTGATTGACAATGTCGCTGTTCCAGTAACAAGGAGAAGACCTGTAGCGCTTGCTGGCTTGAACCATTCACTACCCGCACTCCCACCTGGGTATCCATCGTAGGAAATATTCCACCAGTAATCACCTGCAGCGAGAGTTCCAGAGGGTGTGAATTCGCTAGTAATCCAGTCACCTTCAGGATCAACAGATGTATTGACAAGAGTCCCATCAAATGTCATGAGATAAGTGCCATTGAATGGGAGATTAGCTGCGCCCGTATGGTCAGACAATGATACCATTACCGATGCCATTTCTCCGCGAGCGATTGAGCCAAGATTGAAACTCATTGTAACCTCACTACGTAGGCCATATCCGACAAAATTATCTTGGTCAGAAGCACCCGGAATCCCTTGCCCGAATAATAATTGAACATCCAAATAACCGGGTCCAATTGGTACATCGCTACCATTCAGACTCCAAATTATGTTGTAAACGCCGTTCGTCACTACCCAAGTTGTGATATTGGTGTAACTAGTATTGCTGCCATTACTTCGCAATAGGAGGGATATGTATCCATCCATAGGTGCAGGTGATGCACCACGGGTAACTACTGTACCATTTACGTAGATATTTTCATTGATTACTAACAACGAATCATTGGCCCCAGGACCTTCAATTGTAGAAGTCATATCTGGTGCTGCTGAAACATTCATTGTGAAAGTCATATTACCAGGGCGGGCGTGATAAACCGGAGTGGGGCCTAAATTCAAATTACCCTCATGCCATCCTGCAAAAGAAAATGTTGCTTGACGCAAGCCTTGTGTTTCAAGGTCTGACAAGGTGACATCAAAGGAAAAGAAACCATCTGTCCAAACTGGGGCCTGTAAGATCACATTAGCACTCAAAACAGATGAAGGATATGTCAATTCAACCGTGAAATTGGTACCCATATTCAGTGAAGGATCAGTTTGTGGCGTCGCATTCCAAAGCATATTGCCAGTGATTGTGGTTGTAGTTCCAGCCCCTATGATTGGAGCACCCAATGGTTCGGGCCCGGTTAAGGTGAAATTAACATCGTCCGTAATATTTAGCGTCACGGTATATACTTGGTATGAATACGGCACATAACCACCTTGTCGAGACTCAACAACCACTTTTGCGTAACCAGGGTCAGGCATCATCGCTGGAGTACCATTTATTGAGAAGTTACCATCTTGGTCAGTCAAAATAGCACGGATACGAGAATCTTCATTCAAAGCAGATGGGTTCATCGGATTGGTATCATTTGCTGAGACAAGATACGCATTCACAAGTGCATCAATAGCACCTGTGCTGTTATTGGTGAACTGTAAGGAGCCATTGATGTAAATCAATCCAGAAGAAAGATCTCTCTCAAGTGTTAGAGGGTTTACACTCTCATTGAGGAATTGAACCTGTTCAGCAGGAGGGCAGGGGTCAATTGGTATCCACCCCATATCCAAATTAGACCCTGTTTGTTGTAGATGAACTTCAGACCAAGAATTCCAGTTTGAACCCATCACCATGTAGCCTGTACCATGCCACACACCTCCAGTGTAACCAGTTACAGTACGGGCAGGTATTCCTGCAATCCTTGCCATAGTAGTGAAAGTTGTCACATATTCTGAACACGAACCCTCTCTTGAATCATCAAGAATGAAACGTGTGATATCCTCAATATTCGGTGCACCTGAACCATCAAAATTCAACTTGAAATCGGGGTCAGTCACATTGGTATCTTCCTCTGAAAGATAATTTTTGATTGCCTGAATCCTATCCCATGCTGAGGTCGCCCCTGAATCAGTAATGACACCATAGGTGATGTTGGTAACATTTGATTCCATCAATGAGTAGTCTGTGAAATAAGATGGTAAATCAGTTGCGTATGGAGCAGGGAACTCTACGCCTGACTGGAGTTCCAAATCGGTGTAGAATACCTCCGGTGCACTAACCATCAATCCTGCAACAGCTGTTGCTGACACACGAATATCTCGTGTGTGATTTGTCTGATTCAATTCTGCAGTAGAATCAAACCATGATGAGTATTCAATTGTATGGGAAGGATAAGGTAAAGTCCCACCTGGTTCAATCGGTTGAAGGAAATCAAGTAGCCACATTTCTGTAGAATTCCAGAAAGTATTGTTTGCAACCTGATATGTGTTAATATCACCAGCAGTCAACTGCTGTTCACTGACCAAAGAAGTATTAATTCCATAAGCCCCACCAGTGTAGTAATCGTAAGTTTTTACTCTCCATCGGTGAATTGAATCTGTATCCGCACCTAGACCTGTGCTAGCGGTGTTATTCGCATAGAAAACAACCTCATTCGGGTTGATATCATCTGTTGGGTCCCATGGGTTTTGAGGGCTAAGGTGACAATCTTGCCAAAATTGAGGTGGGCATTCTTCGTAATCGCTCATCCCTCCGCCATCGGTATCGGGATTACGCCAGTCTGTACCTGTTTGATTCTCAATGTTGTCAGGGATACCATCGCCATCAGTATCTGCTGGATTCATATCATCAGATGGGTCATACTCTGGGTTAGTTCCATCCAAATATTCTTGTGAATCAATAACTCCACCGTGATCAGTATCAACATCAAGATAATCGGTCACATATGCGTCGGTTGAACCATTGCCTGCACCCATACCTGGTACAAACATCAAATCACAACCAGTTGTATTCTCAAAGTAGTCATTGAGTAAGTCTCCATCAGTATCTAATGTGTTATCACATGGCTCCATTGGGTCAGTTGAATTGAGGATTTCATCCAAATCATTCTGACCATCTCCATCAGAATCATACACCGTAGAAATTGAGTACCAACCCCATATCGAAAGGGTCTCTTCCCAATTCGCTAATCCGTCACCATCGCTATCCTCGTAATCATCATCACAGTGTGAGTGTGTTGACCCTAGGGTGCCAGCGTTCGAACCTTCAAAGTGACACCAACTGCCATTCTTAGAAATCACTTCCACCGTATTTGCAGGAGGAGGAGTAACGACTCCAAACAGGATGTTGTTTACTACCGCACCGTAAGTGAAACTCGTCAATACCCCATTAGAATCATTGTAATATCCAGTAGCCCCATTTAGAGTTCGCCAGTCAATGGGCGTTGAGTCGAAGCCAGAAGCGTCTGTAAGATAAAGTCGCTGAAGTCCCGCACTGTAACCACCAGCCTGTGCAGCAGTGTCTAGAGTTGTGCTGTAATCAATCAGCGACATACATGGATCTGTTGAGTGTGATAAATTTGATTCATCACCATCACCAACACCTCCAAAGTCTGTATCGTATACATCCCACATTGAACAAGAAAGATTCTCAATCCAGTTGTCAATTCCATCATTATCGTAATCCCCTGCATCCTCTCTGCGAGTAGGGTCCGTTTCATTGGAATCAACTCTACCATTGCCATTCTTATCTTCATCCCCATCATCAAACTGGTCGCCATCTGTATTGTTGTCACGAGGGTCGCTGTGTTGAGGAGGGTTGCCGTATGTAGAGGCATTCGCTTCCACGCCATCTTCAATACCGTCACCATCAGTATCAGCAGAAGTCGGGTCGGTGAGGATTGTCAGTGCTTCCCATCCATCTTCTAATCCATCGTTATCGGTATCGTTATCCCAAGGGTCCGTATCAGTATCTTGGTCTACTGAAGCTGTTTGTGCTAAACAACCGAATAGAGGGTTACATGGATTTACATTCTCAGTAGCCTGTTCGGTCTGTGGGTTACCTGACATGAAGTAAGGAGTGCCTCCATTTGTGGTTGTCCACGAGGGGTTGACATACTCCTGAATGTTGACTAAACCATCGCCATCAGGGTCACCCATCATTCCGTCAATGCCTGTCGGATTTGTAGCATTGAGGTTATTCGCCACTTCCCAACCATCTGGAAGTCCGTCCCCATCAGTATCCCAGCCATCAGGGTCCTCATCTGAAAGGCCATCACCATCGTCATCGTTTGAGCCACAAACTTGGTCACCATCCTTATCCGGGTCTGCGTGGTCCACAAGGCCATCTTTGTCATTATCAATTCCATCATTACAAATATCGCCCATCGGGTCTTCATCACAAAGAATTACTGTGGAACCATTCCCATCATTTCCTGCCGCCCCACAAGCCGGTTGATTAATTTGCATTGCACCCTCTTCGTTCCAGTTTCGGACTGGAACAGTACCATTCCACCATACACCGTTATCAAGCACATTTGGAGTGCTTGCAGAGTCCCATCCGAGTGGAGTTAGGTAAGTGTACTCTTGGAGGTTAGACATTGAATCACCATCAGGGTCACCTGAAGCACCATTGCTTCCTAGTGAAGAACCATCATTTGGGTTCAAGCCGTACTTCCATTCCCAGCCGTCGGGTAAACCATCATTATCAGAATCCCAATCTTGACATTGAGTCTGTAATAAAAACTCGGTACCACAGGTTAATCCATCACCATCTTGATCGGTAGTTGCAGATGCTTCCCAAGCCGCAAATTCCAACGCCGCTAATGAAGTGAATATCATTAGCGAGACTAGAAATAAAGCCTTCATCCTCATCTTACTCTGTAGTCTTAAAACCGCGCTGAACTTTGATTGACTTTGCATAAGCATACTTGAACCCATATACTAACCATATCTCTTGCCTCTTAATACAGTTGGAGCACAGTTCATACACACATTTGCGTTGGTTACTATCAATGATTGAATCACTACCGTAATTCCTGAGCACTTCCGCCGTCATAAATAAAGGCACAAATACCCATTGGAAATCACTTCTAAAAAGTAAATATCAACATCATGAAAATAGTGATTTTATCCAACCAATCAATCCGCCAGATGTAGCCTTTTTAGATGTTGATTTTGAAGATTCTGATTGACGTAAAATAATGTCGCCGTCTCGAATTAAATCACTACAATTAAACTCCAATCTGAAATTCATGAATAAGATTAAATTATCCATATTCTTGAATAAAGAACTGATTCTGGCACCAAATTTCGCCTTGTACCTGTTGCCTACATCTGCATAATTAACAGGGTATTCAAGGGTGTTCAAAAACGGGATTGCTTCTTCAATTTTTAATGGTAATTGATATATCGATATTTTTAATTTATCAAGGTCGTTTTCACTAAGAGATTGTTTGAATTCATCTAGGTGCATCCGCTTACCTTTTCCACCCCTATTATCAACACTTTTTCTTGGCTGATTATCAACAATTTTCTTAGCCTTTGGTTGGGACTTTTTACCACTAGGCTTTGGCTTTGATGTTGACGGCTCGGGATTCGGTGAATTACGCAGGTGGACGTCAACTGGTTGACCATTGACTAACTCAACTCTCAATTCACTACTCATTACTTGGTTTAATTGGTCATGAAAAGAGAGATTTGTTGAAACATTCACCGCCCCCATCAATGCTTTCCTATTAGAGAAATTTTGTCCTAATTTATCACTAACAAGACCGGTGACCTCTGATGCTAAGAGGCCGCAGTTAACTGAACCTCCTGCCAATCTTTCTCTAACCGCTTCTCGAAATGCTTTTCGAGCCTGTCTAACAGTAGGAGAAGGTGAGCGTTTCTTTGATTGAGGGGGTTGTTTTGATGGCTTCTTTTTCCCTTCCTTTTGAACTGGTTTTTTGCTACCTGATGAATCAACCTTAGGCTTCGATTTAGTTAATTCTTTGACTTGGTGGACAGTAGGTTTTGGCAAATCAAAAGAGGGGTTAGGAAGGAAGAAATCTCCAGCAAAGGTGTAAGAAATCACTTTGTTATCTCGCCATTTGTAAAAACCCTCATCACCTTCAGGATATTTTGAGACATGGTCTTTCATTCGGTCATTCGTGACGGCATAAGCGTCCTGTTGCCAAGCAAATTGTAACCAGTAATCATCATCATGATCTTGCGATGGTACGGAAACAACTGTTCCTTTATTACTCAATGCCTTGAGAATAGAGGGGGCATCAACACCCTTCTTACCAGCATTATCGCTGAGATAATGTCGTGGCACGAAAGCGTATACTTCGTAACCTGCATCTGCGTAATATGCTACCGCAGTTGCAATTCCTGTCGCTGATGCTGGCCACTTATTTGCTGAGTGGCTCATCCCCACATTGGGGCCATCAATCACTATCACTACCTTTGATTCTTCTTCATTTTCTGTCAATTAGCAACCCCTCCAAGGGGTCCAACCTGTTGTCTAGACCTCGTGAAATCTGATGAAAGCCCCTTTTGAGAGCCGCCATCTACTTCTACGCGTCCGACCCAAGTCGTTAATCTGCCCTGATGGGGGGGCTATTAGAACCCTCTCAATCAGTTCAATCATCAATTAATTCAATTTCATCGAGGTCAACATCATCCTCAACAGTGGTTTCCTCTAATTCAGATTCACCATCTGTGACTGCATCAGGTAAGTCGAACTCTTCATCAACGTCATATTCATCCTCTTCTTCATCCCATTCGTCAACTCTTCTACGTTTACCTGCAATTGCCGCCACAACTAGGATAATGAATCCAGCAAGCATCATCATCGTTGAATTGCGCATGTTACTCAGTTCATTTGAGACTCTCCTAATAGGGTCATTGATTTCAACACGGATATCAATATCTAATTCTGCATTAAACTGTTCAGAATATCCTGTATCAAATGATTGTGGTTTTCCAATCACCTCTATGGTATAGAAATCGCCATGTCTAGCATCTTCTGCAGAGGTTATCGTGACAGAAAATGTAATCTCCGAAAATGCATCAACTAAGACTAAGGATGATTGTGTGTTTGGATTTTCAGCAACTACTGTCCATCCATTTGGGGCTACAGCACTAAGAACAACTTGCATATCCGTATTCCCTTCATTCTTCAATGACATTTCGTAGGTTAGTGTATCACCAGGAAGCATCGCTTGATTTGTTGTATTCTGAATAATCTTCAACTCGGGGTCGCCATCACCTACTTCGATGCTAATTGGTAAATCAAAGAAACGCTGTGCATCATTATTCTCGGTAACTTCTTCAATCCGCACATAAATCGTGTGGTTTGCTGCTAATACTTGATTCGTTAGATGTATCTCAAGATTAAACTCAACAGTATCTCCAACAGTCATTTGCATTACTGGCATCGGATCGTTGTCTGTATTGGTGATGAAGTAGTCCCACAAAGTGTATTTTCCGTGTTCACCATCTTCGTTTCTCTCATAAGTAGCTGGATTAACGACACGCCAATCAATAACTTGGTTACTATCCCCAGAAGTTTGAGTTGCTTCTACTCTCATTCTAACATCAATGTATTCATCACTATCATCATTGAGACAGTTCTGATATTCAACATGGCCTAAACCATTACTCTCACCATCGCAATCAAAGACGACTGATGCTTGTAATCCATTGGTACGATGAGGAGTGAAACTAACTACTGCAGAAAGAGAGGTATTCCCTGCGCTAGATAATTCAATTTCCATTAAACCGTAGTCAGGGTCATCTGGCTCTGATGAAGGATTGACAAATAGTGCAACGGTGTAATTAGTGTGTCTTGGCATTGCTGGGCTGTGCCACAAGCCATCATTAGGGTCTTGGGTAATCATCTGTCCAGTCTGATTATCTACGAAGTAAAATACAGTACCTCTTGGTTTCTCAGTGACTTCAAAGCGGAATGAATCTACATCAAAACCAGTATTGAATATTTCAATGTAGAAAGGTGTGGGAGGGCCAAGGTCATCAACAAATTGAGGAACTGTTGCATCAAACTCTGATGGTCTAGTTGAGTTGTATATCTGATTGTCATGCTCACTATCCCAAAGTGCAACCATTGGAGGTGCAAACACATCCAATTTCTCCAAAGTGATTTGCATCGTTGTATAATGGACTTCTGCGCCACTTGTGTTGTAAGCACGCACTGAGATGTCAAGCCGTGGTGGCGCATTGCCTAATTCTGTAGGGGCTGCTAATGTCAATTGTGCAGTTACTTCATTTCCACCATCGCTAATGGTGTATCCTTCTGGTCTGTCAAATAATGCGGACCAACTTGAATCAAGGGTAGTCTGCACATCCAATTGAATATCTAGGGAGGAACCTGACGAGCCAGTATGTCTCAAAATAAACTGAATTGGAGTGGTCTGACCTGGGGCAATATATTCCGCACTACGATCTACGGCATTTCTAACCGAGACCCCATATCTATTCACTACCACCTCATCATGTTCAAACACAAATGGATTCGAACCTTGAAGATCATTAACTGAGAGAGTCAATACATAAACACCTGCTTGAATACCTGCTGGATAATTCCAGACATGAGTACCAACCAAGGTACCTGCAGACTCAGTCAACTCAGCATTTGTGAAAGTGTGGTCAACCGGATAACTCCCATCTGGTGCACGTAATTGAACTGAGACCGCAGTGATGTCTTCCCTACCTAGGGCATTGACGACATTGACTGTGAATGCCATTGAACGCTTTTCTGGTTGTGCGTTAGGATACCAATCTAAGGTTTCAGGGTCAGTCCAAAGAGCGCCTTCTGAAAAGATTCTCACTTCACTTCCTGATGCTGCGTTTGACCAGAACTCCATTCTTGAGTAATCATCAGATGATTCTGGGTCACCCCACATTACTTCGGCGTCACATGATGGGCCAAATGGGCCACCACCTTGGCCTTCACAAGTAGATTCTGCAGATATTGTAAGAGTCAGAGCACCACCTGCTGGAATAGACTTGTACTGATTCCCAATCCACTGCAGGCGGACAATCTCTTGATTCCATCCACATCCGAATACATCGGAACAAGCACCCTGTTCTTTCTGCTCTGTCGCTACTGTTTCCGAACTTCCACTATCATCTTCAATCCTTAGTGTAAAAGTGTAAGTTGCAGTTTGTTGTTGCGAACCAGCAGTGGCTTTCAAGAAAATGTTGAGTGGTATTTCCCATCCAGACCCACCACCTGATGCCGCTCTACCACCAACTGGCATATCATTTAGTACATTTCTAGTCCTAAACTCAAGTGAATCTGCAAGAGCTGATTCATTACTCTGGTCATTATTCGGAGTTTTGGTAGTTAGGTAACCATCACCGCCCGCTGTTGAGTTTCTCTTGTCTACAAAAATATCCACTATTGTAACGTGGCTCCTCCGATAATAATTCTGAACTAGATGGTTGTGAATAGAGTGGCGCTAAAAGCGTTGAAATCATCACTGCAACGAGAAATAGCGATACCAATGAGATTCTGCGTGGGGCGGAAGAGGTTGATGCTGTTTGTTCCACGGCTACGCCGTGTCAACGGTCCGTTAAAGGGTTCATGGTTCGGAGTACATAATCTGCATCATTATCACAACAATTTCATGGGCCCCAATTCTTCTAAATTTAATGATTTACAAAAGCAGTCATCAGACGCCACATTGATGGGTAAGAGGTGTGGACGAGGGGGTGCAGGGGTTGCCAAGCCTGGTCAACGGCGCCGGACTTAAGCTCCGGTCTCAAGAGGTTCGTGGGTTCGAATCCCACCTCCTGCATTAATTTGAAATCTAAGTTTAGAATCAAACAACAGAAAATTGAATCGGATCAAATATGATATTTCAATCTTTAAATCGCATCATTTTACAACCAATTTCACTACCATCATCATAGATGTCTACTTTGGTCGCTGTAACTGAAGCAGCAACTGCTTCAAATGGTAGAAGGAGGGAATCAAGTAAATCACCTACCAGTGATTCAAGTAAATTCGTTCGATGCCCGCTAATTTTTTCATTGATTTTCCCGCGAATGAAATCATAATCTAATACGCGGTCAATCTCATCTTCGTCTGGAACCGATGCGCCAGAGATGAAAATGTCAACATCAAAGCGTATGCGTTGGGTTACACCTTGTTCTTCTTGTAATACTCCAATTTCCATATCAACGATGTAATTACGTAATTGTAGAGTTGTTAATGAATAACCAACTTTTTCCATTAATTGCCTTTCAAATTCTACTGATTCCATTCACTCACCTCGCCCGTACAATACATCAGTGTCGCGAGGATGTAACCTTTCCCCGCCATCAACAAACAACACTTGCCCAGTCACGGCTTGCGCACCAATGAGAAAAACAACTGCTTCTGAGATATCACGTGCTGTCGCTCCCCTCTCAAGAGGTGTTTTGTCGTGTAATCTTTCAAATTCTGAAACCGGGGCATGTGGAGAAGGAAGAGTTAACCCCGGTGCGATCCCATTGACACGGATTTCAGGTGCTAGCCCTATCGCAAGCGGTTCTACTAGCCCAGCAAGAGCGGTTTTTGAAGCAGTGTATGAAAGATAGTCTGGGTTTGGGTTTTCCAATTTTTGATCTAGCAAATTTATGATGCAACCCTGCCCTTCTAACGATTGCTCAGCAAAGGCTTGAATTAGCAAAATTGGTGCCAATGTGTTTGTTGCTATAGAGCGATTGAATAGGTCGCTATTTAACGAATCAATATTGTCGTATTCAAACATTGAAGCATTGTTGATTAAAATGTCAATTGGCCCAAAGATTTGAACTGCTTTTGGAAGCAGTGATTTAGCATCCTCTAAGTTTTCTAAATCGGCCATTATTGTAGCTGATTTTGAAACTTTATTCAACTCTTCAGATAATTCTGTTGCGGCCTCTCCCGAACTCCTATAATGAATGATAATTGAATGACCAGCATTAGCCAATGCTCGGCATATCTCGGCACCGATTCGCTTTGCCCCACCAGTAACAAGAGCAACCCCCATTGCAACACCCGCAAGAGAAGCGGTGAGCCAAACAGACTTGAGGCTGCCGCGTTGGGTTGATGAGTTTGTAAAATCAAAGCCTTAACTTGAATCGCCCCCCCGGGCACATTTAGGGGATGCAGATGCCGGGACAACAACTGCCAATAAATGACATCTCAGAAACTAGTTCTGGTGGTTGTGGCGGTATTGTAAGGTCCTCCGTAAAGGACCGGAGAAAATCTGAACGTAAACGCTTACCAGAGTGGTTTAGGACCACCCTCCCTGTTGGAGACGCTCAATTTCAGTTCAATGAAACCAAAACACGCGTTAAGGAAAACAACCTTCACACGGTGTGCGAAGAAGCGCGCTGCCCAAATGTTCACGATTGCTGGAGCAGAGGGACTGCCACATTCATGATCGCTGGCCAAGAATGTACGCGCTCGTGTCGTTTCTGTGCAGTTGGAACTATCAAAACACCACCTGCTTTAGATGAGAATGAACCAGGTGATTTGGCACAAGCAGTTAGCAATATGGGGATATCCCATGTGGTTATCACCGTAGTCAATAGAGATGACTTGGGAGATGGTGGCGCTAGCCACTACAAAGAGTGCATCAAAGCAGTAAATGATGCAGAACCAAATGTCACAATTGAGTTCCTTTGCTCTGACCTAGATGGCAATATGTCAGCCCTTGCTTACTTATTGCACGAAAGCCCACTTTCAGTATTCGCTCATAATGTGGAATGTGTACCTAGATTAGACCAAACAGTCCGCGATTCTCGGGCTTCCTTTAGTCAATCATTAGCCATCCTAAAAGAGGCGAAGAGACTGCGCCCTGACATCCTTACTAAGACTAGTTTGATGGTGGGTGTTGGTGAAACTGATAAGGAGGTCGAGGAAGCGATGTTGATGCTTAGGGAAGCTGGTGTTGACCTCATCACTCTTGGACAATACCTTAGCCCTTCATGGAAACATTTGGCAGTTGACCGTTTCCCAACACCTAAGCAATTTGCAACGTGGGATGAATCGGCCCGAAAAATCGGTTTCAAAGCAGTTGCAAGCGGGCCACTTGTACGTTCATCTTACCGAGCAGGACTGTTACTCGCAGAAGCGAAAGGCGGGCAACCTGTTGCAACCCTTACAGCCCCGGGAGCGGCTGTATCCAATTTATCTCCCAGCCCATCTAAAGATGGGCAACCATGAAAATCATCATAGTCGGAGCACCGTGAGGTAGAACCATGACAGGGGACGAGCAGGGGGGCGGCTTGGATGGATTTACAGTCCCAGATGCTCCTAGCCGACCTGGGGATGAATCTCATTTTGAACCCTGGACATACACACCTGACGATTTGAATCAACCCGACCCAAACACCTGTACTTCAAAAGATACCACCAAACACGCTGAAGGATTGATTAGAGTTCTTGATGATGAAGGGGTTGCAAGCGGAGCATGGAATCCAAATCTAAGCGCTGATGAACTGCGCCTTGGACTTGAGCAGATGTGTCGTCTGCGAATATTCGATGACCGTATGATGAAAATGCAAAGAACTGGAAAACTCTCATTTTACATGCGGTCCCTTGGTGAAGAAGCAATTGCAATTTCACAA
>LWDU01033749.1_pt1 | contig 14433 bp, 18 predicted proteins | sample 727161 | NCBI WGS metagenome assembly LWDU01 (sample SAMN04566230, study PRJNA314399) | hydrothermal vent metagenome | isolation source: deep sea hydrothermal plume seawater | place: Mexico: Gulf of California, Guaymas Basin | collected 2004-07-11 | reverse complement strand
AAATCCAAAGTATTTGCAAACGCTAAGAGGAGAAGGTTATGTCTTATGGATTGAGTAAATTTCTAAAAAAAATATTACCAAAGCAACTTTTTTATAGAGCTCTATTAATTGTTGCTATACCAATAATTATTATTCAAGTAACAATTTCAGTTGTATTTTTTGATAGTCTTTGGATCAAAACAAATCAAGGTTTGTCAAGGGCATTGGTTGGCGAAATTGATACTTTAATTGATATCTACAATAATGAAAGCGAATATAACAAAAAAAAGTTAACAGATCTTTACAATCAAAATTTTAACTTTTCTATAAGATTTCTAGAAAATACAAAACTACCAGATATAAAAGTAGAAAGATGGTTTAGTCCTATGGATAGAAGTTTAAGAAGAGAATTAAAATCAAAAATTAATGAGTATTGGTTTAATACTACCACTTACCAAGAAGTAGTTGATCTAAGAATTAAATTTAATGAAGGAGTTTTGCAAATTTTTTTCCCAAAAGAAAGAATACAAACATCTTCGATAAGAATTTTTACTTTGTGGATAACTTTGCCTGCTTTTTTATTGATTACCATTGCAATGATTTTTTTAAAAAATCAAACTAGACCAATTATCAAATTAGCTGAAGCATCAGAAAGATTTGGTAGAGGCGAAGATGTTGATGAATATACTCCCTCTGGAGCTTTAGAAATAAGAAAAGCAGGATATGAGTTTGATAGAATGAGAAAAAGAATTTTAAGACATTTAAATCAAAGATCAGAGATGTTATCAGGAATTAGCCATGATTTAAGAACTCCTCTCACAAGAATTAAACTTCAATTAGCTTTAATTAAAGATGAAGAAATTTCAAAAAAATTATCTCATGATGTTGATGAAATGGAAAAAATGTTAAATGAATATCTTCAGTTTTCAAAATCCACATTTGCTGAAAAAAATGAAGAATTTAATATTTCTGACTTAATTTTATCAACAGTAAATAAATATAACAAAAATAATATTTTAATTGAACAAAATGAAAAAAATACATTTAATGGAAGAAAAAATCTTATTCAAAGATGTTTAAATAATTTAATTGATAATGCTTTAAAATTTGCAAACAATGTAAAAATAAAGCAGCATAAAATTAAAAAAAATATATTAATTTTTATTGAAGATGATGGACCTGGTATACCTTTTTCTGAATATGATAATGTTTTTAGGCCATTCTACAAGATTGATAAAAGTCGAGGACAATCAAAATCTAGTGTTGGTTTAGGATTATCTATTTCTTCAGATATAATTAGATCCCACGGGGGAAATATTGAACTTGGCGAATCTAAAATGGGTGGTTTAATAATTAAGATTTCTTTACCCGTCTAGTTTTTGTTTTAATTTTTTTTTCCAATTTTTCCATATTTTTTTCAAGATTCTCTACTCTTTTACTTAAAATATCAGTTTCATCTTTGCTTGTAAGCTTCATTTTAAAAACTATTTCATCTCTTTTAGACTTTAAAATATTTAGAATTTCATTACTTAAATCTTTATAAGACACAAGCCCTTGCTCAAATATTTTTGCTAGTTTATCAAATACAAACTTAGATTTTGTCATATATTTTTTTTAATATTTAAAATAATATATCTTAAATTTTACAATATGTTTATCAACAACTTTGACCCGGTCGCATTCAATTTTTTTGCATTAGAAATCAGATGGTATTCTTTATCGTATATTTTTGGGATTATTTTAGCATGGGTTTACTGTAAAAGATTTTTAATAAAAGATGAACGTGAATTAAAACTATTTGATGATCTAATTTCATTTTTGATAATTGGTGTAATTGTTGGAGGAAGATTGGGTTATGTTATTTTTTATAACCCAATTTACTATTTAAAAAATCCAATAGAAATATTGATGTTATGGAACGGCGGGATGTCTTTTCATGGGGGTACATTGGGAGTTATATTTGCAACATATTTATTTAGCAAAAAAAATAAAAATAACTCCTTCATTTTTCTTGATTTAATTGCAATGTCAGCGCCTATAGGAATTTTTTTAGGTAGAATTGCAAATTTTATAAATTCTGAACTTTATGGAAGACAAACTGATTTTTTATTATCTGTAAAATTTGAAAAAGTTGACGATTTACATAGACACCCTTCGCAAATTTATGAAGCTTTTTTTGAAGGCATAGTTTTATTTATTTTTATGAATTTTTTTTTCAGAAAATATTTATATAAATCGCCAGGTGTAATTTCATCTCTATTTTTAGTATTTTATTCTATCTTTAGATTTTTAATTGAATACACAAGAGAACCCGATTCTCACTTAGGATTTGTGTTTTTAAATTTAACTCAAGGACAAATAATTAGTATTTTATTTTTTATTATTGGATTAATTCTATTTTATAAAAAAAATGCATCACAATAAAAAATACCTTGCATTGGATAAATTTATTTACCAAGCCTTGTATAATCAAAAAGATGGTTTCTATATGAAAAAAAATCCTTTTGGAGTCAAAGGGGATTTTATAACTTCTCCCAATATATCTATTCTTTTCTCGGAAATGATATTAATTTGGAGTGTCGCATTTTGGGAAAAATTAAAGTTTCCGAAAAAATTTAATTTAATTGAACTTGGTTCTGGTAATGGTGAAATGATATTGCAAATGATTAAATCGTTTCAAAAATTTGCAGCTTTTCAAAAAGCATGTAGAATTATTATCTTTGAGAAAAGCCCTTATTTAAAAAAAATTCAGCAAAAAAAACTTAAGCAATTTGATATTAAATGGATAAAAAATCTAAACGAAATAAGCGATGGACCAAACATATTTGTAGCCAATGAGTTTTTTGACGCTCTACCTATTAAGCAATTTTATAAAATAAAAAAAAAATGGACAGAAAGATACGTAGATATTGCAAATAAAAATAATTTTAAATTTATTAATAAAAAAATAAATATCAATAGCTTAGAAGATAAAGTTGGCTTTAAAATTTCTAAAGATCAAAAAATTATTGAATATTCTCCATTATCGCATAAATACTTAAAAGATATTTCAAAAATTTTAATTTCAAAAAATGGAGCATTATTAATAATTGATTATGGATACCTGGATGTTCTAATGTCAAATACTCTTCAATCAATTAAAAAACATAAAAAAACTAATATGCTTAGTAGTATGGGAAAGTCAGATATAACTTATCAAATAAATTTTAAACTAATGGAAAGAATATCAAAAAAACTTAAGCTCAAATCTCAAGGAATAACTTCTCAAAGAAACTTTTTAATTAATATGGGCATTCTACATAGAGCTGAAATTATATCAAAAAATTTACCATTCTCAAAAAAGGCTGATATTTATTTTAGATTAAAAAGGCTTATTGATAAAAATCAAATGGGCGATTTGTTTAAGGTTATGCTGATTACAAATGAAAAAATAAATTTTAAAACAGGCTTTAAACTTGATTAAATCAAAAATATTAAATCAATTTAAAAATATTGAACATGGATTTTTCAATAGAAAAGGTGAAATATCTAGAAACATATATAAAAGCTTAAACTGTGGACCGGAATCATTTGATAAAAAAATAAATATTAAAAAAAATTTAAATATTGTTTTAAATAAAATTAAAGATAAAAAAAAAAATTTAATTCTTCTAAATCAAATGCATAGTAATAAATTTTATTATTTAAAAAAAAACCCAAAAAAAAGATTAAAGGGCGATGGAATTCTAACAAATTATAGACAACTTGCATTGGGAATTTTAACTGCAGACTGTGCGCCTATACTTTTTTATGATCCTAAAAAAAAAATAATTGGGGCTGCGCATGTAGGATGGAGAGGCGCATATAAAAGGATTACAAAAAAAATAATTAACTTTTATTTAAAAAACGGGAGTAGCCTCAAAGATATTTATATTGTAATTGGGCCATGTATTTCACAAAGAAACTATGAAGTTAAAAATGATTTTAAAAAAAAATTTTTTAAACAAAATTCAAATAATAAAAAATATTTTAAATCAAAAGCTAATAAAATTTTTTTTAGTTTAAAAGACTATATAGTGGGCCAACTTACGGAATTTGGCATCAAAAATATAGAAATAATTAAAAAAGATACTTTTAATGTAAAAAATAATTTTTTTAGTGCACGTAGGTCTTTAAAAAATAAAAATGCTGATTATGGTAGAAATATATCTATAATTATGATTAAATAACGTTCTCATAAAATGAAGCTTCTTACAGGAAACAGTAATAAAATCCTAAGTCAAGAAATATCAAAACATTTAAAAACAAAATTGGTTCATTCTAGTATTAAAAAATTTGCTGATGGAGAAATTTATATAGAGATAAATGAAAACATAAGAGGTAATAGCATATTTTTATTACAATCAATTTCTTCACCCGCAAATGATAATTTGATGGAACTCCTTTTGTGCATTGATGCTCTTAAAAGATCTTCAGCTAAAAATATAACAGCTGTTATTCCTTATTTTGGTTACGCAAGACAAGATCGAAAAGTTGCTCCGAGAACATCTATATCCGCAAAACTTGTTTCAAATTTAATCACTAAAGCAGGCGCAGACAGAGTTGTTACGGTAGATTTGCATGCTGGACAAATACAGGGGTTTTTTGATATTCCAGTAGATAATCTTTTTTCAACTCCAATTTTTTCAAAGCATATAAAAAAGAAATTTAATAATAAAAATTTAATTTGCGTAGCTCCTGATGTTGGTGGCGTTGAAAGAACAAGAGCACTTGCAAGAAAATTAGATATTGGTATAGCCATAATTGATAAAAGAAGACCTGTCCCTGGAAAATCACAAGTTATGAATGTAGTGGGAAACGTAAATGGTAAAAAATGTATAATAGTAGATGATATAATAGATTCAGGTGGAACGATTGTAAACGCAGCAAAAGCTTTGAAAGATAGAGGGGCAAAAGAAGTGCATGTTTATGTTACGCATGGCGTTTTAAGTGGGGAAGCAGTTGATATAATAAAAAAATCACACATAAAAAATTTAGTGATTACCGACACTATTGATAATAAAGATAAAGTTAAAAAGGCTAAGAATATACAAGTATTAACAATTTCTAATTTAATTGGTGAGGCAATTAAACGTATATCAAATTCAACTTCTGTGTCAGATTTGTTTAAATAATTTACTTGTAAAATTTAATATCATAAGTTAATAATCCTCACTTTATGAATTCAATAGAAGCGTCAATTCGGAATACAAAAACTAAAGGGGAAATAAACTCTTTAAGACAAAAAGGAGAAGTTCCTGCAATAGTCTATGGGGGAACAGAAGAAAATCAAAAGATTTCTCTTTCAAAAAAACAAGTGCAATATTTAATTGACCAAGAAAATTTCTTATCAAAAATAATTAGTGTTAAAATAGATGACAAATCAATAAATGTCTTACCTAAAGATATAAATTTTGATCCAATTAGTGATGACCCGATTCATATTGATTTTTTAAGAATTGTAAAAGGTGCAAAAGTAATTTTGGAAATACCTGTTAAATTTATCAACAATGAAAATTCACCAGGTCTTAAGAGAGGTGGTGTGCTAAACATTGTAAGAAGAAACATAGAATTGATATGCCCTACTGAAAACATTCCAACCGAACTTGTTGTAGATCTTGACGGCTTAGAAATTGGAACAAGTATAAAAATTTCTTCAATAAATTTACCTGAAAATGTAAAGCCTACAATTCAAGGAAGAGATTTCGTAATTGCAACAGTTGCTGCACCAACAGTCTTTAAGGAACCAGAAAAACCAGCTGAAGCTGAAGCGGCTGAGGGAACTGGGGAAGCAGAAGGTGCTGAAGGAGCTGCTACAACTTCTACTGAAGAGGGTGGAGAAAAACCAGCTGAAGCTGAAAAAGGTAAGGAAGAACCTAATAAAGAAGAAAAAACTCCAGCAAAAAAAAAATAAAATATTTATAGTGAAAATTTCCAAAATTTTACTGAATTTATGATTTTGCTTGTAGGGCTAGGAAACCCAACTCCCGATAGTCAAGACAATAGACACAATATTGGTTTTAAAATTATTGATGCAATTAACCAAAAATTCGGTCTTTCAAAACAAAAGCCAAAATTTAAAGGATTGGTTACCACCGGTAACATTTCTAATAAAAAAATATATGCAATTAAACCTCTTACTTTCATGAATAATTCGGGAATTTGTATTAGAGAATTAATTGAATATTTTAAAATTAATGTAGATGATGTAATTGTTTTTCATGATGATTTGGATATTGATTTTGGAAAAATAAAAACTAAATTTGGTGGATCTAACGCAGGACATAATGGAATTGCATCAATTGATAAATTTATTGGTAAAGATTACTCAAGAGTTAGAATAGGTATAGGAAAACCAGACTTAAAAATTGAAGCTTCAGATTTCGTTCTAAATAATTTTAACGAAGATGAAAAAATTGAATTATCAAAAACCACTGTCAATATAATTGATTCAATTCCAATCCTTATCGATAAAAAATTAGATTTATTTTCTAGCACTGTTAATAATAAATAAAATGGGATTTAAGTGTGGCATAGTTGGATTGCCTAATGTAGGAAAGTCAACTTTGTTTAATGCACTAACAAATTCCAGTAAAGCACAAGCAGAAAATTTTCCTTTTTGTACAATTGATCCAAACATCGGAGTAGTTCCTATACAGGATGAAAGACTAGATAAATTGGTCTCAATATCTAAATCTAAAAAAAAAATTAATAACACAATTTCTTTTGTAGACATTGCTGGGCTTGTTAAAGGTGCTTCTAAAGGTGAGGGTTTAGGAAATAAATTTTTATCTTATATTAGAGAAGTTGATGCAATTATTCATATGATTAGATGCTTTGATTCGGCAGATATTCAAAATATAAATCCAACGGTTGATCCAATAAGAGATTTGGAGATTATCGAAACTGAAATGAAATTAGCTGATTTAGAATCTATTCAAAAAAGACTAGATAAAAAAAATAAAAAAAATGTTACAGAAGATCAAATAAAAATTCTTGAAATTGCTTTAGATTGTATAAATAACGATAAAAGCATGGATATCCTAAATGAAAATTTTTTAAGTAAAGAGCTCAATCAAACTGGGCTTTTATCAATAAAACCTAAATTATATGTTTGTAATGTTGATGAAAAAAGTATTGAAACGGGAAATAATTATACGAATAACTTTTTAGAAAAATTTGGTGAAAAAGATACAATAATAATTTCAGCAGATATTGAAAATCAAATTAATGAACTTAAAGATGAAGAGAGAGAAAAATATATGGAAATGATTAATTTAAATGAAACAGGATTAAATATTCTAATTAAAAAAGGCTATCAACTATTGGAATTAGAAACTTTTTTTACTTCTGGCCCTGAAGAGTCGAGAGCTTGGACTGTTCCAAAAAACTGTACTGCTCCTAAAGCTGCAGGAACAATTCATACTGATTTTGAAAAAGGCTTTATTAGATCAGAAACTGTATCTTATGAAGATTTTATTAAAAATAATGGATGGGTAAATTCTAAAGTAAGTGGTAAAATGAGACTTGAGGGTAAAGATTATATTGTTAAAGATGGTGATATTTTAAACTTTCGTTTCAATACGTGACCATAATTTTTTCATACTAAAATAAACTAAAATTGTAATTATAATCAAGTAAACTATTGCTCTAAAACCCATTTTATGTCTAGCTTCTAAATGAGGCTCCGCGGCCCAAGTTAAAAAAGTTGCAACATCTTCCGCCATTTGCATTTCAGTTGCTTGAGTTCCATCCATATATGTAACTGCGCCATCCATTAAAGGTTGTGCCATTTTAATTTTATTTCCACTCATATACTTGTTATAATAAACTCCATCATCTAGACTAACTCCTTCTGGAGCATCCTCATATCCCATAAGAATCGAATAAATATAGTCTGCTCCACCTTCTCTAGCTTTAACTAAAACAGACATATCCGGAGGATACGCACCTCCATTTGCTGCTGTCGCTGCTTGCTCATTAGCATAAGGTCCTACAAATTTGTCGGATAATCTTGCTGGTCTAGTAAACATTTCACCGTCATTATTAGGCCCATCAGTTACCTCAAATTGCGAAGCTATAATTTTTCCCTGCTCAACAGAAAACTCTGGTCCTCCCGTCTCTACTAAATTTCTATAACTCAAATATTTCATCGAATGACAAGCTGCACATACTTCCGTGTACACCTGATATCCTCTTTGCAATGAAGCTCTGTCGAATTTTCCAAAAAATCCTTTAAAACTCCAACTTGGAGATAATAATTTATGAGAGCTTTCTGAACCATTTGAATAATTACTATTTAATGAAAATATCAATACAATTAGAATAGATTTTAGAATATTTTTCATTAATTTTTTTTCTGCTCACTCATAAGAGAGTCGTTAGTTGAACCACCTAATACCGGATCAGTTAAACTTAATGGAACTTCTAGAGTTTTCTCATTTTGCCCTAACACAGGAAGTATAATTAAGAAATGAATAAAATAATATGCAGTTGCTACTCTAGCAACAAGTAAGTATAAACCTTCTGCTGGCATTGCGCCAACATATCCAAGGATTAAAACATCTGCCACTAAAAACCAGTAAAACTGCTTATATAAAGGTCTAAAAATTGCTGATCTAACTTTTGAAGTATCTAACCACGGTAATATCACTAAAACAAAAATTGATGCGAACATTGCTATAACTCCAAATAGTTTGTCTGGTATAGATCTTAGAATTGCATAAAAAGGTAATAGGTACCATTCAGGAACTATATGGTTTGGTGTAACCATTGGGTTAGCCTCAATGTAATTATCTGGATGTCCTAATAAATTAGGAGAATAAAATACAAAGAATGCAAATATTATTAAAAAAATTAATAATGCAAACAAATCTTTAACTACTATATAAGGATGAAAAGGAACTGTATCTTTTGACGGGTTTTTAATATCAATGCCTATTGGGTTATTATTTCCTGGAATATGTAAAGCCCAGATATGCAAGATTACTAAACCTAAAATTAAAAATGGAAAAAGATAATGTAGTGCATAGAATCTTGTCAGTGTTGGGCTATCTACAGCAAAGCCTCCCCATAACCAATTAGTAATACCCTCACCAATAAAAGGAACTGCACTAAATAAATTTGTTATTACAGTTGCTGCCCAAAAACTCATTTGTCCCCAAGGTAGTACATAACCCATAAATGCCTATGATCCATATAACCTCTCTTGGTGATTTATGAGATCCATAATATAAAGATCTAAATATATGAATATAAACTGCTAAGAAAAACATCGATGAACCGTTTGCATGAAAATATCTTATTAACCATCCATAATTTACATCTCTCATTATATGTTCAACACTTTCAAACGCCAGATCGGCTTGAGCAACATAATGCATCGCCAATATAATCCCAGTAATAATTTGAGCAATTAAACAAAAAGTTAATATTCCACCAAATGTCCACCAATAATTTAAATTTTTTGGAGTTGGGTAATCACTTAAATGATTTGATAATGTAAGCAACGGTAAACGATCATTAAACCATTTTCCAAATTTTGAATTAGGTGTGTATTCGTGATCACTCATAGATTTAATTATCCAATTTTAATTGTATTACTATTCACAAACTCATATTTTGGTATTTCCATATTTGTTGGCGCAGGACCTTTTCGGATTCTACCAGAAGTATCATAATGTGAGCCATGACAAGGACAAAACCATCCACCATATTCACCTTTGTCTCCTAAAGGTACACATCCTAAGTGCGTACAAACACTCGTCTTTTTCTGGATGTTTTAATTCTTTTAAATCAACTTCTCTCGCTTTAGCAATTTCTTCTTCGGTTCTTCTTCTTATAAAAACTGGCTTGCCTCGCCATAGGACTGAAATAGATTGACCGCGCTCAATTGTACTTACATCAACCTCTGTGGTTGCTAAAGCTTTCACTGAAGCATCGGGATTCATTTGATCAATTAAAGGCCAAACAGTAGCTCCAACTCCTACCGCTCCTAATGCATATGATGCTGTAAATATGAAATCTCTTCTTTTTGTTTTTTTTTCTTCTGACATTGATAATTATAATAACTGTTTATGTTTAATTATATGATTTAATATTAATAAAAAAGTTTTTTTTCTATGGATACAATGACACACGGCAAAACCAATATAAGGCCTAAAATAGCATTATACGAGCCTGATATCCCTCAAAATACTGCCTCGGTCATTAGAACATGCTCTTGTCTTGGCGCAGATTTAGAAATTATAAAACCTTGTGGGTTTTTATTCGCTGATAAAAGATTCAAAAGAGTTGCAATGGACTACATGGAGTTTGATAAAATAAAATTTTACAAAAGTGGTGAAGAGTTCTTTGATGCTAAAAAAGACCAACGAATTATTTTGATTACAACTAAAGGAATAAAAGAATATACTAAATTCAAATTTAGAGTTAATGATACAATTTTATTTGGGAGAGAAAGCGCTGGAGTACCCATAAAAGTTCATCAAAAAGTAAATGAAAAATTAAAAATACCAATGGTTAAAAATAAAAGATCTTTAAATCTTGCATCCTCCGTGGCAATAGTTTTGGCTGAACAATTAAGACAAATAATAAATTAATAATGGATAGTAATATTAAAAAAAAATTAGCTAGAAATTGGTTTAAAGTTCTTCAAGATGTAATTTGCTTTGATATCGAAGAGATAGAAAAAAATTCAAAAAAATTTGTTTCAAAAGAATGGAAACGAAATAATAAAAAAGATGAAGGTGGTGGAGAATTTAAAATTTTAGAAAATGGAAAAGTTTTTGATAAAGTTGGTGTAAATTTTTCTGAAGTTTATGGAAAATTCTCTAAAGAATTTAGAAACAAAATCCCTGGTACAAATTTATTTCCAAATTTTTGGACATCTGGTATTTCAATTGTAATGCACATGAAAAATCCTCATGTTCCTGCAATGCATTTTAATACAAGATATATTCATACTTCATTTGGATGGTTTGGAGGAGGAATGGATGTTACACCTTGCCTAAAGGATGAAAATTTAAAAAAATGGTTTCACAAAGAAGTGAAGCAAGTTTGTGACAGACATAATAATAATTATTATAAAAAATATAAAAAATCATGCGATGAATATTTCTATCTACCTCACCGAAACGAAAGCAGAGGAATTGGCGGTATTTTTTTTGATTATAAAAAAGAAAATTGGGAAAAAGATTTTGATTTTGTTAGAGATGTAGGAATTACATTTAAAAAAATTTTTAGAGAATTCATTAATAAAAAAAATAATAAAAAATGGACAAAAAAAGAAAAAGAAATTCAATATCAAAAAAGAGGTAGATACGTTGAATTTAATTTACTTTATGATAAGGGAACAAAATTTGGTTTGCAAACAGGTGGAAATGTTGAAGCAATATTAATGTCCTTACCACCAATTGTTAAATGGAAATAAATAATGGATAAAGAACCAATAACAACATCGGGTTTAGATAAACTTAAAGAGGAACTTATTTTTTTGAAAGAAAAAAAACGTCCTGAAATAATTGCAGCAATTGCTGAAGCAAGATCTCATGGCGATTTAAAAGAAAATGCAGAATATCATGCTGCAAAAGAACAACAATCTCATAATGAAGGTAGAGTTCAAGAGGTAGAAGATTTAATCGCAAGAGCAAATGTAATTGATGTCACAAAATTAAATAATGATGGAAAAGTTGTTTTTAGTTCTACAGTTTATTTACAAAATTTAGATACAAACGAAAAGATAGATTATAAGCTTGTAGGAAAAGATGAGGCCGATTTAAAAAAAAAATTAATTTACTTTCAATCACCAATAGGCAAAGGTCTGATTGGAAAAAATAAAAATGATCTTGTTAAAATAAAAACTCCAGCGGGAGTTAAAAATTTTAAAATAATTAATGTAAAATATATTTAATTTCCAATTATTTTTTCTATTTGTTTTTCGTTAATTGAAAATGAATTGTTTAGCCAAAATTCCTCTACATCTTTAAGTTTTTTTCCAAGTTCTTTGCCCTCTTTTAGATGAAATTTCTGCATCAAGAATTTAGCATTAACATTTAATTTTGGAGCAGATTTATTANNNNTGTTGTTTTTTATAATATAAAAATCAATCAAGTCATTTAAATACTCTTTACCGTTATAATAAAAAATCTTCCAAAGATTTTTTTCAGTAAATAAATTTTTCTCTAATGTTTTAGAAAAATATTTTGCTAAAAATCTTATCCTCTTTTTATCATAATTTGAAATATTGAATTTATATAAAAAATATTCACAATTATCAGTTTCATCGATAATCATTAGAGAAACTAAAAATATAAAATCTTTAGAAGAAATTAATTTTTTTGAATAATAATTTGAGTTTTTAAAAAATTTTATATTTTTTAATTGTGGAATTACAAGATTTATTATTTCTAAGGAAAAATTATCTTTTGGCAGTGTTAAAAATCCCTTAGACAAAACTAATTTTTTTAATTCATCAAGAAGCCTATCGGAAGAAATTTTTGCAATTCCATTTAAATTTTTTCTAATCGTCTTTTTTAATTCTTCAGAATGTTTTTGCTTACTATAATTAAGGTAAAATCTGATATATCTTAAAATTCTTAAATAATCTTCTTTAATTCTTTTTTCTGCATCACCTATAAATTTAACTAGTCCATTCTCTAAATCGATCTTTCCATTAAATGGGTCATATAAATTTCCATTTAAATCTGAATAAATTGAATTAAATGTAAAGTCTCTTCTGCTAGCATCTTCATACCAATCATTAGAAAACTCAACTTTGGCATATCTACCATCGGTAGAAATATCTTTTCGTAAAGATGTTATTTCAAATTTACGATTATTAATTTTCGCAGTTATAGTTCCATGCTCAATTCCACTTTCATAGAAACTAATATTATCTTTTTTTAAAACTTCACACACTTTATGGGACTTTATATTTGTTGCTAGATCAATATCGTCAACTTTTTCATTGTTAAGGATTTTTCTAATACAGCCACCAACATATCTTATCTCGCTTTCATCTGAAAAATCAGAAATAGATTTGAAAATCTTTGTAACCTGTGTTTCATCCTTTAATTTTGTTAGCTCTACACTAAAAGGATTTTGATTATTATTTTTTTTAAAAAATTTATTAACTATACTTATCATATTTGGCTGGGGCGCTAGGATTCGAACCTAGGATGACGGTACCAAAAACCGCTGCCTTACCGCTTGGCTACGCCCCAAAATTAGTTTTCGTATAACACAAAAAAAAAGCTTTATATAGTTTTAGATAAAATACACCAATAATTTTTATAATTTTTTTTCAATATTTTAGCTGCATTTAAAGAGGCATTCCTTGTTTTAAAATAAGCTATTATAGCAGATCCTGATCCAGTCATTCTGACTATTTTTACCTTGGGTAAACTTTCCATAAATAATTTTAAGTTTTTAAGTTTAGGGTATTTTTTTAATGCAATATGTTCTAGATCATTCTTTAATTTAAGAATACTTGTAATCTTCAAAAATTTATTTGAACTTTTCTTTATACGTGATTTAGAAAATGATTTGATTTTTTTAAATATTTCTTCGGTTGAACAACCAAAGTTTGGTTTAGCTACAACACAAAAAAGACCTATTCTATTTTTAAGTCTAATTAACTTCTGATTAGAAAACAATATGGTATTTTTATAATCTAAGCCTAATTTAACATCTGAGCCAATTAAATTTGCAATTTTAATAGTTTTATCTCTTGATAATTGAATAATATTTTTTGATAAAAAGTATGTGATTAAAGAAGCTGCATTCATAGATCCTCCTCCCATACCAGATTGTTGGGGAATATTTTTTTTTATTTTAATAAAAAACTTTTGACTCTTTAAAAGCTTTTGTTGATCAAGAATTTTGAGAAGATTAGAGATTGTATTATTTTTAGAAATATTTTTAGAAAACTTTCCATAAAAAATTATTTTATGTTTTTTTCCGTTTATTTTTTTAATATGCATTTCATCATATAAATTTAAAAAAGTTACTAAACTTTCTATTTTATGAAGACCAAATTTTATTTTCCCTACTACACCAAGTAATAAATTTATTTTTGCATAAGATTTTATAAAGTTGAAATTCATAAACAATTTTTAAAAACCTTTAAGAAGTTTAATTGAAATATTTTCTTTTAATTCATCATTGGCCTCTCCTGAATTAAAAGCACTTTCCCAGTAGTATTTTGCTTGAAGTTTTCTATTTAATTTCCACAACACATCACCATAGTGATCATTAACAATGGGGTCTTTGGGCATTAATTCAATTGCTTTTTGTATAAATTTTTCAGCGTTAACATAATCTTCAATCAAGTAATGGCCCCAACCAACTGAATCTATAATATAAGGATCATTCTTTTTTTTTTGATATGCTTTATTTAACATTACTACTGCTTCATCAATTTTATAATTTCTTTCA
>LWDU01042209.1_pt1 | contig 14436 bp, 15 predicted proteins | sample 727161 | NCBI WGS metagenome assembly LWDU01 (sample SAMN04566230, study PRJNA314399) | hydrothermal vent metagenome | isolation source: deep sea hydrothermal plume seawater | place: Mexico: Gulf of California, Guaymas Basin | collected 2004-07-11 | reverse complement strand
AAAAAGCGGTAAAGCTAGAAATGTACCATTATTTTGTCTAGTCAACTCACGCATCAATATACCAAAGCGGTCGGTCGTCCCTGCAGAAACAAAGCCTACGCCGTGTATCTTGGCGAGTTTTTTACCTTCCGTGCCGATACTATTTAATCTGGTAATACTGTCGATAATCGGATCATAAGATGAACCAGTATAATCATCACCAAAGACGTAAATTGATGTCGTAATATTCGGTTTTGCGTATTTACGTAAAGCTGTCTGTATACCTTCAACGGGGCTACTATTCGATAGCTCTCCCCAGTTATCGAATAAATTAATGACGTTCTTTCTTCTCCCTGGAGTATCTGGCATCCATTTGCCATCATATCCCGACACCAATGATGTGCCCATATCATTCAAAATCTGAAAGCCTTTCACTTGAGGATGAATATTTAATACATTAATAATTTCCGAAGAAACACGGTTCCATATTTGTTGCATGCTGCCTGAGGTATCGACAATAAAGATAACGTAATCGCTATCAACGGGAATACCCCCTACTTCTTCATCACGCGTTGTATTGATTTTTTTTGGAACTGTTATTGACGCACGTTTTAATGTTGATTGAACGAGTTCTAATCCTTGTAGATCATCGCTTAACGATTCTTGCTTGTTTTCTTGCTCTTGTATTTTATTTTTTAATTGAGCTGAAATGTTTTTTAATTGAACTCTTTCATTTGAAACTTGCGCAGAACTAGAAGATTTAATTTCAATGGTTTTTGTAATGTCGGAAATTGAATTTTCAAGTGTAATCACTGTTTTTAATAAATCAGCAATTTCATCAATTCCAGTGACGGACACATCATCATGTGTTTTTGAAATTAATACCAACATCACCACTGCACCAAAGCCACAGGAAATAACATCCAGAAATGACAGATTAAAAATATCGAATTCTCTTTTACGTAGTTTCATAGAGTCGTTTCTTTATGGCCAATTATTAGCAGGGCTAATTACCAGGCCCCCTGTAGTAGCAGACCAGGACCAGTATTGGTTTATTGCATCAGGATCACCTTCAATAGGTAGCAGCACAATATCTACCTGAACACCACGTGGCGCACTTTCAGCAATAGTTTGTTGAAATAATTTTACTCGGCAGTCACCGGATATTGTATTCGATGTACCTAATAGCGAACTGCAACTGGCAAACGGATTTAAACTTGCATAACGAGATTCACCTTTCGTCGGCAAACCATCAGTAATGACATATAAATTTGTAGGAGCAAGCTTATCTATCGTTTGCAAGCCTAACTGTAAGTTAGTCGGGCCTTGTGGAACTAATGCATCTAAATCGAATAAAACTGCTGACAGACTTGATGAATCATTAGCCTTCATCCACTTCTGCTCACCTAATGCTCTTGCCTTTTCATTATAGGCAACAACGATGATTTCACTATTTTTTGGTAAGCGTGCAAGTAACCAGGCAACTATTCTTTTTGTACGCTGCCATTTTTTTGCTTTTTGCTTTTCCTTATTCGAACTACTTTTAGTCTTAATGATATCTATCAATTTTTCATTGGTCATCGAAGCACTACTATCTACCAAAATAGCAATCTTCTTTCCTTCGACCTTAAGACCTAATAAATAATTTTCTTCGTTGACTTCTTTTATCTCTATGACATCTTCCTTTTTTACTACTTTAATTCCTTTTATGTCTTCCTTGAGTTTTTCTATTTCTTTAACGGCGATTTCTACATCAGAACTTTTATTCTCCAGCGATGCCTGCATCTCTTGTAGTTTTTTCTTTATATTTTCTTTTTTAGAAATTTCTTCTGCAAGTTTAGCTTCAATATTTTTTAAGCTTTGAACTGAGTCTTCTTTTATTTCTTCAAGCTTCTGTATGTCATTTTTAAGACTTTCCTGTTCAACCGAAGAATCATTGACATTATGTTTAACCAACATAAACACAAGTATGATTGCACCAAGACCACACGACATAATATCGAGAAAGGCAAGATTAAATCCTTCCGTTTTTTTACGCTGTACCAAAGCTGAAACCTTACTTTATACGACTAAGTAAATGTTTTTCGCAATACTCTTGTGTATCGAGTATTTGACTATCTTGCAGACGTTGCAGCTGATGAAATAGAAACATTAAAAATATACTGATTAATAAGGCCACCAATGTGGAATTGAAAGCCACGCCAAGACTGTCTGTCATGCCCGCGATATCTCCGGCCAGCGCTTCATCCGCCTTAGACAAAGCTTCACCTATACCACGTACTGTACCAATGAATCCAATCGAAGGTATCGCCCATATCAAATAACGTATCATAGTATTTTCAGAATCTTGTCTTATAGCCAAAGCATTCAGGTTGCTTTCAATCGCATCAGATAAGTTCTGTACATTTTTTGTGGCCGAATAGCGCCATAGTGATGAACGTAATGTTTGCACCAAGGGTGACGACATACATTCCTTGGGTATTTCTTTATCAAGTCGATCAATAATGCTATCAACATCAAAGTTATCTTTGTCTTTCTCTGTAATGAGATCGACTGAAAACAAGTAATTGGTTTTTAATATTTCTCGATAGTTACTTGTAATAAGAAAACATCCCCAGAGCATTAATATGAAACAAATTTCCTGCTCATAGTCCTTCAAAATAACAACGACTTCTCTAGGAACAGCGTGTCCCTCGGCTGCGGACACTTCAATTAAGGCATTGGCTTCAGGTCGCACATAACCTATGTAAATCATGTGTACCAGTACGACTGAAAATATTAGTGCTACAAAACTTTTAATCATGACTTTATATATCTACAGGAAATGAAACGGGTGAATTAAGACTAATACTACGTTTACCTGCATTAGCACTGTGTATTAATGTAAACATCAGTATTAGAAAAATAATAAACATACTACCAACTACTATTCTCTTGTTTATTTTTTCATTTATATGCATTGGTGCCCTTAAATTTAAATTCATATTTAATTTCATACTTAATCTCCTCCATAAACATATCGTCCGACTCTAAAACCCAGATCATCGCGACCAGCACCTAAGCCTTCACGATATGAAGGTCTAAGTTCTGTGATCGAGCCTGAACGCCAGTTTGCGCCTTTGATCACGTGTAAACCAGCATTAGTAGAATCAAAAGGGTCTTGAAATACTTTGCCCTGCTCAGGTATGACTATCGAATAGCTATCATGAGTCCACTCACTTACATTGCCGCCTTGATCATAGAGGCCAGATTTTTCCTGAGCTAAACTTCCCACGGCTGCAACTTCTGCATAACCATCATTATATTTAGATACAAAGAGCTTTACTTTTCCCCTGCTAGATTCATCGGCTATATTAATTGCATTCTTGGGAATAACGCGTTCATCACCCCAGACAAATATACTTTGTTTTTTCTTGCCCGATTTCCTGGCTAACCATTCCCATTCCGCTTCAGTTAATAATCGATAGCCATCTACATTTATATTGATACCATCAAGCCGTTTATTACTAATGTTATATACCGGCGTTAATCCTTCTTGCAAACTAAGCCAATTACAAAATGCCACAGCGTCTATCCATGTTACCGATGTGACTGGTTCCCTAGCATTACCTTGTCGAGCACTGTCGTATTGCATAAACTCCGCATTAGTGACTTCATAAACACCGGCGTAAAAAGCTTTAGTTAACTTTATCTTTTTAATAAATTCATTTGCTCGTTGACCTAGCTCACTACGCTTTGCTCCCATGGTAAATATTTCATTTGGTCTAAATAGTTTTAACTTGCCGCCAGCTTTATTTGTATAGTGTGCAGGAGACTCTTTAAGCCGTGCTATTTTCTCAGGAATTAAGGACACACTAATTTTCTTACTGCTAGCTGCACTTGGGATAAGTGTCCTAGAAATACTACGGTATCCTTGTTTGTTTAAAGTGATTTTTTGTTCTACGGCATTTAATGACAACTGTAATGGTGTCGTTCCAATAAATTGTCCGTTTAATTTAACTTCGGCCTCTGGCGAGGAAATAATTTCAACCTCACCCATTTCTTTTTCTAACTCAAAAGCTAACGTCATTGATTCATCTGCAGCAACATTAAATGTTTTGTTTTTTGCAAAATAACCCTCTTTAGAGTACGTCAGCAAATGCTTAATGCTTGCTTTAACGAAAAGCTTATTAGTATTTTTAACTACGATACCGTCTAAAGTTAATTTTCCATCGTCAGGATTTAAACTAACGTTAACAACCGCCTTCTTTATTTCCATTCGGTAATTACGACTTAGATTTAATTTAGCGCGACTAATTTCTATCTTATCATTAAGCGTTTCATAATTATCAAGTTGTAATGACACATCATGCTTTCCGCCCAGAACAGGCAACGTTAACGGTGTAATACCTTTGTCTATAGAATTAATGAATACTCTAGCGCCAGCAGGCTTTGATTTAATAGTTATCTCACCATCGACTGATTCCATATTGATTGATTTTTTAAATATTTCACCTCGAGACAACGATAAAGTTATAGTCGCAATTTTAAAATGAGGATGATCTATCGTTAGCTGGTAGTTTCCAGCTTGCAATTCATAATCAAAAACATCTGTAACGGCAAGTACGGCATTATTAATAAACCAGCTGGTATCTTCACTACTGCCACCAATATTCGTGCTTATTTCTAATTTAGCGGGCAACGGTTCTAATGTGACAGTCATTATTTTGCCAAAATCATTATTCCTCAATATTTCCCTTGCAGGCCTAAAACCATCAGCAGAGACATCTATCACCGGATTGTTTGATAAAGCATAAAGTGTGTCACCAATAATTGTAGCTATACCGGAATGTACATGTACAGTTGACAGCATTGCGGCATCATCAGGTTTGATTTCTATACGTGTGCCTCGGGACAGAAGAATAACAGTCAATATCATTAGCCCGCCGAGTAGAAACAAAGCGAACAATCCTATGTAAAGCAAATGCTGTTTCTTTTTTGCTACTTGTAATTGTTGTTCAAATGGCTTCATCACAAACAATATTTATTTGATAATCAGGTTTATCATAAGGAATAAGCACTTCTATTAATTTAGATTTATAACCTGCACGCTTACCTTCGAATTTATAGTGACCTGGTGTTAACTGAATAACTTTTAATTGCGTCACACCCACAACACCGACACCACGTACAAGAATATTAGTCTGATTATCCGACGTCACTGTCACCGAAATTTTCACGCTCATTTTATCAATAAGGTGTGACAAGTCATTTGCTTTGCTACTAAGCGATGGACTGACCGATATATATGTCTCGGCCAAAGCTAACTGTTTCTTTGCTTTTGAAACAAGATGTTTGTTTGATAGCCGATAAGGATTGGATGTATTCTGATTAAATTCATTTTTTAGCTTAATAATTGTCGTTGCGTCGAACAAAGCTTTTTGAATGAGCTTGTCATTTTTTTGTTCTTGCAAAGCTAATTCCAGTTGTTGCTTCGCAATCACCCAATCATCGGCAGCCATAGCAGACTGTGCTGCATGAAGATATGTTTCCAGACGCTGCTTTTTCTCTAGTGCCTGTAGTGCTAGCGTAACATCCGTTATTTCCTGACGTGTAGGGAAAATATTTTTTGCCGCATTAAGTTTTTGTTTGGCTTTTGTCGCATCGGAGTACTTTATTGCTTTGTAGGACTGAGAAACATAGTCATTGAAGTTTTTATTATTGACCAAGCTGATTAATACTTGCTTCCGCATTATGGCTGACTTTCGTTCAGGGACACGTTTTATAAGATCTTTAATAAGGCTGAGTTCTTTTTCGTGGTTATTTTCAACTTTTGCCGTATCTATTTTTTCGAGCAACGGCAATATTTCGGATAAGGTATTTATTTTTTTTGATAATATTGTTGCTGCGCCTGAAGTATTGTCGAGTATTAAAGCTTTTTCTATATAAGATTTTGCATTTTCATAATCATCGGTTTCGTATGAGCTCTTCGCATTAGCCAAGGATTCACTAAATTGCTGTTGACTATCAGCGATCATTTTTTGTGCTAGTTGTGACAACTCATCAATAGAACTTAGTGCGCCTGCATAATCAGAGAGACTAAATTTTGTTAAGGTATCATTTTCTAAAACAATTAGACGATTTGCTCCAGGTTTATCCCAATTAACCAAATCTATTTTTTCTAACTTAGGTTTAGTATTGTTTTCATATTCGCTCAAGGCTTTGATATAAGACAATCGCAACTGTTCATCTGCAACGGATGGAATCGCAATCTGTTTGGACGTTTGAATTGGAGTTGGAGTTGAAACAGAAGCTTTAACTCCAGAATCTTTACTAAACTCAGGAAAGATAGAGTCGTCCTCTTTAAAACTGATTTGGCAGCATGAAAGAAAGAAAATGACAGATCCACAAACTAATGTAACGCTAGTGAAAGCAATGACTAATTTAAGATATTGTTTATGCCGTTTTTGTTTGGCTGCGGCAATCTTTTGCTCAAGCATGGCAAGGTGTTAGTTTGATAAATTTATATGTTTTTATTAAAATTACTTTTAGAGCTCAGTAGTTGGTGTCATTTCTTGTTCATAGATACGTTTAAGAAATGCTCTCCATTGAGAAAACTGTTCTTGAATATTACCGGTCAACTCTACGGTTTCATTTTCAAAAGAAATAACTTGCGGCGCTAATTCCATATTCATGGACTCGCCCAATTCATCTATAGCCGCTTTATGAAATTCTGCTTCATCATGAGATTTAAAACTATTTGATAACATCCATGCACCAGCAATGCCACTAGCGACAGCAGCGGTTGAAAGTAACGGATCAGGTGTGCCATAGGAATTACTATTATTCCCCGATGATACTGCAGCAACTATTGCAAGCCCAATCAGTAGCACGCCACCTATGGTTTTAATTACGCCATCCATTTCCGCATCTTCGCCCAATCTCTTTTCAGTAAAACTAGCTTCCTGCCATCTTAAATAACTGTCATCCATGTTTTGTGAAAATGAAGTGTAATTTTGTTGCAAACTATCTACAAATAGTTGTTCACGTACACGTATCGCCATCACCCGCTGCAACATAGGATCGTTATCACTGGGTTTGCTAATTAATTTAATATAATGTCCTTCAGTATTCATGTATTCCATAAATGCCGCATCGTTAAAACTAGCGCCAAAACGTAAGTCAGCAATATATTTCAGATTATCTAATTCTGAATTGCTACGTCTTTTTAATACTTTAACAATATCATTCGCTGCTTCTATAAAAATTGGTTCATAGGGATCTTTGCCATTGTTCCTGTAATTTTCATAAAAAGATTCTTGCACTTCATGGTTGAACGTATCGTCGAGCCATTCTTTGCCACTAATATCAATCACATTTAAATCAAACTTAACATCTTCACCATCCGACTTGATGATTTTGCCAAGCACATATAAATCACCCGATGCTGTTTTGTCTGGAGTTACACGTACTGCACCAAACACATTTGTATTATCCAAAGCTTGTTTTAGTTTATATGCAAAACGATTCGCCTCTGCTCGTCGTAACTCCGGCCAAATACCCTCTTCCTTATAACTTTTTTCATTGCCAGTTAAACCGGGATCAAATACAGGAATAATGACATCCAGCTTCGTTCCCTGATATGCAATTTCAACTGCCTTAGCTTCATAAGTTGAAGAAAGTTCAGGGCCAGCTTTAATGACATTGCTTTGTCCTCCTGTCGTCATACAACCCACTAGAAATTGAGAATAAATAAGCAGGCATGCAATAATTTTTTTAGGTGTTTCGAATTTATTATTCATGACATGTTTTTGAGTTTATATTTCAATTGATTTTTTTTCAAAAAAACTGAACTGTATTTTGAGTGGTTTCGCTCACGGGTTTTTCAACGGTATTTTTAACAGTCTTTTTTAAAGGTAGTCCTTTATACTTTCGATATTCATTCCAAAGCTTAGCTTTTTTAACAGGATCCGTTTCAATTTCAGCGGCTAATCGAATCTGCGCGGCAATAACATCATCGTTATTAGCATCGGGGATATCTTTAGGTATTGCTCCATTCGAGCCATTACCAGCATAAGTTTTCGCTACTTCCCCTTCTTCTGTAATATGTTCCGGCATACCTGATTCATCAGGAAAAGATGATTCTGGCAAGCTCGATTCTTGCTCCGTACCGCTCATTGATGGACTTGCTGCGGAAATCATACCTGACTCATCATTCTCTCCTGTTTCTTCTCCTGCTGATGATTCACTTCCCGAACTAGCCGATGATTCAGCTGCGTTTGCAGTCGAAGATGATGAGCTGGATTGATTAGAGAGATTACATAACTCAAAGCGATTAATTGACTCGAAAAAAGCATTATTCATCGCTTCCAGGCGTTCGCTATTAGTCAAATCAGGATTATCAGTATAATTAATATCAACCTGAGAACAGTCAATTGTCGAACTCAAAGACTCCTCAGCAGAGGCAAACGAACTGATACCTAAAAATACCAACAATAGCGCCAAGGCTTTGATTTTTAAGGTAATGTGATTGATTTTATCCATTCATCAATTCTCATGCTAATTCTTTTATTGTGGATGATATATATTAAGAATAAAAAACCATCACATGGTTCATAATTTTATCATAAAGAAAATATGAAGATACCTACGCACTTAGTAAAAAAGCGCTTAGCAATGAGAAGAATTGTAAAGAAAATGGAGGCTGAACCCGGAATTGAACCGAGGTACACGGTTTTGCAAACCGCTGCATAACCACTCTGCTCTTTTAAAACATAGAAACCCCGGAAAAACCGGGGTTTCCAAATTTTGGAGCGGGAAACGAGATTCGAACTCGCGACCCCAACCTTGGCAAGGTTGTGCTCTACCACTGAGCTATTCCCGCTAAGAAAGGACGCTATTGTATGCACGAACGTTGAAGTGTCAACTACATAATCAATAATTATTCTCTGAGTTTTGGCCATGCTGATATTAGGTACTGAATCATCGAGATCAGGGTGAGAAATGCTGCGATATAGATGAGAACTAACCCGATCGTGTAGACAGGTAGTCCAAAAACGGATTCTTTAATTATAAGAAATCCCAAAGCCAGCATTTGCGCTATGGTTTTGCCTTTTCCGAGTATGGAAACAGCGACTTTACTTCTAGCGCCAATTTCCGCCATCCATTCGCGCAATGCTGAAACGGTAATTTCTCGTCCAATTATAATAGCGGCGGGTATTGTTAAGTATATTTCTGGGTTTTCCTGTACTAATAAAACTAACACCACGGCAACCATGAGTTTATCGGCCACAGGATCAAGAAAAGCGCCTAAAGATGAGGTTTGGTTTAGTTTTCTTGCCAAATAACCATCGAGTACGTCGGTAAATGCGGCTGTAGCAAAAATTGCAAAGGCGATTAGATTATTTCCTTTGAATGGTAAATAAAATACCAGTACAAATACCGGTATTAACAATATACGTAAGAGTGTTATTTGATTAGGAATATTCATTAATTATTATGGAATACGTCATACACTTTTTGAGCAAGGCTTTTATTGATGCCTGAAACCATCGCAATATCATCTACTCCGGCTTTAGCAACACCCTGTATACCGCCAAAATGCTTTATTATACTTTGTCTTCGTTTGTTCCCTATACCCTCAATATCTTCAAGTTTTGATCGACCACGCGTCTTTTTACGACGTTGTCGATGCGCCGTAATGGCAAATCGATGTGATTCATCGCGAATATGTTGTATTAAATGTAGCGCTGGTGACGAACTATCACAGTCTACCGTTTTATTTTCAAGTGCTAGTATCAGATTTTCCAGCCCCGGCTTTCTTGATGGGCCTTTAGCGACGCCTAATATAGGAATATGAGTCAGTTGTAATTCATAAAGTTCTTTTTTAGCGACACCAATTTGGCCTTTACCACCATCAATAATTATCAGATCTGGCAGACTTGCATTTTCTTTAACCAAGCGTGTGTAACGTCGCCTTATGACTTGCGACATCGCAGCATAATCATCACCCTTGGTAATATTTTCTATATTAAACAATCGATACTTGGAATTTACTGGGCCATCAGGGCCAAAGACAACACAAGAACCAACCGTTGACTCACCTTGTGTATGACTAATGTCAAAACATTCCATATGTTCAATAGGTTCTTTAAACGAAAGTAATTTTTGTAATGCCTCAAAGCGTTTATGCTGACTCTTATTGCTGGCTATTTTTTGTTTTAATGTGATCTCTGCATTTTCTTTTGCCATCGCCAACCATTTTGCACGCTCAGCTCTTACATTAGTTTTGAGCTTTATTTTCTTCCCAGCTTTTTCTGAAATAATATTTTCTATTAAGCCGGAATCTTCAAAGTCATGACTAATTAATATTTCAGTTGGTATTTTTTGTTGTTTGTTTTCATTTAAATAGAACTGACTAATAAATGCTTTAACAAGATCTGCTTCCGACTGTTCTTCGATATGCTGCGGGTAATAATTTCTATTGCCTAAATTTAAGCCTGCCCGTATGAACACTAACTGTATGCAAGCTTGATTCGCATTAATAACACAAGCAATAATATCAATGTCACCACCGTCGGTAGTAATGTGTTGTTTTTCTTGTACATCACGTAACGAACGAATTTGATCGCGAAACCTTGCGGCTATTTCAAACTCCAACGCATCGGAAGCTTTCTGCATAGGTTCAGTTAAGCCTTTAATAACATCTTCGTTCTTCCCTTCCAGAAATAATTTCGCATGCTCAATATCACGTTGATAATCTTCTTTAGTGATAGCTTCAACACAAGGCGCAGTACAACGTTTGATCTGATACTGCAAACAAGGACGCGAACGGTTTGCAAAGACACTGTCCTCGCAAGAACGAATTAAAAATAATTTTTGTATTACGTTTAATGTGCTTCTAACAGAACCCGCACTCGGGTAAGGCCCAAAGAATTTACCTTTGCCTTTTAAAGCACCGCGATGATAACGAAAGTGAGGATAATCATGATCTGTTGATAAATAGAGATATGGGTAACTCTTATCATCACGAAATAAAATATTGTATCGCGGTTTATAACTTTTTATTAAATTGTTTTCGAGTATTAATGCTTCGTTTTCTGTATGCGTTACAGTGACTTCAATGTTTTCAATCTGCTTTACCATCACCATGGTCTTAGGAGAATTGGTTTGCGATTTATTAAAATAACTGGTGACGCGATTCTTTAAGTTTTTTGCTTTACCAACATAGATAACCTTGCCTTCTTCATCCTGCATGCAATAAACACCGGGACGACCGGTTAAAGTTTTAAGAAAAGGTTTGTGATCAAAAGACATTGGAAATATTAAATAGTTACAACTTTAACTCGACACGGATTTGTTTAAAGACATCGCTGAACATTTTTTCCGTTAAACGTTTGGTGTTGGTGTTGTAACGACTGCAATGATAGGAATCAATTATTTGGCGTCCATCATCAAGCTTATGTGCTTTGCCATGAATAAAAGGATAATCCGACTGCTTTAAGCCAAATGCTTTGATGACGGCCTTATGTGATATTAATCCTAAACATAGAATCACAGCTTTTTTATCTATCGTTTTTAATTCTTCGACAAGAAAATGATTACAGGTATTTATTTCTCCACCAACAGGCTTGTTATCCGGAGGCAAACACTTAACCGCATTAGTAATTCGCGCATGTTTTAATTTCAGGCCATCTTTGATGTTTAATGATATAGGCTTATTACTAAACCCATGTTGATACAACATCTCATAAAGAATAATGCCGGCATGATCGCCAGTAAACGGTCTACCAGTCGCATTAGCACCGTGCATACCCGGTGCAAGACCGACTATGAGTAATTTTGGTTTGGCGACACCAAAGGGTGGAACCGGTCGCGCATGATATTCAGGGTATTTTTCTTTGTTCTCAAGCAAGAATTGGCTTAATCGAGGGCAAGCCGTGCAGTTGAGGTCAAATACAGCAGTATTTATTGTCATGCGCGGATTTTACGTTACCTGTTTAATTTTGTCGGAATTTCTCACTCATCAATAAGCTTGTTATCTAGTAGAAAGGTGCTCAATTATTCCAATTTATCAAAATATATTATTACGTAACCCATTGATATTACTAATAATTATTTGATATTTATAATAATTTCATTCAATTCCTTTAAAAACAAAGATTTATAGTCTAATATTAATAATAAGATTTACTTAAAAGTTATAACTTATTGACTTTAATTGAAATAATTTATTAAGAATGGATAATGATTGTTTAACTGATAGTTTTATTCCTCCTTAGATTGCATATCTCACTCACCTTCAGAGATTTTTGAAGGTGAGTTTTTTTTGCCCGCGTTTTAGAGATTTTCCAATTAAAAAAATGAAAATAATTACGTCAATGAGCTACTTTTAGCAGTATCGTTTTATTTATGACTACTTATTATATTTATGTCTTCAAGAGCAATTATCTAGATTATGCGATATAGAAAAAGTATTTGGCTGAACGCCTTATTAATAATAAATTTAACCATATGCGCATCGTGTAATAAGGTGACAATTGCACCCATGTCAGAAATCCCTGACACCTATCTGAAAGAAATAGCCATGATTAGAGACGATCCGCATTGGGGTGCTGCAGTTATATACAATCCTAATACCTGTAAAGAAATCGGAGAAGCATGCGGCTTTTTCCGGCTACACGCATTTGCTCACAATCACCTAAACCATACTCTGCTAGCTAAACCTTCTTCCTATCCTGTATCACTTGAAACTCGGGCCGATTGTTGGGCGGCAAAATATGGAAAATCTAATGAAGTTTATGCCGCAGCTCAGTTATTACTAGATAAAGATAGAAATCCAGCCTGGATAATTCATGGAGATGCTCAACAACGAGCCAAAAATATTCGTATTTGTGCAATAGAAAATGAAAATTGGCTCGAGATTAACTAAATTTCTCCTATTTATCTCGTGAAATTTCAATGAGTGAAAAAGACGACGATGTCCTTCTAGACGCAGCCATGCACGGACATCCCAGTATAGTCGTCGCACTGCTAGCTGCTGCCGCGACTCCACAAACAGAAGACAAAGATGGCATAACAGCTCTCGATCTGGCAGATGATTCTTGCCGCATTCTAATTGAAGCAAAACTTATATAAATTTCTCCTTTCAAGCAACACTTAAAAGTTAGGTATTTTTCTTCTTGGCATATTGTTTCTCCTACTCTGGTTAAGGCGGCTCAGCCTCAGATGATAGGAGAGTACTTAGTGTGATTAATCTAATCCTCCTAATAGTTAGGCTTACGTGATCTTTTTATTACTTCAATACTCATCTGTTATAAGTGTCTCAGCTTTAAGTAAAAACACTTCTTTGTGATGACGCGGTAAAAGATTCCTATCTGTATCATGGTTATTCAACTAATCGCAGGAAGCCAAAAATGTTTATAATTACCCGCAAAAAAAACGAAGCTATCCTCATAGATGGTGGTACTAGAATAACCATTAGTGACATACAAAGTGGACAAGTCACATTATGTGTTGAATATCCGGAAGATAAAGAAATTGTTGAAGATAAATTACTAGAAACAACTGGTTAATAGCCTACCTGGCAAAAAGCGGACGGTCATAAAATATTAATCAGTGCTTCAAAAACCAAGAACAGCCACCAATTATTTTTCATCTATTTACAGTAGAATTATAACTTTATGTCTGGTCCATTTGTTTTGTTATTTTCACCTGAAGAGTTTGGCCTTCTATTGCATCCCCAAACATCAAAAAATAAACATGTGCCATTATTTTTAATTTGAGCTTTTAGATCAGGACATAATCCACCACAACTATAATCATAAAATAAAAAAGATAGTGTTTCGGAATCTAAACACTTCCATTTGGCTGTAACTTCTCCAAGCAACATATTGGTCATTTCAACAGTCCCATCAGGTTTTACAATCATTCTGTTACCAAAATCTAGCCATTCTCCCAATACATTGTAACAAGCCTTTTCCATGAGTTTCTCTGCATTCTTAATACCCAATTTCACCTCAGAATCATTTGGGTAGAGAGTAAGCGCTTCATTAAACTTACTGATTGCCAGTTTTTTATCCCTATTAATTACCGCCTGCTCTGCTTCTGTAATAAGTGAGTTATATTTATTCTTCTTCTCTTCCTCAGTTTTCTTACTAGCTTCTTCTTCCTGACGTAGACGTTCTAAATCGGCAAGCCGTCTTTTTTGAACTTCATTTTCCATCTGTTGTTCTTGGCTTTGTTTCTCCAGTTCAAGAATCCGCTTTTTTTCTGCTTCATCTTTAGACTTTCGTTTTTCCTCTGCCTTACGTTTAACTTCCTCCTCGGCTTTCTCTTTCATTTCAGATTCAATCTTTTGTATTTCTTCCGCTTCTTGTTGCTCTAACTGTTTTTCCAGTGCTTCCAATTCCGCATCGGTGACCGCAGTAACAGAAGTCATATAACCGACCATTAGAACTAGGCAGACAATTAAACTAA
>LWDU01039159.1_pt1 | contig 14446 bp, 13 predicted proteins | sample 727161 | NCBI WGS metagenome assembly LWDU01 (sample SAMN04566230, study PRJNA314399) | hydrothermal vent metagenome | isolation source: deep sea hydrothermal plume seawater | place: Mexico: Gulf of California, Guaymas Basin | collected 2004-07-11 | reverse complement strand
ACCGGGGCGAAGCCCTGGCGGAGGCGGTGAAGTTGGCGCGAGAACTCGCTGGCTTTCCCCAGCGCTGCATGCGGGCTGATCGACTCTCGGCCCTTGGGCAGTGGTCCTTGGATCTGGAGTCGGCTCTGGAAGCGGAAACCCGGGGAGGGCTGGAGGTCATTCGCTCGGGAGAGACGCGCGAGGGTGCTGAGCGCTTTGCCGCCGGGGCGGGACGCCACGGGGCCTTTGCGGATTGAGGCGCGAGGTGGTCGATTGGCTACCGTGCAGGGCCCCGGACCGATCGGTCCGGGCTGGGACGAATCGGCTGGAGATGGCGGCCGAATACAACGGTGGGAAGGAACGATTCTAGAAATGACTTCACTCAACGACGGTTCAGCAACGCCCGGCAAGGAAGAGGGGCTGGTTGCCCGTATGCTCGAAACCCGCACGGTTCTCGTTTCGGGCCAGGTGGACGAGAAACTCGCCGAGCGCGCGATCAGTCAGCTGCTGATCCTGAATGGCGTCAATCACGATCCGATTCGCATGGTGATCACGAGTCAGGGTGGCCACGTGGATTCGGGCTTCGCCATTCACGACATGATGAAATTCATCGAATCGCCAGTGGTTACCCTGGGTGCGGGTTGGGTGGCCAGCATTGGGGTTCCCATTCTACTGGGGGCTGAGAAGGATTCCCGCTACTCGCTTCCCAATACCCGATTTCTCCTGCACCAGCCCAGCGGAGGCGCAGGCGGCCAGGCCAGCGATATTCGAATTGCCGCCGAGGAAATTCTCAAATTGCGCGAGCGAATCAACCGACTCATTGCCGGGGAGACGGGCAACAGCGCCGAACAGGTGGAGAACGACAGCGATCGCAATTTCTGGATGAACTCGGAAGAGGCTCTGGAGTACGGACTGATCACCAAGATTGTGACCAGCGCTCACGAAATCGGTTGATCGGGATGCTGTCCTTGCTTTGGGTGCGGCCGGTTTTACAGAGTAGGCTCTAGGGTCAATGAGTTCAGACCTTCGGGACAGTCTTGATCGTCCGCTGCGGGATCTTCGCATCTCGGTGACCGACCGGTGCAACTTTCGCTGTACCTATTGCATGCCGGCGGAGCTTTTCGGCGAGCGTTATGCCTTTTTGCCGCGGGACGAGATTCTCAGTTTCGAGGAGATCGAGCGACTGGTTGCCCTGATGGCACCCATGGGGGTTCGCAAGGTACGAATCACCGGCGGCGAACCGCTGCTTCGTCACGGGTTACACGAACTGGTTCGCAGCTTGGCGGCCATCCGGGGCGTTGAGGATATCGCGCTGACCACCAATGGAACTCTTCTCGAGCGCATGGCGGGGCAGTTGAAGAGGGAAGGCCTCAGCCGCCTGACCATCAGCCTGGATAGTCTAGACCCCGAGGTCTTCAGCCGGATGAACGGCGGCAAGCTTTCGGTTCAGCGGGTGCTCGATGGGATCTCGGCCGCTGAAGAAGCGGGCTTCGAGGCCATGAAGATCAATTGCGTAGTGCAGAGGGGTGTGAACGATCACACCCTGGCGGCCCTGGCTCGACACTTCAAGGGAACGGGTCATATCGTGCGCTTTATCGAGTTCATGGATGTGGGAACCAAAAACAATTGGGATCTCGAACAGGTTCTTCCCGCGACCGAGATCGCAGCCTTGATCGATGCCGAGATGCCCGTGGAGTCGGCGGAACCCAACTACGTCGGCGAAGTGGCCCAGCGCCTGCGTTATCGCGATGGGGAAGGCGAGATCGGGATCATCAGCTCGGTCTCGAATCCGTTTTGTGGCGAGTGCTCTCGCGCCCGGTTGACCACGGACGGGAAACTCGTGACCTGCCTCTTTGCGCAAGGGGGAAGTGACCTGCGTGCTCTCTTGCGTAGTGGTGCTAGCGATGACGAGGTTCGCGAGCGAATTCGCGGCATCTGGGCCGGGCGTTCGGATCGCTACTCCGAGGAGCGCAGCGAGTTGCTCGGAACCGATCGGCCCAAGCGCGTGGAGATGTACCAGATCGGGGGGTAGCCAAGGGCGCGCGGATCTTGTCGCCTTTCGTTCGTCACTTCGTCCCGATGGCGTGTGTTCGATTGGCCGCCAGCCAACTGCGATCCCCCGGCCCCGTTCAAGACGCGCTTGTAATGAAGGACGCGGTCAGGAGGCGATCAGGATGCGGAGTCGGTTCCCGACGCGTTCGGAATAGTCGGCGAGGTCGGCGATCCAAATGATCAACTGGTGCCAGTAGACCGTGGCCACCCCCAACTCGGACTCCAGGGCAAAGAGGGCCCGGGCTGCGGTGTCGGACAACTGGTCGGTTTCGGTTTCGATTCGGCCGAGTTCGGTGATCATCGCCTCTATCCGGGCGACTTCCCGGTCGCCAAAACCCGTCTCGACCAGTTCGTCGAGTTCGTCGATCACGCGCTGGCCCTGATCGCAGGCGGCCACCACCCGGCCGGCCAAGGCCCGAAAGGGATCTTTGAGCGTTGAGGGAAGGTGCATGCTCCGCTGATCCACGAGTTCTGCAATGTCCTGGGCCGTGTCCGCGATGGAGTCCTGGCAGTCGAGGATATCGAGCATGTCTCGACGCTCCATGGCCAGCATAAGGCGCCGGGGCATGTTGCTGCGAATTTCGTGCTTCAACTCGTCGGCGCTGTGCTCAAGGCGATCGATTTCTCTCCGGGCGATGGAAATTCCTTCGTTGTCGGCTTTTGCCATGGCTTCGATGAGCGGAGCAACTTGGCTCGCACAAGCCACCGCAACCCGCATATGTTCTTGCATGGGCCCGATGGGCGATCGTCCTACCAGTTTGTCGATCCAGGACACGGGTGCCTCCTAGGGAGTCAATAGACCTTTGAAAAAATAGAAGAAGAAAATTGCGAGTCCTGCGGCGATGGGCAGAGTGGCCACCCAGGAGATAAAGATACTGCCCACTACCCGCAGGTCGATTGCACCAATTCCCCGGGCCATGCCCACGCCGAGAACTGCACCCACCAGGGTGTGTGTGGTGGACACCGGAATTCCGAGACGCGATGCGATGACGATGGTGGTGGCCGCAGCCAGTTCGGCCGCGAAGCCGCGGCTGGGTGTGAGTTCGGTAATGCGCTTGCCGATGGTTTCCATGACCCGGTAGCCCCAGGTCGCCAGGCCGATCACGATCCCCACGCCGCCTATAGCGAGCATCCACGGCGCTACGGGTGCCTTGCTGGCCAATTCGCTCCCGCTGACTGCGCTCGAAATGGCCGCCAGGGGACCGATGGAGTTGGCGACATCGTTGGATCCGTGGGCAAAGGCGACAGCGCAAGCGGTCAGAATCTGAAGGACCACGAAGACGCGCTCGACCTGATCGAAGCGGTGGTCCGGGTCGCTCTCCCCCGTGCCTACCCGGCGGATGAAGAACTTTCCGATGACCGCGCCCAGGAGCCCCAGGAGCGCTGATCCCAGCAAGGCTTCCGGAAGGTTGAGGTCGAGATTGAGATTCTTGAGTCCCTTGAAGAGGGTGACCAAGCCGATAATGAAGAAAACGAAAAAGAAGAAGAAAGGGCCAAGCTTTCGGACGTGCTCCAGAGGCTTCGTGCGATCGAGAATCATGACCCGGGTGAACTGGAAAATTCCGTAGGCGATCACGCCGGCCAGGAGTGGGGAACTCACCCAGGAGACAACAATCTGGCCGACCTTGCTCCAGTTGACCGCGTCCACCCCAATGCCCACCGCGCCAAATCCGACGATGGCTCCGACGATGGCATGGGTTGTGGATACGGGTAGGCCCAAGCGGGTTGCGCCGAGAAGGAGGGTGGCCGCCGAAGCCAGGGCCGCCAACATCCCGTAGATGAGTTGGTCCTGGCTGACCATGTCCATGTCGAGCATGCCTTTGCGGACAGTGTCGGTGACATGACCGCCCGCAAGGAACGCGCCGAGGAACTCCAATAGAGCGGCCACGACGATGGCGTGGCGAATGGTCAGCGCCCCCGAGCCGACACTCGTCCCCATGGCGTTGGCTACGTCGTTGGCCCCGATCGCCCATGCCATGTAGAGCGCGAGAACTGCCGCGATCCATAGCTCCATGGGAATCGTATCAAGACTCGGCATAGTGGCTTTGACTACTCCCGTGTATCCCCAGTAGATGGACGTACTTGGCGACTCGGCCGATCGTAAGCCTAAAAAGCTCGTCGGTCGTTCAAGCTTGGAATTTGATGGGTAGATTTCCAGAAAAAATCAACGGGCGAAAGCCCGACCGGCTCTATTCCTAGAATTCATAGAAAAAAGCAGGCCGGGGAGCAAAATGCCCTGATCCTGGGGACGGGTTCAATCCGGCCGAGAGGAGATCCGCCCCGAAATATCGAACGCGGGTATTCCACCCCCTCGGGTTCGGGTACGAATTGGAGCCCGCTGATCCCCACCGTGGCGCCAGCCACCGTGGGCCGGAACTCGACGACAATATCGTCCCCGGAAAGGGTCTCGAAGGAGACCCTGTTCTCCCGAGCCGCATTGGTCCCGCCGGCCGGGGTGAATGAAGCATTAAATTCTCGGAATACAAGGATTCCCAACCCGGTCTCGGGACGTTTTCTCAACGGTCAATTCAGGGAAGTCTCGTAACGAACCGTAGGCAACTCGCCTCTGTAGTGAATAAAGGCTCGGCGAGTCGGCCGGGGGGATCCTCCACCCTCGATTTTGAGCGGCCCCAGGCGCGCGACTTCTTCGATCAGCAGCCGGGTGACGTCGATGATGGGTAGACGCAGGGCCTCGCCGAGGGGGTACCAGGCCAGATCCAGCAACTCCTCGTTGGCATTGAGGCTGCCTCGGACCCCCGCCGCCGAGGCGACGAAAAACCGTGCGTGGTAACGCACCGGGCTCACGCTGGGGGTGATGGCTCGACCGATCATGCGCAGGGCTGCGTGATCCGGGGCCAGTCCCTGGCGCTCGAACTCGCGCCAGGTCCCGGGCTCCTGGGCGTGAAAATTGGCGGGGCGGGCCAGTAGCAGCCCGGTTTCTTCGTAGGTCTCGCGAATCGCCGCATTGGCCAGTGCTCGGGCGGTGCGAGCCGTCACTCCCGCGCCGCTGCGTAGGCCGCGCTCGGTTTCGGCCTCCAGGGGAAACGGGCACTCCACTTTCCGATCCTGGGGATCCACCTTGCCACCCGGGAAGACGAAGGCGTCGGGGATGAAGGATGAGGTCGGGGGCCGGCGTCCCATGAGAATCGCTGCCCCCAGGCCTTCGGGCTTGAGGAGCAATAGGCTGGCGGCGTCGCGGGGTCGAACGGGAACGGGCATGGGTCTCCGGGAGGTCGAACGGGACTTTATAGCCCAGGGGTCTGGCTTTCGAGGTGCGTCCGGGCGCGGCCCAAGCCGCTTGCTCGGCCGAAGGCCTTCGGCTACTCAACCGATCATGTCGTACGCAGCAGAGCGCCGGATCGCCCTCGAGGCGGTGGAGAAAGCTAGTTTCCTTTGTCGCACGGTTCAGGCCAATCTGGTGGCCGAAGCGTCCATGGACAAGCGGGATAAATCGCCGGTCACCGTGGCGGACTTCGGCGCCCAGGCCGTGGTGACCCACATTTTGCGGGGCGCCTTTCCCGACCTGCCCCTGGTGGGTGAAGAGGACGCCGCCGCGCTGCGCGACCCGGAGAACCACGCATTGGCCAGCCAGGTAGTGGCCCATGTGCGCGACACGCTGCCGGGTCTCGGGGCGGACGAGGTTCTCGATCTCATCGACTATGGGACATTCGAGGGCGGCAGTTCGGGTCGCCACTGGACCCTGGATCCCATTGACGGCACCAAGGGTTTCCTGCGCATGGACCAGTACGCCGTCGCCCTGGCTTTGATCGAGGACGGCGAAGTGGTTCTCGGTGTGCTGGGTTGCCCGAATATGCCCATGGGCGGTGATCTGGGCGGGGATCCCGACGGCGAGCCCGGTTGCCTTTTTATCGCGGTTCGCGGTGAGGGCGCCTTTCAGCGCGCTCTTTCGGGGGGGGATGAACAGCCGGTGCGGGTCACCGATATCAGCCGGACCGAAGCGGCGAATTTCTGCGAGTCCGTCGAGGCCGCGCATTCCTCCCAATCCGATTCCGCCCAGGTGGCCCAGCGGTTGGGCATTACTGCGGAACCCTTTCGGATTGACAGCCAATGCAAGTACGGCGCGGTGAGCCGAGGGGATGCTTCGATCTATTTGCGTCTGCCCACGCGTAAGGACTACGAAGAGAAAATCTGGGACCACGCCGCGGGGGCCATCGTGGTCAGTGAGGCCGGGGGAAAGGTCACCGACGTGATGGGTCGGGATCTTGATTTCTCCCTGGGGCGAACCCTGCGAAACAACTCCGGGGTGATCGTGACCAACGGGGTGCTCCACGATCCGGTAATCGCTGCGGTGCGCGAGGTCCTGGGCGTTTAGCTTCCGTTCTCTCTGGCTCGTTCTCTCCGATCCGTTCTCTCTGATCCGGGTCCGTGGGTCTGGGGTTAGCCGGCTTGGGCCAGTAGGTCGGCGACCGCGTCGAAGACCGCCAGGGTTTGTTCGATCTCGTCGTCGCCATGGGCGGTGGAGATGAAGAATTTCTCGTGAGCTTTGAGGATCCCGTGGTCTACCAGCAGGGCGCTGAACCGCGCGCCCATAGCCGGGTCCGCGGTGATGGCCTGGCGAAAATTCGTGACGACCTCGGCGCTGAACCAGGGCTGAAAGGCCGGGGGTTCGCCGGTGATCTGGTGGGGAATTCCGGATCGGGTGAGGGAGCGGCCCAGGCCTTCCATCAGCTTTCTTCCCTGGGCAAAGAGTCCGGGGTAGACGCCCTCCTTGCGGAGTTCGCCGAGGGTGGCCAAGGCGGCCGCGCAGGCGATGGAGCCGCCCGAGAACGTGCCCGTCATGCGGACGTGGTCGCCCTGGGCCAGGTGCCGTGGGTCGGCCAGGTCCATCATGTCGCTGCGGCCGCAAAGCACCGAAATCGGGTAGCCGCTGGCGATGCCTTTGCACACGGCCGCCAGATCGGGGACCACGCCGTAGTATTCCTGGGCGCCGCCCAGGGCCAGCCGAAACCCGGTGACCACCTCGTCGAAGATCAGGACGATTCCGTGTCGGTGGGTGAGGTCGCGGAGCCCCTCGAGAAAACCCGGCGCCGGGGGGAAAGTGCGCTGCATGGGTTCGACAATAATTGCAGCCAACTCGTCGGCGTGTGCTTCGATTATTTTCTCGGTGGTTTCCAGATCGTTCCAGGGGCCGATCAATACCTGCTCCTGGACCGCGCGCGGGATCCCCGCCGAGTTGGGCACGGGGTGGGGGAAATCGACGGGTGGGCTGGTCCACTGGTTGCCCATCAGGGCGTAGTCGTTCATGCCGTGGAAGGCCCCCTCGAACTTGAGGCACTTCTCGCGTCCAGTGAACGCCCGGGCGATGCGCAGCGCGAAGAACGTGGACTCGGAGCCGCTGTTGTTGAAGCACACCTTTTCCGCGCAGGGCACGGTGTCGACGATGCCTTGGGCAAGTTCGATGGCGTTTTCGTTGACCAGTAGATAGCTGCTGCCCAGTTCCGCGCGCTGGCGAACGGCTTCCACCACCGCGGGATGGGCGTGCCCGAGCAGGAGCGGGCCCGAGCCCATCAGGTAGTCGATGTATTCGTTGCCGCTGGCGTCCCGGATCCGGCAGCCCTGGGCGCTCTCCACCACCATGGCGTGCTCCGGCGAAAAACTGGAGGCCGTGACCGCTGCGGGAAGCAGGCGTGCGCTGGCCTCTAGCAGTTCGCTCTCGCGCTGGCTTCGGGGTTTGCGCACGAATCCGTGCATTCAGGGGCGCTCCTCGGGCTGCATCCCGAAGTGTTCCATGTAGGGGCTGAAGCGCTCAAGGATTTCGCCCCGGGAGATGCCCATGTCCTCATCGGCGCGGCTGTACTCGTGGCGGCCGTGTTTGTGTTGGGGGTTGTTCGTGTGCCAGGCCCGAAGTCGTGTTTCGCCGTCCTCCGAGAGCTCTCTTCCGAAGTACGCGTGGATCTTCTTCACCGCCTCGATGGGGTCGGTCATGAAATCCGCGAAGTGCAGATCGTAGAACTGCTTCGGATTTTTTTTGCGCCGGACCTCGATGGCGTGCTCGGCGCCGCGGGCCCAGAGATCGACTTGGCGTCGCGCGATTTCGCCCGGGTCGATATCGCGTTCGGCGAGGGCGCGAAAGCCGGTGATCAAGCTGAGATACGAAGGAAAAACCGAGAGGGGATCGCGGTGGGTCTGGACGATGCACGCATCGGGGTAGACCTCGAGGAAAGTGTCGAGGTAGCGCATGTGAACGGGATACTTGAGCAGCCAGGGTCTTGTCGGATCGCCGGACCCGATCAACCCCAATAGGTCCCGATGACGTCGGTAGGTGGGCAGCATGTCGGTCTGCTGGTACCAGGACGAATACGTCGGCATGTGGTTGTTGACCTCGAAGCCGTCGTCGGTGAATTGCTGGACCATCAGTTGTCGGCATTCCTCGGGGAGGTCCGGCATCATGAAATGCACGGCTTTGAGCGAGGGATCCGCATCGTACATGGCGCGGATTTGCGCGTCGGCGCTCCGGAAGTCGGGATGGTCCTTCCATTCGTCTCGAGGCGGGCGGGGCTGAGGGCTGCAGCCCAGCCAATACTCCAGGGCTTGCAGATCGGGGTCCTGACCCATCAGGTAGTGGAGCGCCGTGCTCCCGGTGCGAATCAGTCCGCAAATCACAATGGGCCGTTCGATGGGATGCTCAAGCCTTTCTGGAATGGCCCGGAGCCGTTGCTCCGAGCGCAGGCGCCCGACCAGAATGCCCAGGATCATTTGCCGCGCCATGGTGTGGCCGTGGTCGTTGAACCGGGCCTCATGGTCGTAGCCGTCCAGCAGGATGCGTAGGCCTTCGAGGTAGCCGGGGTCGCCGAAATCGCTGCACCCCGCGATCCGGGTTGCTTCTTCGTGCAGGGCGTCTTCGGAATCGGCGAAACGAATCGGTGTGGGTGAGGTCATGGCCGAGCAGGGTAGGCGCTCGCGCGGGCGTGTCCAACTGCGGGCGACTTGCTCCAGAGTTGCTCCAGACCACGTTCTGAGGGCTCTTGAGGACTCCCCGGTTTGCCACAGAACGCCGTTTTTGGTAATTAAATTGGTCTTATGGAGATTGGTCGAGTCGGTTTTGTTGGGTGGCGCGGGATGGTGGGATCCGTCCTGATGGAACGCATGGTCGCCGAGGGCGATTTTGCGGGCATCGAGCCCGAGTTCTTCACTACTTCCCAGGTGGGCGAGGCTCCGCCCGACGTGGGCGTGAGTGCGCCGCCCCTGCGGGATGCCTACCAGATCAGCGAGTTGGCCCAGCACGATGCCATCGTGAGTTGCCAGGGTGGGGATTACACCAAGCAGGTCCTGCCCCAACTGCGCGAAACCGGTTGGCGCGGCTATTGGATCGATGCGGCCAGCGCCAAACGAATGGACGACGACAGCGTGATCGCGCTCGACCCGGTGAACCGGGCGGTGATCGATCGTGGCATCGCCGAGGGCTACCTCAATTACCCCGGTGGTAACTGCACCGTGAGCCTCATGCTGATGGCGCTTCATGGACTTTTTGCCCAGGGCTGGGTGGAGTGGCTTTCGGCCATGACCTACCAGTCCGCCTCGGGGGCGGGGGCGCGCAATATGCGCGAACTCGTCGCTCAGATGAAAGTGCTGGGCGACGATGCGGCCGGCTTGCTGGAAAATCCCGCCAGCTCCGCGCTGGCCTTCGACCGCCAAGTGCGCGAGAGCCTGAACAGCGATGCCTTTCCGACCGAGAGCTTTGGCGCGCCCCTGGCCGCGAGCCTGATCCCGTGGATCGACACCGGCATGGAGGGCGGAGAGACCCGGGAGGAGTGGAAGGCCTTTGCCGAATCCAACAAGATTCTCGCGACCGAGGCCCCCATTCCGATCGATGGCATCTGTGTGCGCGTGGGCGCCATGCGGTGTCATAGCCAAGCGTTCACCATCAAGCTGAAGCAGGACATTCCTCTCGACGAAATCGAAGAGGTCATGGGCGCTGCCAACGACTGGGTTTCGCTGGTGGCCAACGATCGCGCGAGCACCCTGGCCGAGCTTTCGCCGGCGGCGGTGACCGGGACCCTGAACGTGCCCGTCGGGCGGATTCGCAAGCTCCGCATGGGGCCGGATTATCTCGGCTGCTTCAGCGTGGGCGACCAGTTGCTTTGGGGCGCCGCGGAGCCCCTGCGTCGGGTGCTTCGGATTCTCCGCGAGCACGCCTGAGGGCGTGTTCGTCCCTGTCCTCGCGCCCCTGTCCTCGCGCCCCTGAACCCCTGGATCCCGAGTCCCAGATCTTGAGCCCCAGGTCTCAAGCCCCAGGATCAGATGCAGAGTTTGGTTTCGCGCAGCAAAGCGTCCACGGTGTTCTGCACGTTCGGATCCATCCGGAAACTCAGATGCCCGCCCGGGTACCAGAGGGTCTGGGGATTTCCCCAATGCGCGGAGAGATCCCGGATGTGGTCGGGGGTGACCAGCCGATCCGCCGTCCCTCCGAAAATCAACCGCCCCTCAAAGGGGACGCACGGCTCCAAGGCCAGGGGCGAAACCACGGTGAGCAGTTCGGTGACCCGGGCTTGATCGATGCCCAGGTGGGCAAGGTACTCGAGTTGCAGCGGAGGCCCGTGGCGCCAAAATATCCGCGCCAGGTCGGCCACAGGGATACCCGCAACCACGCACGCCAGGTCGGGCTCCACACTGGCGAGCAGGGCGGTGGTGTAGCCGCCGAGGGAGAGGCCCGTGACGCCCACGGAGGGGGCTCCCTGATCCCGGACCCAACCGATCATTCGCCGAATATCCCAAACCGCCTGGGCTTCGCCGTGGAGGGTGTCCAGCACTTCTCCGCCCAGGAAGCCATCCCCCGAGCGTCGCCCGGTGCGCCGGGGCCCGTGCAAGGGGAGCACCGGGATCAACACGTTCAGACCGAGGTGGTTGTAGTAATGGCCAAAGGCGCGCAGGTCGATGCCCGCCAGGCCCATTCGGTACCCGTTGGTGCAGATGATCCAAGGGCGGTTGCCCGTGGGATGGCGCAGCAGGTAGGCATGGGCCGTGCGCGCCGGTTCGAGGCCCAGCCAACGCTCTCGTCCGGGTTCGTCGTCATGGGGGGCGTAGCCACTTTCGAAGCGCAGGTGCTCGTAGGCAATGCGGCCCGATCGGGCGGCTTCGATCTGTGGGTCGAGTCCCGGGGGCGGGTCCAGGTGGTAGCTCCGGGGATCGTCCAGCCATCCCCGGCTGCGGTAGAGGTCCATGGCCTCCTGGACTTCGTCGGCCATGCGCTGCGCCGCGCCGCCCGAGAGGAGCCCGATGCTGAGTTGCTCGGCGCCGAGCACCATCTCATCCAAGGCCACCGAGGCCCAGAGCCGTAGGTTCGGCTCGGGTTCGGGGACGCCCGGGATCGCGGCGGTCTGGTGCAGCGCAGCACTTCCGGCGCTGAGCGCCGAAGCGGCCGCAAGGGCGCTCAAGAAGAGCCCACTCCCCAGGCCCAGCCCAACCACCAGCAGCGGCAGCGCCAGGGTTCCGAGCAGCCCCGCCAGCGCCATGATCTGGGTGATGCGCCGGTCCCCCGCCCACAGAAGCAGGGCGAAACCCGAAGCAAAGAGGCTCGCGCCCACGGGCAGCATCAGGATGAAAGCCAGGGCCCCGGCCGTGCTTCCGGTCCAGAGCCAAGCCCCTCCCGCAAGCAGAGGGATACCGGCCACGGGCGGAAAGCGGAGTTGTTCGTTCATGGGATTTGTCTTTTCTGGTGAGGGGACGGGCTCAGGCGCGGAGCCCCGTGGCTTCCGGACAGCCGAGCATCAGGTTGAGGGATTGGATGGCCACCCCCGAGGCGCCCTTCCCGAGGTTGTCGAGTACGGCAACCAGCAGCACATGGCCGGCGGGATGGGGCACGACATGCAACTCGATCCGGTTGGTGTCGTTGCACGCCATGGGGTCGAAGGTGTGTTCATCGCTCGCTCCGGGTTCGGCCAGCGGATGAAGACGGACGAAGGGTTCGTCGCGGTAGCGTGCCTCCAAGGCTTCCCAGAGGTGCTTGGCCTGGGTCCCGGATTGCAGGCCGTCCGCATGCAGGGGAATCTGGATCCGCATGCCGCAGCGAAAGGGGCCGACGGCTGGGAGGAATTGGGGTTCGCACTTGATTCCGCTGTAGCGAACCATTTCGGGCACGTGTTTGTGGACCCGGTCCAGGGCATAGGGGGCCGCATAGGCGAGCCCGTTCAGGGGGGCCGCCGGGTTCTCCCACTTTTCGATCATTGGTCTTCCTCCCCCCGTGTACCCCGAAAGGGCATGGAAGGAGAGGGGGGTGGCCGGGGCGAGCAGTCCGGCGTCGATCAGCGGTCGCGTGGCGAGGATGAAGCCCGAGGCGTAACAGCCCGGGTTCGAGACCCGCGCCGCTTGTCCGATGGCCTGCCGCTGCTCGGGACTGAGTTCGGGTAGGCCGTAGACCCACTCGTCCGCCACTCGGTGCGCGGTGCTGGTGTCGAGAACCCGGGTGCCCCCGTCGCTTGCCCACTCGGCGGCTTCCCGCGCGGCGTCGTCGGGCAAGCACAGGAGAGCTATATCGGCGGCGACAATCTGCTCGCGCCGGGCTTCGGGATCCTTCCGTTGCGCTTCATCCAGGGTGGCGAGGGATAGATCCTCGCGATCGGCCAGCCACTCCCGAATCCGCAGGCCCGTTGTCCCCGCATGTCCGTCGATGTAGACCCGGTGTGCCATTGGGGCGAGAGTAGCGCGGGGCAGACGCGAACTCGCGGCTTACCCTTTGCTTTTTTGGGGGCTCACCCTTCGTCTTCTTGCGGGCTTACCCTTCGCTTTTTTTGCGGGCTTACCCTTCGTCTTCTTGCGGGCTTACCCTTCGTCTTCTTGCGGGCTCACCCTTCGTCTTCTTGGGAGAGTGGGAGGGGCGGGGTGAGGATTGTGATGGCGGCCTCGGGGCAATTGTCCGCTGCCCGGCGAACCCGGTCGGCCAGGCCTTCGGCAATGGGCAAGGGGCTGAGAATCGGATAGCCGTCGTCGTCCTCGGCGAACACCTCGGGGCAGAGGGCATAGCAGCGGCCGTGACCGCAGCAGCGCTCGAGGTCGATGCGAGCCTTCATGGTTGTGCCTCCCGGGGGCTTATGGTGGGGCAACTTCTCGGGCTGTGCCCCTCGGCCCCTCGGCCCCCGGGGACGCGGGGGTTTGGGCAAACGAGGCCTGGGCACAACGCCTCCGCGGGCCGATGCTAGTCTCTGCCCCGTGATTTTCGCCCAGGCAAAAACGCTCCGCTTCGGTGCCGCCGTGACTGGGGCGCTCTTTCTTCTGCCCCTCGGGCTTCCCCGGGCGGAGGTCAGCGTTTCCGCCGACGCTCCCGCCGAGATCGCCCCCACCGAGGTCGCCCCCACCGAGGTCGCCCCCGCCGAGAACGCCCTCGTCGAGGTCGCCCCCGTCGAGAACGCCCCAACCGGGGAGGCGCTTGCCCCGGTGAGCGCTGGGCCGGAGAGCCCCGAGTCCCAAATTCGTCGCCTGAATACCACCCTCATCGACATCATGAAAAGCGCCGAGGAGGGCCTCTCCTATCAAGGGCGTTTCGAGCGTGTGGCCCCAGTGGTGCAGGAGACCTTCGATATGCCCTTCATGGCCGCCAAAACCATCGGGTCCTATTGGCGGAAACTCGATCCCGAGGAGCGCCGGCGCTGGGTGAAGACCTTCGGCGATTTCACGATCTCCAATTTCGCCGACCGTTTCGACGGCTTTTCGGGGCAGACTCTAGAAATCCGCGGCGAACGTCCGGCCTCCCGAGACACCCTTATCGTCGAAACTCGGTTGAATCGGCCCGGCGACGACGCGGTGGACCTGGATTACCGCATGCGCGCCCGGGCCGGGGATTGGCGGGTGGTGGATATCTACTCCGATGGCTCGGTGAGCGAGGTGGCCCTGCGCCGCTCGGAGTACGCCTCGTTTCTCAAGGGCGGGGGGATCGACGACCTGATCGCTGCGGTGAGCGCCAAAACGGCGAAACGCGCCCGCCAGTCGCTGGACTGAACCCGCGCGAGCCCGGCGCCTCTCGGTCGATTGTCCCTTGTCGGTCGATTGTCCCTTGTCGATTGGCCCTTGTCGATTGTCCCTTAACGTCCGACTGGGTCGCAGATCGTCACCGGGGTGACCCATTTGGGCCACAGATTGAAGTGGAAATTCACTTTTGCAGGGGATGCCACGAAGCGCACCGATCGAAATAATTTTATTTCTCTAGCAAAAACAGTATGTTACGATTTGTCTGGCCGGAATCGAAATGGTTCTGAACGAGTTGGCACCGCCGTTGCAATACACCATGGCATCAACCAACTCGTTCACCCGCCCCAGTGAGGGCGACATTGGAGAAACAATAATGATGATCAAGAACTTCCGGAAGAGTGAGAAAGGTTTTACCCTGATTGAGCTGATGATCGTGGTCGCCATTATCGGCATCCTCGCCGCCATCGCGATCCCGAACTTCATCCGCTTTCAG
>LWDU01043126.1_pt1 | contig 14447 bp, 15 predicted proteins | sample 727161 | NCBI WGS metagenome assembly LWDU01 (sample SAMN04566230, study PRJNA314399) | hydrothermal vent metagenome | isolation source: deep sea hydrothermal plume seawater | place: Mexico: Gulf of California, Guaymas Basin | collected 2004-07-11 | reverse complement strand
CTTGAGGAGCTCAAAACCCAATACTCTAATCGTGGAGTTAATCTTGTCAGGCGCGGTAAAGGCTGGGCGTTTCGTACAGATCCGTTAATTGCACAGTCATTGATGGTTAACCGTACGGTAAACCGTAAACTTTCACGGGCCGCCGTTGAAACTTTAGCAATTTGTGCTTATCACCAACCTGTAACGCGAGCAGAGATTGAGGAAATCCGTGGTGTTGGTTTGAGTAAAGGTATAATGGATGTGCTTTTTGAAGCAGGGTGGATACGGCCGCGGGGTCGCCGACGGACGCCGGGTCGACCCGTCACATGGGGCACAACAGAAAGATTTCTTGATCACTTTGCTATGGAAAGTATTGATGATTTGCCGGGTATGGATGAATTAAAAGCAGCGGGTTTGATTGATAAGCGCCCGGCAATCCAGACCCTTAGTACTCGGGCAAATACAACTTTGACTAATAATCCTGATGAACTTGAGGAATTACCTGAAAAAGATTTGATAAATGAAATACCGCTTGATCCCGATGACGGTGAAGACCTCGCATCACTTGTAACAGAGTAGGCATCTGAGTGCGCTATGATTTTTTTGTCACGGTTTGGGGGCAGCCCTTCGTTCGTAAGTTTATTGACTTGTCTCTGGTTTCTCAATTGGCTCCAGGTAATCTACCTGAAATAGCTAAAAGTGCTGAAATCCACTATCATATCTACACGGATAAGACATCACGCGAATTGTTTGGGTCTAATTTACTTGAGCTTTCCAAATACGCAGAAATTAACTTTTACTATTTTGATGAAATTCCTTTTGGTGGTGGAAATCTAGATCAAGCGATTTCGAATTCCGATGTTAAGACAGTCAAACATAATGTTCAGCGTATAACAGCAAATCACATGCTATCGGATCTTAAGGGCTCGGCGGCGGTACTTATGGACTCAGATTTTATTGTCGCGGACGGCTCTTTGGCTCGAATGCATGGCCTTCGTCAAAAAGGTAAACGCGCAGTGATGGTTCCACTACTACGATTGAACGAGACGACTGCATCTCCTATTTTATATGAGAATATAGCTTTTTATTTAACCGCTAGGAACTTGGTTAAGCTTTGTTTTAATCATATGCACCCTATTTTAGACGCATTTTTTATGGGTTCAAAGTGCTCTACTAGTTATCCTTCTCAACTGAATTGGTGGGTTGGTAAGTCTCGGCAAACGTCAAGCGCCAGAGTAGGTATTGTAACACAGTGCTTATTTCCTCATCCATTGATGATTGAACCAGATTTATTAGCGAGGGATAGTGGAGTTAAATATTTTTCGACAATGGATTATGATTATGCACTTCGCGTAGTCGCAGATGATAACGCTATTCATTTGTCCAAAGATTCAGATGAAATATTGATTTGTAAAATCTCACCCGAGGAATATCGTGCAAACAACGAGGATTCAGAACCGTTGTCTAGAGAACGTATGGCTCAATTTATTTTGAATAATACTAATATTCGCCATCGGTTTTTTTTAGATCAATTAGTTTATTTTGTCGCGGATCGAGATGGCGATTGGGACATCGTAAGTCGAGATGCCGCTTATTTTATAGAAGAAACTTATAAAACGGTAGATGCTATGATTAGCCAACTTTCTATAACTGATCCAATGACGATGGTGTATTTGAAGTCTTTTTTAGGGCCGATTGAAAATTTTATTTCACCACAAGTTCAATCTCGAATGAAAAAATTTTTCCCACGTTAAATCCTCAAACATTTACGTAAGTGGTTAAGAGGTCTAGACTAATAAAGAACTTGATTTTGGAAAAGAAAAATGAACGTACAAAACTTATTAGAGCAAAAGTTAGTTGATTCAATTCCTTTGCTGGGACTTGAAGTCATCAATGAAAGCCACATGCACAACGTACCACCTGGATCAGAATCTCATTTCAAAGTTATAATTATATCGGATGATTTTGAAGGCGAGAAGCTGGTTCGTCGACATCAGAGGGTGAATAAAATTTTAGCCGACGAATTGGAAAATAAAATACACGCATTGGCATTACAAACGTTAACGCCCAGAGAATGGACAGAAAAAGGTGGGACAACGATGCCTTCACCACAATGTTTGGGTGGGAGCAAAGCAAAGCTTTAAATGTTTAATTTTTATTTTAAAACTAAAATACGGCTGTGATGGGCTAAGGTTAAGGTGTTGATAGTTTTGCTCAAATCATTGCTCTATGTGTTCGATTCTGGCATTATCCGTAGGTTAGATAAAAATAGTGATAGGAGTTTGATTAAATGGGCATTGGTGTTTGGCAAGTTGTACTCGTCCTTGTGATCGTTTTAATTATTTTTGGTGCGGGTAAATTGCCAAAAGTTATGGGCGATGTCGCGAAAGGTGTTAAGAATTTCAAGTCGGGTATGGCAGAAGAACCAGAAGATTCTAAAAAAGAACCAGTCACTGAGGAGAACACTGCGACGCAAGTTTCAGAATCCTCTAAAAATAAAGAAAGCTCAGTTAAAAGTTGATTTTTCTTAAAATTAGTTGTTTTTTAGTTTTCATTTCCAGAACGGTAGCGTAAATGTTCGATATCGGTTGGACCGAAATCACTTTTATACTTATCTTTGCAATCATTGTTATTGGGCCTAAAGAATTGCCTCGAGTTTTGCGGACTGTAGGACAGTGGGTCGGTAAGGCAAAATCAATGACAAGGGATTTTCGTGGTCATGTTGATGATATGATCCGAGATACCGAACTTGATGAAGTGAAAAAACAAATTGATTCAGTTGGATTATTTGATCCGAATACTGCATTGGAAGATACAATCGATTCTGATGGTGAAATCAAAAGTGCTTTTGATTTTACTGGAGATGAGTTCTCAAACCCGGTTGATCTAGATGATCCTTCCTATGATGATCCCTTAGATAATGATGTGTTATCCGATGGTGGAGCGCCAAAGAGGGGGCCGCAAGAACTATCTAAAGGGTCCCTCGAAGACTTGCCTCCAGAGACGTCTAAAACTCAGAAAAAGGAGATTAAAGATTGAGCGAGGGTATTGAAGAAAATACCTCGCCGTTGATGGAGCATATTATTGAGCTCCGTAATCGCTTGATGTATTCTGTTATAGCTATCTTTATAGTTTTTTGCGGTGCTTACGCAATTTCTGAACAAATTTATAGTTTTCTTGTTGAGCCGCTTGCTGAGATTATACATGAAACAGGTCAAAATCGTCGGTTAATTTATACCGCTCTTCATGAGGCGTTCTTTACCTATATAAAAGTATCTTTCTGGGCAGCAATGTTTGTCTCGTTCCCATTCGTAGCGTTGCAGTTTTGGAAATTTGTAGCGCCGGGACTCTACAAAAATGAAAAAATGGCTTTGGCACCTTATCTAGTATTATCGCCGATTCTATTTTTTGCGGGTGGTGCATTGGTGTACTATTTTATTTTCCCCCTTGCTTGGAAGTTTTTTCTAAGTTTTGAGTCGGCAGGGCTTTCCGGTGGTCTGCCGATTCAATTGGAAGCAAAAGTCAATGAATATCTCTCGCTTGTTATGCGGTTGATATTTGCCTTTGGGATAAGTTTTCAACTGCCAATTGTTCTTACTTTGCTTGCTAGAGCTGGCATTGTAACGTCTGTTGGGCTAGCGGCAAAACGCAGATATGCTCTAGTAATTGTATTTATTGCGGCCGCGATTTTAACGCCACCAGATATTATTAGCCAAATTGGTCTAGCAATTCCAATAATTATTCTTTACGAAATTTCAATTATTGCAGTACGTGCGGTTGAGAAGAAAAAGGCTAATACTGAGGATGAAGAAGTAATTGATGAGACTGATTTTAATAATTAGTGATTTTAAATATTTCTGTTTATATTATTTGTTTTATTCAAAGTAGCATTATTAGAATAAGTGGAAAAATAAGATGTTGGATATCAAATTCATTCGAGAAAACCCTGATGTTTTTGATGCTGACTGTGCCCGTCGAAGTATTGAACCCATCGCAGTTAAGCTTATCGAGATTGATAAACGGCGCCGCGATTATCAGACGAAGGCTCAGGAAATACAGACGCGTCGGAACGAACTTTCACGGATTATTGGTCAGAAGAAAGCTAATGGTGAAGACGCAGAAGATGAAATAAAAAAAGTTTCAAATTCTAAAAAGGCCCAAGCGGAAGCAGAGGAAAATGCTAAATCTGTTAGCAGTGAACTGAATTTGATCCTTGGGGGGCTCCCGAATATACCAGCGGTAGATGTTCCAGAAGGACAAGATGAAGACGATAATGTTGTGCTCCGTAAGTGGGGTAAGCAAAAAAAATTATCTTTCCAAGCTAAAGAGCATTTTGATCTTGGCGAGGCGCTAGGTCAAATGGACTTTGAGACTGCAGCTAGGATGTCTGGCTCACGATTTGTTATTTTGTCCGGATCTCTTGCTAGAATGGAGCGTGCGCTAGCTACTTTCATGCTTGATTTACATACCAATGAAAATGGGTTCACGGAGGTTAGCCCCCCAGCGCTAGTGCGCGATACAGCGCTTTTTGGTACTGGACAGCTGCCAAAGTTTGAAAGAGATCTATTTAAAACTACTGATGGGCTTTATCTCATTCCCACTGCGGAAGTACCGTTAACTAACATTCTAGGCGATAGTCTGGTGGATGAAAATAGCTTGCCGCGGCGTTTTGCTGCGATTACATCTTGCTTTAGATCGGAGGCTGGCTCGGCAGGAAAGGATACCCGCGGCATGATTCGGCAACATCAGTTTTCTAAAGTTGAAATGGTTGCGATAACTACGCCAGAAGAGTCGGAAAAAGAACATGAACGTATGATTATGTGCGCTGAGGAAATATTGAAAAGGCTAGATTTGGCTTATCGAGTTGTCACACTTTGTCTGGGGGATCTTGGGTTTTCAGCCCGTAAAACCTATGACCTTGAGGTATGGCTTTCCGGTCAAAGGCGCTACCGTGAGATTTCCAGCGTGTCCAATTGTGGTGATTTTCAGGCTCGTCGGATGATGACGCGCTATCGGCCGAAAAATGGGAAAGGAACGGCATATGTCCACACCTTAAATGGTTCGGGTTTAGCAGTAGGCCGTACTTTAATTGCGATAATGGAGAATTATCAACAAGAAGATGGCTCAATCGTAGTTCCAGAGGCCCTGCGGAATTATATGGGCGGCGTTGAAAAAATTGAGGCTAATGTTTAACGCTCCTCTTAATTTGAAGAATGCTCGCATATTGATATCGAATGATGATGGCATTAATTCTACGGGAATAAGAAAGCTGGAAATAATTGCCAAGAAACTTGCAAAGGATGTTTGGGTTGTTGCACCGCACACTGAACAAAGCGCTACTGGCCATTCGTTGACGTTGCGGTCCCCACTCCGGATTAATAAGTTTGCTAAAAATCGTTTCAGTGTAAATGGGACACCAACTGACTGCGTGGTTTTAGCGATTAATAAAATTATGAAGGATAGTCCCCCCGATTTAGTTCTTTCTGGGATTAATTGCGGGTCTAACCTTGGCGAAGATATTACGTATTCTGGAACAATCGCAGCGGCGATGGAGGCCACACTCTTTGGTATTCCGGCAATTGCACTTAGCCAAGAAGTAGCTGAACAGCGTTCAACCAGAAAAATAGATTGGTCAGCTGCAGAAACTTATTCTACAAAAATTATAAAAAGGGTAATTTCTGTTTCTTGGCCAAGAGATGTTTTAATAAATGTTAACTTTCCCCCTGTACCCAATACACAAGTAAAAGGTATTGATATTACTCGTGAAGGCCGTCGTAAGGTTGGTGACGAAATTGTCGAGAGCAATGATCCGAGAGGGGAGCCATATTTTTGGATAGGTGCACAAAAGCGTTCCGGTAGCCACTCTCCTGGAACGGATTTGGCCGCGATCCAAAATAATCGAATCTCGGTAACTCCACTCTCAATTAATTTAACGCATAAAACGATGGTTCGGACATTGAAAGAGACTTTTAAAAAACAAAAGTTTAACAATAAGCGATAAACTAAGGGATCAAATTATTATGAGTTTTGATAGTAATCACTCTGAGAATATCAAAATGGAGCTAGTGTTTTCGCTTCGGCGCGCAGGCGTAACCGAGCCATCTGTGGTTGCAACGATGGAGCGCGTGCCTAGGGAACTTTTTGTTCCAGAAGTCTTTAGAAGCCGATCTTATGAAGATATAACGCTACCTATTGGCCACCACCAAACATTGAGCCAGCCGGCTATTGTTGGTTTGATGACTGAAGCTTTGGAACTTAATGACCGAAAAAAAGTCTTGGAGGTGGGTACAGGGTCCGGATATCAGACCTCTATTTTAGCCTTAATATGCCGCCGGGTATATACGATTGAGCGTCATGCATCTTTATTGCAAGAAGCCGAAAAGCGCTTTGATAAGCTCCGTATCCGTAATGTAACAGCTAAGGTTGGTGACGGCACCCTTGGTTGGGAAGCCCAGGCTCCTTTTGAGCGTATTATTGTGACGGCTGCTGCTGCCGATATACCACCGATATTGGCTGATCAACTTTCGATTGGTGGAATAATGATTGTACCAATCGGACTTGGTGACAATTTCCAGACAATATTAAAAGTTATCAAAAAAGAGAATGGTTTTAAAACTAAGGAACTACGCGACGTGAGGTTTGTGCCTTTGATACCAGAAGAGGTAACTGGTACTTAAGTTTGGCTTCCCTAGGATTTAAATGAGATAGGCCTGTGGAAAATCGTTTTAAAAAAATAACAATGGTCTACTTGCTCTTCAATTTAACTGGGTGTGCTAATCTACAATGGCCACCGCGGGAGCAAGTTAAACACCAAAGACCAACTATGTCCAAGGGTACTTTGCCTCCACCTTCTATCAGTCGGTTTAGCGATATTCCTGTGGGTGGTATTGTTCGGGTTAAAAAAGGTGACACTCTTTTTATTTTGTCACGACGTTATGGCGTTTCATCTCAGACGATTATTGATGCTAATGATTTGACGCCGCCATATCGTTTGCGGCGTGGCGAATCTTTGATTGTACCAAGACCTAGGGTACATGCGATAGTTCGAGGAGAGTCGCTCTATAAAATTTCTCGCCGCTATGGCGTTGATGTTTATGAGTTGGCTCGTTTAAATAATTTGCAAGCACCTTTTCGAATTTATGTTGGTCAAAAACTAGTCTTGCCGTCTTATGGAGTTTCAGACCCACCGGTTTATGCGGCAGTAAAAAAGCGCCGAAAGGTTGTATCCAAGTTAAAAGAAAACCAGATGTCCACTCCAGTTAACAAAAAATTTAATAATAAAATGGGGTTAAATGGAACACTATCGAAACCTAAAAAAGATAAGTCCATTTTAAATCGACTAGAGAGCATTACGGTGCCGTACGTTAAAACGTCTGGTCGTTTTAATTGGCCCGTCCGGGGCAGGCTATCATCTATCTATGGGTCTAAGGGCCAGGGGTTACACAATGATGGTATCAACATCATTGCGCCCTTAGGAACCTCTGTTAGAGCGGCAGACGCAGGTGTCGTTGCTTATGCAGGCAACGAACTACGTGGTTTCGGTAATTTATTGTTAATCAAGCATTCTGGAGGTTGGGTAACTGCTTATGCTCACAATGAAAAGCTCCTAGTAAAACGCGGTGATAAGGTTAATATGGGGCAAATTGTTGCCAAAGTTGGCGCATCTGGCAATGTAGTTCAACCGCAGCTTCATTTTGAGGTGCGTAAGGGAAAACGTGCTATCAACCCTCTCAGGCACTTAACGCGGATAGATGCAACTATGAAAAAAGACGCCGGAATATTTCTATAATTGCACGTAATTAATCAATATTCTTTTCAAGACGCCCCGCGAGGTCCTGAATATATTGGTAAGCAACGCGGCCGGAGCGTGAACCCCGGGTCATTGACCATTCAAGTGCCTCAGCGTGAACCTTTTCTTTATCAATATTTAGGCCATAGCGTTCGACGTAGCCGTCAATAATTTGATAGAATATATCTTGATTCACGGGATGAAAACCGAGCCAGAGACCAAATCTATCCGATAGTGAGACTTTTTCTTCTACTGCCTCCGCTGTGTGAATAGCATTAGACCGTTCATTTTCTATCATATCACGTGGCATTAAATGACGGCGGTTCGATGTTGCATAGAAAACGATATTTCTTGGCCGACCTTCGATCCCGCCTTCAAGAACTGCCTTTAAAGACTTAAACGTCGCGTCCTCCATTTCAAAAGATAAATCATCGCAAAATAAAAGGCAGCGCCGATCGGTGGTTCCGAGTACTTGTAAGAGCCGTGGCAGTGTTGGAATATCCTCTCTATGAATCTCAATAAGAGCCAATTTGTGTGTTGATTTCTTGTTGATCTCTGCGTGTAGAGCTTTTACGAGTGAGCTTTTACCTGTACCGCGTGCACCCCAAAGTAACGCGTTATTCGCTGGAAATCCTCTCGCAAACCGCTCGGTATTATCACGAAGAATTTTGATTTGTTGTTGGATACCTAACAATAAGTCAAGCTCAACTTTATTGACATTATGGATGGGTTCTAGTTGTTCCGGATTTGAATGCCAAATGAACGCATCTGCCCCCTCGAGAGAGTGGCTTTTAATTGCAGGTGGTGCTAATCGGTCTAAAGCATCTGCTATTCGTTCTAATAAGGGTTCAAGCCCATGCTTTACCATTAGGGGTATCTCCTAAGAATTACTAAATATCAAGCGGCGGGACCCTATCATAAGAGGATTTTTCGTCAATAAGTTCATTGTATTACGCAATTTGAATAGGTGTTATGAGTAAAATATTAAAATAATTTATTAATCATATTAAATGAAATATAAATAATAATAAGCAAGTAAGAATTAATTTTTTGACTCTATCTTTCATTTGATTGGCCAGCGCTGATTATCGTACAATAAACTTAATGAAGGTGGCTGTATCGCATACAAAAGGCCTTAAAGTGAAAAATATTGATGAGAATTCAATTTAACCATTATACCACATTTCAATGTTTTCTAATAAAGTTTGAAGATATTGCTTATCTAGTCGTTATATTAAGTGAATGGGATAGCTACTAGATTTAACTTTTCTATTCAGTTTAGTAGATTGTTTGAAAATGAGATTACGATTGCATTGGCTGTGTAGCGCGTTATATTCCGCGCATTGTTATTGTTTAGGGAGCTATAAATGATTATTTCGCCAGCTTACGCACAAGCCGCCGGTGTTACCGATGGTGGTTTTGCAACTTTATTACCCTTAGTATTAATTTTTGTCGTTTTTTACTTTCTGCTGATTAGGCCTCAACAGAAGCGAGCTAAGAACCATCGTAATATGTTGGCTGCTGTGGTTCGCGGTGATAAAGTTGTAACCGGAGGCGGTATTATAGGTACCGTTACCAAGGTTGTTAATGATGAGGAACTTGCCGTTGAAATTGCAGAAGGGATTAAAGTTAAGGTTCAGCGTGGTTTAATTGCGAGCGTTCAATCAAAATCCCAACCTTCAGTGGGTAACGAGCCAACCTCCCCAACTAATGATGGCGGTGGTGGTATACTCGGTAAACTATTTGGCGGTGGCAAAAAGTAACTTAGCTTAGACCGATTTCTGGAGAGCCTCACATACCGTATGGTTTATTTTTCTAAATGGAAGATCTCGATAATATTAGGGGTCGTATTGCTTGGGTTTGCCGTTGCGGCGCCGAACTTGTTAGAGCAAAAAACCGCAGATGGTTTGCCGAGTTGGCTTCCTCATCAACAGGTTAACCTCGGCCTTGATCTACAGGGCGGCTCGCACTTACTCCTTGAAGTGAAGGTGTCTGTGGTCGTGCGCGAACGTCTTGAAAGTATTGTTGATGCCATTAGGGTGGTTTTGCGTAAAAACCGCATTGGCTATACTGGGCTTGGTCTTAGAGATACTTCTGTTACCTTTTTGGTGCGGAAGATCTTAGATGTTGAAAAAGCTCAAAAATTTGTTAAAGGCGTGGATCAGAACCTTGAGATTGTTATTAACAAAGAAAGAGTAAGCGTTAATTTCACCGACAAAGCCTTGCGCGGTATAAGAAGTTCAGTTGTGAGCCAATCTATTGAAATTGTTCGTCGACGAATTGATGAAACTGGTACTCGAGAACCAACCATTCAAAGACAGGGTCAAGACCGTATTTTGGTTCAAGTGCCGGGTCTTGATAATCCAGAACGTTTGAAGCGATTGTTGGGTAAAACGGCTAAAATGAGTTTTCATTTATTGGATCACAAAGGTTCTTTGGTGGATGCCTTACAGGGTCGCATTCCACCGGGCACTATGCTGTTAACATCGGTTGATGAGAATTCCCAGGGTCAGTCGCGTCGTTATTTGGTTAAGAAACGAGTTGCTGTTGGAGGCGATCGATTAATTGACTCTCAACCTTCTTTTGATAGTCGCACTGGTGAGCCAATTGTAAATTTTCGCTTTGATACGTTGGGTGGGAAGAAGTTTGGAGATGTGACAAAGAAAAATGTTAACCGTCCCTTTGCAATTGTTTTGGATGGTAAAGTAATCTCTGCTCCCGTTATACGAGAGCCAATTCTCGGTGGTAGTGGCCAGATCAGTGGTAATTTTAGTATTAGCGGTGCGCAGGATCTGGCACTTCTATTGCGAGCTGGAGCCTTGCCGGCACCCCTTACTATTTTGGAAGAACGTTCAGTTGGACCTGGATTAGGTGCGGATAGTATAGCTGCTGGTAAAATAGCTTCTATTATTGGCCTTGTTTTAGTCGTTGTATTTATGGTCATAACTTACGGTGTTTTTGGTTTTTTTGCTGATATCGCACTACTGGTGAATATGGTACTAATACTTGGGAGTTTATCACTTTTACAAGCAACGCTAACCCTTCCTGGTATCGCCGGTATTGTATTGACTATTGGTATGGCGGTAGATGCTAACGTTCTCGTGTTTGAGCGTATCAGAGAGGAAGTACGTGCAGGTAGAACTCCAATATCGGCAATTGATGCTGGCTATAGTCGGGCGATAACTACAATTATTGACGCTAATTTAACAACTCTAATTGCTGCGTTAATTTTATTTTATTTTGGATCAGGTCCTGTGCGTGGTTTTGCCGTTACTTTGTCGATTGGAATAGTTAGCTCAATGTTTACGGCAATTATGTTAACTCGTCTGATGGTCGTTATGTGGATTAGAAACCGTCGCGTCACCGAAGTACCAATATAAGGGAATACAGTGAAACCTTTAAATCTTATACCGATAAAACCCAATTTAAATTTTACAGGTCAGCGCATGTTTTTTTTCGGGTTTTCTTTGTTATTAATCTTAGCTTCTATTGTAATTTTTATTGCGCGCGATCTGAATTATGGTATTGATTTTCAGGGTGGTATTTTAGTTGAAGTACGGGTTGATCGCGCCGGTAAATTAGGTGAAATGCGTCAACGACTCACGAATTTAGGTCTGGGGGAGGTCTCGCTTCAGGAATTCGGTGCACCAACGGACATTCTTATTCGCATACAAAAACAGGCTGGTGGAGAAAAGGCTCAGCAAGCTGCAATCGATAAGGTTAAACGTGAACTTGGGCCAGGTGTTAAATATCGTCGCACTGAATTTGTCGGCCCAAAAGTCAGTGAAGAATTATTCCAAGATGGTGTGACAGCGGTTTTTTTGGCAATAATCGGTATCTTACTTTACATTTGGTTTCGATTTGAATGGCAGTTTGGGATTGGCGCTATTGTTGCGCTGTGTCATGACGTAATAACAACGGTTGGAATATTTGCACTTACGGGAATTGAATTTAACTTATCAACCGTTGCCGCAATTCTAACTATCGCGGGTTATTCTATTAACGACACGGTTGTTGTTTATGATAGGGTGAGAGAAAATTTACGTAAATATAAATCGCTATCACTGTTTGAATTGCTGAATAATTCAGTTAATGAGACTTTGTCTCGGACGGTAATGACTTCAGTTACCACATTATTGGCATTGTTATCACTCTATATACTGGGAGGAGAAGTGATCCGTGGGTTCAGTTTTGCCATGATATGGGGCGTTCTGATTGGAACTTACTCTTCGATTTGTTTAGCTGTACCGTTATTATTATATTTTGACATCGATAGGGGGACTTCACGCGCTAGTGATAAGAGTAATAATGTTAAAGAGGGCATCTCCTAGGTATAAGCAAATACTAAAAGGTAGGAAAAGGTTATTACACTTGATATTACCCCATCAATTCCCGTTGGCCGCCAGATAATACAGACCTATGGTGATTACCAATTTAAGGTCAGCAATGTAGTCCATGAAAATCCCATAGTTGTGTTTCAGAATGAAACAGTTGAATGGTCTACCAGTTGTATCGATAATTTGAGTGGCACCTCTTTTTCTGCAATCCTTAAAAATAATTCGACTATTGAAATATTGTTAATTGGCTGTGGTACTGGCGCTAAACTTATTAAAACTAATCTGTTGGTAGAGCTAAAGAATGCTGGAATTACTGTTGAGCCAATGGATACAGGGGCAGCGTGTAGGACCTTCAATGTTCTTATTGCTGAAGATCGACGGGTGGCAGCAGCTCTTATTCCAGTTGCATAGGCTTGTAAATGTTAAACTTGCCACATTTGAAAGATACAAGTGTAACATCAGGCGAATTATTAGAATCAGGTAATTATGCTTATGCATTTCATAAGGCTACAGACCCTGAAACGCGTGCCTGTGCTAAGATTATGTGTGGGTCTATAAAAACCGGTCTTGCTGAATTGTTGGCATTTAAGAATTTATCTAAAACTTCACTCCTCACGCAGGCTTATGGTTACTGGTGTTTAACAGAAACAACTCGTGCTTTAAAAATTCTTACAGGTATGCAAGGAAAAATACCCCAAAAACTAGAGAACTTTATCGAAAAAGGAGCTGAAGTACTACTCTACACTCCTTCCGGCACTGAGAGGATCGAGAGTTTTGAGAATATTAAATTATCATGTCATTCTATAGACCCAGAAAAATTTAAAGAGAATATTGTTGGAGTAGATAGTAGTAGGGATCTGGTTATTAGTTATGGAGTTTATGGCGTTAATTTACCTAAAAATATTTTTAATCTTAATTGTCCAACCGCCTTTTGGGTTGGTGATCATGACTTTTTTTATGCAACCCGTCATAACGATCTTTCCCGTGCAACAATACTGGTAACAAACAGTGCTAGCGAGTATTCCGAACTAAGCCGACGCTACAAGTCCCGAATTGCGTCATTCCCGGGACATGAGCTTTATGGTTATAGTGATCAGTTCCCGGAACCTAGTACCAATAAAAAATTTGATATTAGTTTTACCGGTAGGGCATTTGTTCCTTACATGCCAGATAAGGCTCAATTTCTTTACCAGTTTATTACACTTGATGATCCAGAGCTGAATATTAGGATTTACGATGGATATTTGCCACAAGACGAATTTATGGCGGTGATGAAAAATACTAGATTTGTTCCTATATTTTGGCGTTACGCTGGTGGCATTCAAACACGTGCGATTGACGCTATTAGACAAGGTGCCTGTGTTTTATCACCGGAAAAGCTTACTGCCGGTGCATTACTAGGAGGGGGAGAATCTGGTTACCTGAGCGTTTACTCGGATAACTCTGAATTCTCGGCTCTAGAGCACTTAACAAATTACCGCCTTCAAATGAAACGCCACTTTGATAGTAGCTATTTTAGAGATTTATTCTGGTCTAAACCGGCTCGAGAGCAACGGTTTATAAAATTTTGTCTTTTTCAATCCATTTTAGTAAATTATCCAAAAGACAGAGTTGATCCAAACTTAGCTATACCTGCAGAGTTGAGGGGCTATCCGGTTGGACAGGCGATAAAACTTTACTCGGCAGTGGCCAAATATAATATGACTGCTAATAAAAAGACTGTCGCACATTATAATTTTGCTGCAGGCGCTGCCTTCTTTGCCGCGATAGCAGGTAGCGGCAATGAAAAGTTAGGCAAATTCTCTGTAGAGATTTATGCAAAGGGCCAAGAAAAATTTCCAAATAACCTAGTTTTGAAATTTAATGCTGCAAGAGTTCTTTGGACGTTCGGTGCGAAGCCTGAAGCCGCGCTTCTTTTCGGAGAGTTAGCTCGTTCAAGTAATGACCTTGAATTTGATCCTGAAGATGGTGTGTTGAGCCACCGTATAAGGGATCTATCTGAAATGTTCTCTTATGGTGATTATTTTCAAGCCGCGTTAAATGAACCGAGCCGTGCGCGATTGATAATTCAAAGCTGTGCGTTAACTTATTTGGGAGTATACGCGTTCGAGACAAATCAGGCCAATGCAGCTTTAGATTATTTTAGAAAAGCAATTAGAATTTTCTCGGAGAATGTTGCAGCTTTTAAGTGGTTGACCGAAGTTCTTGATTATTTATCAGTAGATTCGAGCGAAATTCTTCAGGCGTTCTATCAAGCGATTAATTTATATCCACCAAATTTATGTGATCTTTTGCCAATTGGTGTTAAAGCAGAACTTGCGATTGGAAATGAGGAAAAAGCA
>LWDU01000244.1_pt1 | contig 14457 bp, 17 predicted proteins | sample 727161 | NCBI WGS metagenome assembly LWDU01 (sample SAMN04566230, study PRJNA314399) | hydrothermal vent metagenome | isolation source: deep sea hydrothermal plume seawater | place: Mexico: Gulf of California, Guaymas Basin | collected 2004-07-11 | reverse complement strand
CCATTTATGCAGCAGGCTAATGATATAGCTGGTTGGCGATACCAAATCAAAGCAGCCGAGTCTTGTCAGATAACTCGTTACAAGAAAGGTGGGTTTTATAAATTTCATACAGATGGTAATGGAGATCATTTGTCAGCATATAATAATCCACAAAATGCTTTTATGCACGGGCACGTTAGAAAGTTGAGTATGTCTGTAATATTGAATGATAACTTTGAAGGTGGCGCCTTTGAGTTTGCTTCTTATGGTAAAGAAGAATGTACTATTACCCCTGTTGAAGCATCAGCTGGTTCTGTTATTGTGTTTCCCTCTAGTATGGAACATAGAGTAGCACCTGTAACAAAGGGCATACGTTATTCTGTAGTGACTTGGTTTGTAGGCCCACCTTTTGTATGAAAGATTGGCAAAAAGGAATAGAACTAGATGAACTTCTCAAGTTAGAAAAGACTTGGGAACGATATAACGAGCGTTGTTTGTCTCCGTTCTTGGAGATGAAGAAGAATAAGATTGCCGCGGCAATTGATATAGACCAATATCAATATGGATATGAATGGGCTATACAAAGTAGAGTTCTCAAGGTTAAATCTAAAATTAATATGTATTCAGCATATGACATACCTATTGCTACCATAGAGAGGGGTGATAGGGTTATAGATCGTATTGCTTTTAATCAACCAGAAGATATTGTAAGGGAATTAAAATTATATGATGAAGATACTTTTCTATATTTGAATGAAGAACATTATTGTGATAGATTTGTAGCCAAACAAGCTGGTTATAGGAAGTTGGGTATTAAGATAAACACCTTTGGAGATATTCAAGGCGTCTACTTTAAAGACCAACCATCATTCCTTGGTGATATGAGAGAATTTCCAGAACAGAATATGATGTTGCCTGTGGAGAAATTAGTATTAACAAAAACTAATATACCTGATGTGTCTAACATATGTGAGATCATCAAACAAAGATTAGAAGTTATGGATTATGAATTTACTAACCATTACTCTAATTATAATAAAGGTAAATCTTGGAGTGCAATATCTCTCCGAGGCTATTCACCCGAGTGGAGTTTTATTACTAAACCAGCAGAGATGAATAAGAAGTGGAAAGCAGAAAATAAAGATACAGAGTTTAGATTACAAGATACAGAACTCCGTAAGATGTTTCCTGAGGTAGAAGATTTGGTGAGATGGTTGCCCGGTAAACCACATAGAATACGTTTTATGAATTTGTCTCCAGGTGGCGGTGAGTTACAGAGACATACTGACCAAGTAGATCCTGATGCAGGAGTGAATGATTATAAACTAATGCGATTTCATTTTCCTATTGTGACTAATGAGAATGTGATATTTAATCAGTGGGATTGGGATGCTAAACCAGTTGAGGTACATATGCAAGTTGGTGAGTGTTGGTATATTGATGTGAGAAAACCACACCAGGCAATCAATGATGGTACAGATATGAGAACTCATTTGGTCATAGACGTTGAGGCTAATAATGAGGTAAGAGCCTTGATATGTTAGAATGGAATAATTTTATACTAGGTGATTCCTTTAGTCTCATGCAAGAGATAGAACCTAATAGTGTAGATTTAATTTTTACCAGTGTTCCTGATATGAATGATTTGGGTATAAAAGATACTACTGAATATGAAGATTTTATTTCTAATGCTATGGTTAGATTTGATCACTTAATTTCTGATACAGGTTTTGTTGCCATGTGTCAGACCGATAGAAAAATTGGCGGTAGAGTATATCCTAAACATAGTGTTATAATACAGTACATGATAAAGTTAGGATTTGTACTAAAAGATTATAAAATTATGGTGGTAAATAATATAGACAGTAAAGATCAATATAAATTTCCTTATCAACATCTTTGTATCTTTACCAGAAAAGGAACCATTGAGCGAACATCAGAATGGTTGAAACATATTTTAGTATATCCAATGAAGAAGGCTACTGGACCTTACTTTGGTTGGAATGAAAATTTTGTTAAGTTGGTAGTTGAGCATTTGAGTAAGGAAAATGATAAGGTCCTTGATCCTTTTACAGGGACAGGTATTGTTCCTTATGTGGCTCGGTCTTTAAACAGACAATATTTAGGAATAGAAATTGATGAAGAAATTTATAAAACATCAATAATGAAAACAGCTATGTGGTAATGGCGGTATATATAAATAATGAAGGACGCCGAGTGTTGTCCTTAACAGATGAAGAATTTTATGATTTAGAATGGGATGAGAAAATTCTATTGGAATTAGAACATGATGGAATTGGATGGACAATTCAACAAGCTTCATGTAACACAAGTAAGGCAACAAAGAATGAACGTGAGACAGATTGATTATGCAGACCAATGGCCCCTCAATCTTCCATGGCAGGAAGATCCAGTTAGACCAGAACTTGATAGAGAGTTTAGACATACTGCTGGTAGAGAAGTATTTACAAATGATGGTGCAATTATTTGTGTTGCGTTTTGTAATGATATACCAAAAACGGTACAAGATTTAGATAATATGGTGGGGTTAAACCATGCAGTATTCTATACTGTATGGAGTCGCCAAGCAGGAGCTGGGCGATTGTTAGTTACAGATTTATGGAAACAAATGCTACTGACTCGACCACACATCAAAAGATATGTAACTTTGTCTCCCAAGACAAAAATGGCTTGGAATTTTCATATCAATAATGGTGCAAAATTACTCCGTAAAAATGAGGAGAGTGATAATTATGAATACAGTGAAGCAGAACTCGTCCGAGATAAACCTTTATCGCAACTCAAGCGACGAGATGGAGGCCCAGTCCTATAACAAATGGACTAACCGGCCGCACCACGCATCTAAGATGATAACTATTGTCGTTGCATTGTTTGATGGACGCAATACTTCTATTGCCCATTCTGTGGGTATCTATGATGAGTCATGGGTAGACAAACTCTATAGAGGTGTTGCTAGAAACTATAATGGCCATTTTGATTTTGTATGTCTTACAGATCAAAATTATAAATTCACAGAAAATATAAAACAGATTAGATTTGATAGGTCTGTAGACCAGTATGGATGGATGAGTTTGATGGAGTGGTATCATCCAAAAATATGTAATACTAGACGAGTTACAATGGGTATTGATACTATCATAACTGGCCCCCTTGATGATATTTTTGATTATGATTTAGGAGATTACAATCTAGGAGTTTGTCAAGACCCATTCTGGCCTGAAGAAATTTGCAATGCAATAACTATTGCTGAACCATCTTTTTGCAAAGAATTTTGGGATTATTGGATTAATAATGAAGAAGAAGTAATGAAAAATTGTGATCAACTAGAGTTTCCTGGGTCTCCGTCAGAGATGATAGTATTGAGGAGCTTGTATAGTAATAGGCCTAGAGTAGATACCATTTTTAAAGGTAGAATATTAAGTTATAAAGCTCATGTTAGAGATCATTGGGATAGACTTGCAGATGCTAGTATTGTTTATTTTCATGGCTCACCTAAACCACATCAGGTAAATGAGGAATGGGTAAGGAATCATTGGATATGAATCCTAATATAGAACAAATACACAACTATAACCATATACATCCTACAGCCGTTATTGATGATATGGTAGAGATGGGGGAAGGTAATTATGTCGGACCTTTTTGCTATTTGGCTGGTTATTTACAGATAGGTAATAAGAATAGATTTGAAGCTCATTGTGCCGTTGGTACAAGACCAGAACATACTGATTATAACAAACCAGGCCTTTGTCGGATTGGAGATGATAACTGGATACGAGAGTTTACTACTATAAATTCAGGTACGGACAATGTTACAACTGTAGGTAGTAATATTTTAATATTAAACAAGGCTTACGTTGCTCATGATTGTGTTATAGAAGATGGCACAACTTTAAGTTGCGGAGTAAAACTTGGTGGTGATGTTCATGTAATGAGAGATAGTAATTTAGGTATGGGAGCTGCGATACATCAGTATCAAGTAATAGGTTCTTGGTCTATGATAGGTATGGGTGGTGTGGTGCCTAAGAAATCTAGAATAGAACCAGGACACACATGGGTAGGTAATCCAGCTCGGAGATTAAAAACTAATATGTATGCATTAGATAAATTGAATGTGGATGATTATATGTTAGTAGAAGAAACTGCTAGGTGGTCAGAATTAATAAAAGAACATGGCTTATAGTCCTTGTTTATTGATAATGAACCCTAGAATATTGACTGAAGCTTTAAAGTCAATAGAAAACTGTGTTGACATACCCGTAACATATTTTAGAGCATTCACAGAGCCGGATGTTCTACAGGCTATCAATAAGTATATTGCAGAAACTAATTATACACATTACATTGTATGTGCTGATGATACGATAGTCACAGAACAGGCTGTATCGTGTGTATTAGATCATGTTGAAGATGAAAAGTATGATGTATTCACAGCTTGGATGAATATGCATTTTGAAAAAGATGGAACTTTTAGTCGAGAGTCTACTGTATGTTTTAATCAACTGATGCCTATTGCTCGTCCTGATTGGGGTCCTGCTAGAGAGGAGTATCCACCTTGGGTAACTATTGAAACAATGAATACTCAGGTTAAAAAACCACTAAGGACAGCATATGCTAATTTTGCTTTAACGGGTATGAAAAAAGAAATGTGGTTGAAGTATCCTGTTAAGACATATCCTTGCGGTAGAGCGTCAGACCATCAACTATCTTGGAGATTACAGAGTGATGGTATTGAAGTATGGACTCATCCCGATGCTTTTATTACACATCTGCGGAGGGGCTGGGCCCCATTGCGGAAGAGGTGGTTGGTTGGTAATGAAAAACCACAGATAATAGAAACACAGAGAAGGTGGGGTAATCGAGATGATTATGTATGAAATAACATGGGGTGGGTTTGCTCTTATAGAATTTTTATTAGCTGAACAAAAAAATATAGGAACAAAATATAAGACTTGTTTAGATATTGGATGTGGTGATGGTGTTCATGGTGACATAATGAAACACGCTGGTCTTGAAGTATCAGGGGTGGATAAGTATTCTGATAAGGCAGACTTTAACATGGATTTTATGAGTTGGTCTAAGGCAAGACAATTAAATTTTGATGTTATCTTTTGTTCCCATGTCATCGAACATCAAAGAAATGTTGGTGAGTTTTTGGATAGAATTTATGATGTACTCAGTGATGATGGTGTATTGATTATAAGTGCTCCAAATCATTCTGCGGAAACTTTAATAGAAGGTCATCTTAATAGTTTTATTTTTCCTTTATTCTTACAACAAATGATTCATGCAGGTTTTGATTGTAAGAGTGGAAAGTATTTAAGCTTAATAGAGAATTCTTTTATTGTATCTAAAGCAAAAGATTTTAAGCTAGAAGAAAGAACAGAAAATGGTTATCAATGGACAGAGAAACATCAGAATAGAAGTCCTATAGATTTAAACAATTCTTCTATTGACAATAGCAAGACAATACTGTATAATTGTAATCATGTGCTTCCCGACGGCACAATTAAACCGTCGGAGACTTTTTATGATATGATTATAAGTATGCCCAGATGGAATTTTCAATGTACGATTTAAAAGACTACCTCAATAATATTAATCATCTGAAAGAGAATATCATGGATGGTGATGATGAGTTTTGGGAAAAGAAATACCCAGCTTATATAATCAATAAATGTTTGTCCGCTTTTACTGATACTATATTCTATGTAAATGAAATGAACCGTATGCACTTCTTGGATAATAAGTTGCAAAACGATTTTTTACTAAATAGTATAAGAAAACGCAAAAGATTTGCAAAATGGATGCGTTCTTCTAAGGTCAAAAATATAGAATGTGTGAAAGAATATTATGGCTATAGTAATGAAAAGGCAAAACAAGCCTTAGAGATTTTGACTGCTGAGCAGATAAAAATAATAAAAACAAAATTGATTAGAGGTGGTAAACATGGAAGAATTGGAGTGGACACCTGACCTGATGTTAGAGGTTGGGTTATCAGAATCCGACGACTTCCTCAAAGTGAGAGAAACTTTATCCCGCATAGGTGTTGCTTCAAGAAAGGAAAGAAAATTATATCAATCATGTCATATTCTACATAAACAAGGACGTTATTTTATTGTACATTTTAAAGAGTTGTTTGCACTTGATGGTAAGCCAACCAACATATCCATAAATGACATTGAACGACGAAATACTATTGCAGGATTATTGGAAGATTGGGGTCTTATATCTATGATGGGTGATTGTCAACCCAGAGCACCATTATCACAGATAAAGGTTTTATCATTTAGAGAGAAGGATGATTGGTTATTAGAAACAAAGTACAATATAGGTACGAAAAAGAAAATTGAATAGGTAAATAAATTATGGCGATTAAATTACTCCGACTAAAATCGGGCGAAGATGTAGTAGCAGAAATAGAAGAAGGTGAGGATGGTATTTCCTTTTGGCTAGATACTCCTGCGGTTATTATACCGATGGGTGACCCTAGACAGGGTAGTAATAATGTGCAATGGGGATTTGGTCCTTGGGCAGCTTTTTCTAAAGATAATAAGGTAAGAGTTGAGAAGGATTGGATTGTTTTTATATCAGAACCTGCAAAAGAAATAGTAAATAATTATAGACAGGCGTTTGGTTCGGGCATTGTAGTGCCTCAGGTTAATACGGCAAAAGTATTGACTGAATAGATTGTTTGTGTTATAATTATATCTATGGCAGAAAACTTCTACACAAATGTAATTCAGAAACAGAATACGCTTCTCATCCGTGCGATTGAGAACGGTAAACGGGTGCAGCATAAAGTCCGCCATAAACCTACGTTCTATTTCCCAACAAAGAAAAAGTCCAAATTCAAGACTCTCAAGGGTAAACCTGTAGAGTCTATACAGTTGAGCTCTATTGGTGATGCTCGAGAATTTCTTAGTCAATATAGAGATCAACCGGATCTTGTTCATGGTATGGAGAGATATCCGTATGTATGGATAGCAGATAACTATGACGGTTTTGTAGAGTGGAACATGGATAAAATTCTTATGTTGACCATTGATATAGAGGTGGCTTCAGAGAATGGTTTTCCTGATCCTGGCGTGGCCGAAGAAGAAGTCCTCGCCATTACTATAAAAAATCATAGAACTAAAAAGATTATTGTGTGGGGTATCTATGATTACAATAATACTAGAGATGATGTTGAGTATATACATTGTATAGATGAACGTGAACTATTGGAACAGTTTGTTGGTTTCATGGTAGAGGTTCAACCTGATGTTATAACGGGCTGGAACACCACATTCTTTGATATACCTTATCTTGCTAATCGTATCACTAAACTATTCGGTGATAAGATGCGAAACAATATGTCGCCGTGGGATATGGTAACGGAAGAAAAGGTAACGACATTCGGCAGAGAACAAACCAAATATAATATTTGGGGTGTTGCGAATATGGATTATATGGACTTGTATCGTAAGTTCACATATAAGAATCAAGAATCGTATGCATTGAATTATATTGCTAGTGTAGAGTTAGGTGTGCAGAAAGATGCTAACCCATATGAAACTTTCCGTGAGTGGTATACAAAAGATTATCAATCGTTCATAGATTATAATATTAAAGATGTGGAGCTTGTAGATGCATTAGAAGATAAGATGAAATTGCTAGAGTTGTGTCTGACTATGGCCTATGAAGCTAAGGTGAATTATATAGATGTATTTTCTCAGGTTCGTATGTGGGATGTAACAATCTATAACTATCTCCGTAGTAAAAATATTGTTGTGCCTCAGAGAGATGTTAATAACAAAGGTTCAAAATATGAAGGTGCCTATGTGAAAGATCCACAAACGGGTCAACACAAGTGGGTTATGTCTTTTGACTTGAACAGTTTGTATCCGCATTTGATTATGCAATATAATATTTCACCAGAAACAATGATTGGTCAGAGATTCCCTGAGGCGATTAGTGTTAATTTGTTATTGAATAAGGAAGTCAATACTGAGGTGTTGGGTGATAATTTAACAGTGACACCAAACAATGCTTGTTTCAGAAAAGACATTAGTGGTTTTCTACCAGAACTAATGGACAAGATGTATGGTGATCGTGTTAAGTTTAAGAAATATGCACTAGATGCTAGAAGGAGATATGAAGAAACAAAGGACGCCAAGTATCTTAAAGAAATTTCAAAGTATAATAACATTCAGATGGCCAGAAAGATTGCACTCAATAGTGCTTATGGTGCTATCGGTAATCAATATTTTCGTTATTACAATGAGAAAATGGCTACGGCTATTACTACATCAGGTCAGTTATCAATTAGGTGGATTGAAAATAAAGTCAATGACTACCTCAATGGAATATTACAGACAACAGACAAAGATTATATTATTGCGTCGGATACAGATTCCATATATGTTACATTTGACGAATTGGTCCGTAAATCTTTTGGCGAGGGAACTGATGTATCAACAGAACGAGTCATTGATTTCTTGGACACAATCGCTAAAGAGAAAATGGAACCTTATATTACTAAATGTTATGAGGAGTTGGCTGATTATGTGAAGGCGTATGCTCAAAGGATGGAAATGTCCAGAGAGGTTATTGCTGATAAGGGTATTTGGACTGCAAAGAAACGATACATCTTAAACGTACATGATAGTGAAGGTGTGAGATATGCAGAACCTCAGTTAAAGATTATGGGTATCGAGGCTGTCAAGTCATCTACCCCTGGCCCGTGTAGAGAAAAGATTAAAGAAGTATTGAAGGTTATAGTTAATGAAGATGATAAGGCTGTTAATGTATTCATACAGAATTTTCGTAAAGAGTTTTTGAGTTTGCCTGTAGAGGCTGTTGCATTTCCAAGATCAGTAAATGGTTTGAGGAAGTGGGGTGATAGTAATAGTATCTTTAAGAAAAAATGTCCAATGCATATTAAAGGTGCATTAATATATAACCATTTACTAAAGAAGTTAAATCTAACAAAAAAATATCCGTTGATTCAAGAAGGTGAGAAGATTAAATATCTATTACTCAGAACACCTAACAAGTTGCAAGCAAATGTGATTGCATTTCTTAGTGTATTACCTAAAGAATTTGAGTTACATGATTTTATAGATATAGATTTACAGTTTGAAAAGTCCTATGTTGATCCTTTGCAATTTATTATGGAAGCGATTGGTTGGGAAATTGATAGAAGTTATGGCACACAGAGAACGCTGGAGGCGTTGTTTGGATGATATATGATGAAGAACTATATTCGTATCTAAGCGAACATTGTAATGCTGATGGCCTACCTGTTTTAAATACGGGTGAGTTCAAGTACTGCACAGAAAAGTATGGTAAGGAGATTTTTCGTGAAACTTTGTCGGTCTATATCGCCAGTGAACGTCCACCATTTCCGTTTAAGGAAATAACATATGCAGATATGGTGGCGAATTTTCAGAAGTTAAAGAAGATAGACTATACAAAGTTTATTACACCAACAGATCATTTGGATCGTGAGGTGTTTGAAAAATATGATGACTACAAATATAATTTTACAGAACATGGCTTGGGTCTGATAGATACACCATCAGTATATAATATCTGTAGTGATTACTATATGAATAAACTCCGATTGCGATGTGGTTCATATAGTTTTAAAGCTCCGGCTCAAGTCTGGGAAAACGGAACTGCAAAAGAGATATGGCGTTCTATTGGTGCAATCTGGAGAGGTATTAATACCAATGAAGATTTGTCTCCGACTGTTTATATGTCTGCGTTTCGTTTAGGTACTTACATCGCCACACAGTTTAAACCTATCGTGGCTAAGACCATCTATAACATGACAGGCGCTAAGACAGTACTGGATACTAGCATGGGTTGGGGTGATAGACTTGCTGGTTTCTATGCTTCAGATGCAACACATTATATTGGTTGTGATCCTAATCCATTGACATTTTTAATGTACTCTGAAATGATTAAAGAGTATAGTAAATTATCTCCTGGTAAGACTACACAAATATACAGATGTGGTGCAGAAGATTTGCCGTGGGATAGTATTGAGAATGTAGATTGTGCATTTACTAGTCCACCATATTTTTCTACAGAAGAATATAATAAAGGTGGAGAATTTGAGGCAGATCAATCTTGGGCCAAATTTAGTGAATATGATAAGTGGCGTGATGAGTTTTATCTCCCAGTGGCACTAAATAGTTTTAATTCATTAAGTGATAATGGATTTTTATTGACTAATATTATGGACCCCAAAGTGAAAGGAGTTCGTCATCGTTCTGGTGATGAGCTTGTAGATTCGTTGCGTGAGCACTGGTTAGGCCAAGTGGGTATGAGAATCATGCAACGGCCACAAGGTAAAAATGTATTTAAGACACATGAAGAACTTGTGAAATTTATGAATAAAATATATATTGAAAATGTGTGGTGCTTCGGTAAGAATAAAGATTTTGATTTCTTTAGACACAAACGTAGAGCTACACTTGAAGGACTATTTGGAGAATAGATTATGAGTTTTTTAAAGGATGTAATTAAGGAGACAGGAAATGAATATGGCACGATTGTTAGTGATGGGCTTGCTACTGCCGATGTGTCTGGTTATGTGGACACTGGTAGTTATATTTTCAATGCTTTGTGTTCCGGTTCTTTATATGGTGGGCTACCTCAAAATAAGATCACAGCGATTGCAGGAGAATCGGCAACAGGAAAAACATTCTTCGTCCTAGGAGTTTGTAAAGCTTTTCTGGAGTCTGATCCAGATGCTAATGTAGTATTCTTTGAGAGTGAATCAGCTATCACCAAAGATATGATTGAAAGTAGAGATATTGATTCTACAAGAATGGTCATACTGCCGGTTACAACGGTGCAAGAATTTCGCTATCAAGCGTTAGCTGTGCTTGAAGCATATGAAAATGATGCAGAAAGAAAACCTTTAATAATTTGTCTTGACAGTCTGGGAATGCTATCTACAACAAAAGAGATAGAAGATACAGAAGCGGGTAAAGAAACTAGAGATATGACACGGTCACAAATAGTTAAGGCTACGTTCCGTGTACTTACATTGAAGTTAGGTAAACTTGGTGTGCCATTGATATTGACTAACCATACCTATGATGTCATTGGTTCTATGTTCCCACAAAAAGAGATGGGTGGTGGTTCAGGACTCAAGTATGCTGCATCACAGATCATTTATCTATCCAAGAAGAAAGAGAAAGATGGTACAGAGGTGATAGGTAATATCATTCATTGCAAGACATACAAGTCCAGACTGACCAAAGAGAATCAGATGGTAGATGTCAGACTGTCATACACTAAAGGCCTTGATAGATACTATGGTCTGTTAGAGTTGGCAGTAGAGGCTGGTATTTTTAAATCAGTCTCTACCCGTATTGAGTTACCTGATGGTATAAAGACATTTGGTAAGACTATCAATAATGATCCAGAGAAATATTATACAGATGAAGTTATGGAAAAGTTAGATACTTTTGCTAAAGAAAAGTTTTGTTATGGATAAGTATATAAAAGTTTATGATAATGTTATAGATGAATTGTCTTGTAACGAGCTCATAAAAAAGTTTGAAGATTCTTATGAATCTTTTGAGACTGTACATCAGGAAGAAGGTGATAATGCTATTTCTTTTGAACAGATAACACTTGTTGATCATGAAGAATGGAAGTCAGTTCAGAATGGTATGCTTGAGTTGTTTCAAGACTATATAGTCCATTATAAAATTGATTGTAATGTATATGATAAGATGTGGCCAGACACATATGGTTATGAAGCCACACGAATAAAGAGATACTTAGCAAACGATTATGATAGATTTGATCCACACGTTGATGTTAAGAATCATCAGACAGCTAAAAGATTTCTTTCATTTTTTATATATCTTAATGATGTTGATGAGGGTGGTGAAACTCAATTTGTGAATATCAATAAACCAGGAACATTTATACCTTATAAAGTAGAAGCTAAGAGAGGACGATTGTTAATGTTTCCTCCTACATGGCAATATTATCATGCAGGATTAAAACCCAAGTCGGGTAAGAAATATTTACTACATTCGTATTGTCATTATGGATGATTATCATTACGTTTATCATAAAGAGACTGACGAACAAGCTTTCCGATTACAGGGAGGTGAGTTTGAAGGTATAGTGTACTCATATAAAAATGTTCACTTTCCAATCTATGATGATAATAACGAATTGGTAGATCCAGATATGATGGTAGAGATTCCCTTGACATTCCAGTATGAAGTGTTGTATAATAAAGATGGTATAGTAAACGAAAAATCTCAGGAGAGATTTAATAAAGTGATAGGCGACATTCTAATGAATGTAATAGACGAAGGCATAGAGCATGACCAAATCAAAATTAACGAACAGGATAGAAACAACGATTCTCAGCAATCTAGTTTATAATGAGGAATATACACGAAAGGTCATCCCATTTTTAAAAGAAGAATATTTCCAAGATGGTATTGAGAAAGTTATTTTTCAAACCATTTGGGCGTATGCTGAAAAGTATAAATCAAACCCAACATTAGATGCTCTTGTTATTGATGTTCAAGACAAAGCATTAAATGAAGATCAGTATAAAAAATCAGTTGACTATCTAACAGAGATAGAAGAAACACCAACAGATATAGATTGGTTGACAGACCAAACAGAGCAGTGGTGTAAAGATAAGGCCATTTATAATGCTGTACTCAACGGCATTCAGATTATAGATGGTAAAGTTAAAGACCAAACACCAGATGCATTACCTGGCATCTTATCAGAAGCACTTTCTGTGTCTTTTGATAAACACGTTGGTCATGATTATATGGAACAATCAGCTGATAGATATGAATACTATCATGCGAAAGAAGAAAAGATTCCATTTGATTTAGATTTCTTTAATAGAATTACCAAAGGTGGGTTATCAAATAAGACTTTGAATATTGCACTCGCTGGTACAGGTGTAGGTAAATCATTATTCATGTGTCATGTGGCTGCATCTACATTAATGCAGGGTAAGAATGTATTGTATATCACATTAGAGATGGCTGAAGAAAAGATTGCAGAACGTATTGATGCAAACTTAATGAACATCACAATGGATGATATGCATGATCTTCCGAGACATATGTATGAGAGTAGATTTGAAAAGATACAAAAGAAAACTACAGGTAATCTGATAGTCAAAGAGTATCCAACTGCATCAGCTCATTGTGGACATTTCCGTGCATTGTTTAATGAACTTGCATTGAAGAAAGATTTTAAACCAGACTTAGTATTCGTAGACTATATAAACATCTGTGCATCTAGTAGGTTTCGTGCTGGTGCTAATGTAAACTCATACACATACATCAAAGCGATTGCAGAAGAAATGAGAGGTCTTGCAGTAGAGTATAATCTTCCAATTATGTCTGCAACTCAAACAACAAGAACTGGTTTTGTATCAACTGATGTAGGTCTTGAAGATACATCCGAGTCGTTTGGTTTACCGGCGACTGCTGATTTTATGTTTGCATTGATATCATCTGATGAATTGAATGAACTAAATCAGATGATGGTTAAACAATTGAAGAATAGATATGCAGATCCTACCATGAATAAAAAGTTTATTCTGGGTGTAGACAGAGCCAAGATGAAATTGTATGATGTTTCACAGATGGCACAAGAAGATTTAGTAGATACAGGACAAGATGAAGAAGTAATAGATAGGTTCGCAGACTTCAAAGTTTAATAAATATTAGCCAGATAACACTCCGAGGTGGTAGAATGGCTAATTTAAAGTTTCCTGATATTAAAAAGGTTGGTAGTGATAGGCCTAAAATTATTACGGATAAAGTTTTTAAAGAGGGTGGTAAGAAAAATATATTTGAAACTGAAAAGGGTAATTTTTATGCAACAGGTATTTTAGTTGATGGTATTGACTATCCAGGAAATGCATCATCAGCAGATAAGAAAAAATATGCTAAAGAGATTGCAACAAAAATTAAAAATGCAACTAATGCTAAAGCTTTAGGAGATTTTGATTTAATTGGAAAGGTTAATAATAAAGGAAGTACAATATATCTACCCATAACTAAAGTAGTTAAAAATGCTGAGTTTGGTGGTGGTGGTGGTGGTTCAGGAGGTGGAGCAGCAGACACAGAAGTTACAGAATCTTTACAATGTTATTATACATCTGTTATATATAATGGAAGTGCTCAGGATTGGAAAACATTAGAATCAGGAATCAATCAGGCAGTTTTACAAAAGTATGCACAGTATTGTGATGCTAATGTTTCTCTTAAAAATTGTTTGGCGGCCGCAACAAAGAAAGAATCTTTGGCATCATGGGTAGATCAAGATCCTAATGTTTTCTGGTTGACAGCTGAGGCAATAAAAAAATCAAAAGCCGGTAAGAAATTTTCAGGAAAGGTTTATTTTCATAGAGATTCAAAGTTTATGAACGCAATTTATGAAAGAAGAAAAAGATGT
>LWDU01034542.1_pt1 | contig 14459 bp, 12 predicted proteins | sample 727161 | NCBI WGS metagenome assembly LWDU01 (sample SAMN04566230, study PRJNA314399) | hydrothermal vent metagenome | isolation source: deep sea hydrothermal plume seawater | place: Mexico: Gulf of California, Guaymas Basin | collected 2004-07-11 | reverse complement strand
AAGGCATTCAGGGTAAGGAATTTGAAGGTAGACCCATCGTCCTTGAGATTTCACAGGAAAAGCCCGAAAGAAGAGCCCATTCAAAAGATAGATCTTTTAATAGAAAAAGAGGAAAACGTAAAGGAAGTGATGGCGGGAGAAAAAGGAGAAGGCGAAAATAAAGAATTAAAAGAACACCTTTAATTTATAATTGTCCCCTCGTCCGCTCGCACGATATAGGATTTTCCTCCCACTTTTTCAATTGCTTCTGCTACTTCGTTTGAGTTTCCTCGAGCATAAGCAAACATAACCCACCACCACCGGAACCATTGATCTTACCACCCAATGCTCCTGCATCTAAAGCCGCATCTAACATGGATTCAATCTTTGGTGTACTTACTTTTAACACATCACGTAAATCCGCATGGTGTTCCGTAAAAAGTGACCCAATTAATTCATGGTTCGTCTCATCTTTCTCTTTCATATGTATATATAATTTATGATTAACTTTAAATATTTTTTAAATAAATTGTAAATCTATAAAATTTATTTTATCAATTATTTGAGGGAAAGTCTATGATTAATAAATGGGATTTAACACAAACAAATCTAAAAAATATTATAAATAATAAACCTAACGTTGCAATCTTAGGTACTAGTGCAATTGAGGCTCATAATTATCACTTACCTGAAGGGCAAGATTTTCTACATACTGATGCAATCGTAAAGCGTGTAACTGAAGAATCATGGGATAAAACAAAATCCGTGATATGTTTACCTACACTACCTTACGGAGTTGATTGTAATTTAATGGATTTCCCACTTACTATTCATGTTAAGCAATCAACATTAGACCTTATGATTACTGAAATTTTTTCTTCACTTGTTCATCATGGAATAAAAAAGATAGTATTAATTAATGGACATGGTGGAAATGATTTTACTCCATTAGTTAGACAAATACAGTCAGACCTAGACGTTCATATGTTTTGGTGCAATTTTTATGAAATAAAGGATAATAATATATTTGAAAAGATGGACGATCATGGCGGTGAAAAGGAAACATCTATAGCCTTAGCTTTATTTCCTGAGTTAGTTGAGTTATTTCAAGCGAATGATGGTTCTGCAAGACCATTTAGATTTAAAGCTTTAGAAGAAGGCTGGATGAAGACTAGTCGAAAATTTTCTAGATTAAATGATTATTGCGGTAATGCTGATCCTAGCCTATCCACAGCTGAAAAAGGAACAAAATATCTAGACTTTATTTGTAAAAAAATAAGTGATTTTATCATTGAATTGAGTAACGCAGATATAGATGAATATTTTCCACATAAATCAGAAATTATTAATTTTTAGGGGGGCCTTCTTCCTCAAGATAGTATAACAAATAAGGCAAATTATAAGCATGGGTCCATCCAAAAATCCTACTACCTTGATTTAATGTCCAATTAGCCTTACGCCCATCAGTCCTTAAAGGCATCTTATCTATTTTATCTAATAAAATAAATAGGTCACTTTGAGTAGTTAAATCATCATCAAATATATCTTCATTTTCTAATTTATCAACTTTTAAATGCTGTGCCCTCTTCCATGCTTCTTTATAAAAACTTTTTTCGCCCGAAAGTTCATATCCATAAATTAGCGGACTAATTGTTGCAAGATATGATTCATAAGTGTGATTCATAGGAGGGACATCTCTTACCCATCTTGCATGTTCAATAACCGCCTTTTTAATATCGGGTCTATCCCCAAACTGTAATACTTTTCTTAATCCATTTGTTATATAAGGCTGCGCATAACCATAACGATCACTTAATAAATTACCACCCTGTTTCTTCTGTAAATCCAAAAGAATATTTATTCTATCCTGAAGTTCATCCCAATATTTATTGTTTTTCGTTGCATCATAAACTTCAGCAAGATTCCATATAGATAAGTATAACCTTCGACCAGTTAAACCATGATTACCCCATATCCTATTTAAATATGTTTCTGCAGTTAATTTAGCAACATCTAAACCACGATGATAACCTGATAAATAATAGTTAGCTAACCAACCTGCAGTCCATACATGTGCACTATATAACGATCCCCAATGTTGACGACCTTCAACAGAGCCCATTCCCAAATAAGGTGAAGGTGGAGGTTTCTTATTATGATCCCACCACGCTTGTGCCAAATTTGCATCTCCAATATATTCTAGATTATTTGGCCAATGAATATTATCCACATCCATACTATGTCTACTTCCAATTTCAGCAGAAAAAAACATATCTTTGTTTCCAGTTCTCATAAATTGAATCCATCGAATATAATCTTGACCTGGTTCATTATTATTCCATAATCTCCAATTCTTACCATAAGAGTAAGTTTTTATATCACCATAATTAAACATTCCATACCATGGCTCCCAATCACGATTAAATTCCATCCATCTATATTTATATTCTAGTGCCCGTTGAAATTCTAAAAAGGTATTATTATTTGTTGAAAAATTACCAAATACACCACTTTTGGAGTACCAATTAGGTTCTGCATGTGCAACATTTGGAAATAAGAAAGATTCAATAATTTTTTGAGAAGATTTTTGCTTAGTCAAATCTCCAAAGTAAAATACTAACTCACTCGTTTTTGTTAATCCAGTTGCAAAATTACCAACTTGTCCTCTATCAGGTTCACTATTTGTACGAGCAAAATGCATCGGATCAGCATTAGGACTCCAATTATAAGCTATGACTTCATTCTTGTTAGGTTTAATCAGAATTTCTTTAGGATACTCTTGAAGGAAATGTCGAATTCCAACTGATATTGATCTATCATTATCACTAATTGTAATCCAGCCTGGAACACGTTTTGCTATTATATTATCTTTATCTGGTAATTCAATTTCAGCTATAAATGTATCAATCCTTTTGTTTGGAGAAGATGAATTATCCTTATCTATTTTATTTTGGTTTGGGCCAAGTTGTTTTACAGATATTGGACCTAACAAATCTCCTTTAATTGTTTCTAACTTGTTATTTTCATACCACTCACCAAAATAATTAGAAGTCGAGTATTGATTATTAACTTCAAGATGATAGTTAAACTTTAAACCAGTACTTGATATTTGGTCATTGGGGACTGCCCATCCTGGATCTTCAGCAAGCAAATTTATATCGGCGACCATTGATTCATTTCCATTAGAAATTAATGCATCTGCACCAGTATAGGGTTTGTGTTTATCAGGTTTTCCAGTATAAGTAATTGTATGATATACCTTTAAATAAGATTTTCCTGCATAAGCATGAATTCGAATAATAAATGGGGAAGGTGAATTATCTGGTTGATTATATATATATTCTCCATCAACTCTTAATATCATATGTAAAGGACCCGAACCTCTCTCTAATTCTGTTCTTATTATGTTTGCTTTTGAATAATCTATTCCATTATCATCAAAAATATCTAGGAATGATCCTCTATTGTTAGATCCTGAGGCAATAATATCATCTTGGGAAAAGTTATTCCCTTTCGAATTAAAAAATATTTCATCTATAAATCCGTTTCCATTCTTATTAACTCTAAACTTTAAAGGGCCTGTTATAATCTCAGCGAACCCATTATTTCGCATATTATTTTCGATTGAAAGCTTAGGTCCATTATATTCTTTTCTAGTGACTTTATCACCATATTCAACAAAGTAATCATTGCTTTCTTGAGAAAAAAAGAAAACCCATATCCATTTGATACTATTATCTTTTGGGAACCAAGATGAAACTTCTGTTATTTGCGAAGGAATTTCTACCTTAGATTGATTTAATACTCGTACTTTATCTACAGAAAATAAAGTTCCTTTTGGTATAGGAATTCCAAAAAATATCGGCGATCCTTCATAATTAGATTCAATGTTTATTGGAACTATATAGTTTGAACTTTTTTGGCAACCACAAAAAATTCCGAAAATAAAAGAAAAAATTAATAAACGGAAATTATTATACATTCTTTAACTATAATTTTTGGTAATGAGAAGTTTTAGAGTGTTTTTTTAAGTGATCTAAATAGAGTGCTGCTGCTCCTAATACAGCGCTATGTTCAGTTTCTGATGGTTTAATATTAAGTGTTTTTATTACAGATCTATAGGCAAAGGTATAAATTGATTCCCACATTGATTCGCAAAATAAATCATAATCTTTTGAGATTGAACCGCCCAGAACAATTAAATCAGGATCATAAGTGTATAAAACCACTTTAATAGCATTGCCCATATGTAGACCAAAATCTTTAAATACCATCAAAGCCTTTGGGTCACCATCTCTTGCCAATGCACTAAATTCTTCACCACGTTTACCTGCATTAAGAAAAAATTGCCCACTACAATAATATTCAATATTTTTTGCTCTATAGGGTAACATGCCAAATTCTCCAGCACCACAATTGGGCCCATTATAAAGTCTACCATCCAATATTATACCACCACCTAATCCCGTACCTATTACAAGGCCTACGAGAAATTCAGCATTTTGACCTACACCAAAATGCTTTTCACCTGCAGCAAAACAATTAGCATCATTATTAACATATACCGGAAGATTGAATTTCTTTTCAAGAATATTTTTTAACTTTATCTTCTTCCAACTGGGAATATATTGAACATCATAAACTATTCCATTTTCTATATCAACAACACTTGGAACCCCTATACCAATTGCTTCAACATCTTTTAAATCAAAACTTTCAATTATACTATAAATATGATTCAAAACATTTTCTTTAGTCTCTCCGGCAGGCGTTCTTTTATTTAAATATTTTGTTATTTTATTACCATGAACAATTCCTGCTGATGTCATAGTTGCACCCAAATCAACACCGATAATACCTTTTTTAATAGTATTCATTATTATTAATTGTTTAGAACTGTTTTATTAGAGATTATTGGTTTAGCCCAAAATCCTATAAATAGAATAAACAGTAAAGGAATAAATAAAAATAGCATTCCGTATCTTAACCCAAAATAATCACCCAGAACACCTACAATTAAAGGAACTATAGCTCCCCCGAAAATACCAGTAACCAATATTCCGCTAAATGTACCATGATGCTCTGATAGAGAGTTTAAAGCCAAAGAAAAAATTATTGGATACATTACTGCAGCAAAAAATCCAACAGCAGGAAAAGCTATTAATGCGATTGAACCTGGCATAAATAATGCGAGGAGTAAAGAAATCATAGTAAAAACAGTAAAAATTTTCAAAACAATTTTACTATCAATTATTTTCAATAAAATAACTCCCAATATTCCCCCAGCTGTCATTAAACCCCAAAACCATGAAATAGTTTTAGCGCCAATAATTTGAGGATCATAGGCATGATAAATTTCTAAAAATTTACTAATCCAGTTTGCTACGCCTTGTTCGAGACCAACATAGGTGAAGATTCCAAAAAAATAAATGATTACGACAGGATTTCTTAATAATGAAATATGGGCTTTAATTGTTCCGATTTTTTCATCGTGTTTTAATTCAACTCTTGGAAAATTAAATAAAATAATTATTACAATCATTATTATAGAAATAATCGCGAATAACCAATATAGGCTAATCCAAAGAAGATGATCAGGTGTAATAAAATTAAAGAAATCTAAAAACCAATTATTTTCTATGCTAGATTGGTTCAAATTGAGCACAAAGTAAGAGAAGGCAAAAGGACTGAAGAAAGAAGCTAATCCAAAAATAAGTTGGGCCAGAGTAGCATTAAATGCAAAATTTTCTTCACCTCCGGCTACTCGTAATAATGGATTAATTACAACTTGCAACATGGCCATACCACTACCTATTAAGAATAATGATATTACTGCCAGAGAGTAATTTGGGAATGAAGCAAAAATAGAAGAACCTATAAATGCTAACCCAAACGCCACAATCATCACAGGTTTCTCCCCAATTTTTTGTATTAACATTCCAGATGGGATTGAAATAATTCCATAAGCGATGAAAAAAGAAAAAGGTAATAAAGCAACTAGAGTAAGATTTAAATCAAAATCATTTATTATATCTGGAATTAGGGGTCCAATTATATTAGTAATAAAAGAAATAACAAAAAATGTTAAGAGCACTAATAATACCATATTGAAATGCTTGTTCATTTTATTGTTCTAAACAAATTTATTAAAATGTGGAATAATTAATGAGGGATAAAGTTGGATTTTACTTATGACAGACTATACTATATATGCTGATATTTAAAAAGCTTTAGAGTGTTATATAGATTTGATGTTTTGTGCTGATAATAATTCCATTTATATTACTTATTTTGGATAACTACCTCTACCACTTCCAATACCATCTGGATAACCAGTATAATATCGAAAATTTTCTACAATTTTTCCATCAACTTTTTTCATGCGACTAATTCGATCATTAAATTCTTTTCTTTCAGCTTTCGAAAGAAGTTTTGGGTCATTACCTCTATAATCATCCCACATTCCACTAAATTGACTTAAATGTTTGCTCTTAGCTTCGACTCTCTGATCATTGTACTTAGTTATATCTACTGTAACATTTGCATCTTTCTCTAACGGAGAGTAAAAAAGGTATTCAGGCACGCGCCACTCTTTTAAACCTTCATGTATGATTTGAGCAGGGAAAAGAAGTCTCCATTCAGCAACTCTAGATGCATCAGCAGCTAAATAACTTGCTGTTCTGTGATCAGTTTTATGCCAACGCACATAACCCCATCCAGGATCAAAAGCCATTAGCACATCTGGACGTATCTTTCTTATCCAACGAACAATTTTACCAACTACTTCTTTTCTATCAGCCCACTCTAATTCACCATCTGTGTAACCTAAATTTATATAATGACTTTTATCTATACCTAAAATTTTTAATGCATCTATTTCTTCATTAAGACGAATTTTTGATAATTTATCACGAGTCATTTTTGGATCTTTAGTTCCAACATTTCCAGTAGTTAAAAGTAAAACCCATATCTCATTACCATGATCTCTTAACATTGCCAGAGTTCCATAGGATTGGCTATCATCATCAGGATGGGCACCGATTAGCAGAATTTTTTTACCTTTCCATTGATCAACAGGTACATCTGGTTGAGCAAACACAATATTTAATAATATTGCAAAAATAATAATAATCTTTTTGTTCATTTTTGTCCTCCGTTTTTTACTAATTAATTTTCAATAAATAAGTAAGTAGAAAAAGCTACATAAAGAAAGGGCATTGGGGAGAGCTACCTTATGCTGAATTTTCTGCAGCTCTTTCTCTTACTTAAGTTATTTTAAAGACTAGTAACCTGGGTTTTGAGTTAAGCCTAGATCAATTTCACGTTGGGGTATTGGGAAGACCAAATCGTTATCATTAATTGTAATACTAAACCCCTGCTGAGCGAATTGAGCATTCATAGTAGACACTGCTGTCCCAAACCTTAATAAATCATACCATCGATGATTTTCAAATGCAAGCTCTACTCTTCTTTCTTGAGCGAGATGATCTTCAAAAGAGCCTGCTGTAGCTGAACTAACATCTCCTAATCCGGCACGCTTTCTAACTTGGTTAATATAGCTGTATGCTTGAGTACCCGCGCCTGAAGCTTCTGCCGCCATTAATAACACATCTGCATAACGTAATACAATGAAATTATTATCCGCATCAAAATTTGCAAACGGATTGCTTTCATATTTTTTTACATGCCTTTGATAAGAAGTATCACCATTTAATACATACATGGTATCCATGGATACTTTAAATCTTAAATCACCTTCCTCATATGTTCTAGACATATCTATTGTTGGTCTATTTCTTCCTCCACCTTCACCAGTTTGAAGATCTCCACTAGGAGAAAAAGAGTTAGTAAAACCGCTTCCTTCACCAAGACCACCAGCTACAAATTGAATTTCAAAAATAGATTCGTTTCCATTTTCATTTGAGGGGCCCCAAAGATCAGAATAATTGTTTAAAAGTGAAAAATCGCCGCTAGTGATTACCTGATTCAACGCACTCGCAGCTTCAGTTTTATTACCTAAATGTAGTTGAACTCTTCCAAGTAAAGTTAAGGCAGACCATTTAGTAGCCTGGCCAGCTTTTGACTGAGTGCCTGACATTTTAGCAGCAGCATCCGTCAGGTCTGTGACAAGCTGTGTTAAGATTTGACTCTGAGATAATTGCGTTTGCTTTGGATTTGTTTCAAGAATTTCCTCTAACGGCATTGGTATATTGCCAAAAAGCATCGCTAGGTTGTAGTAAAATAGAGAACGAACAAAAAGAGCTTCTCCAATAACCTGATTTTTAAAAGTATTATCAAGATCGGCTGATGTAATTCTTGTGATTAATGTATTTGCCCGCGCTACACCTTGGTAAGATCCCACCCAAGCGCCCAATGTATACTCACTTAAGGGAGTTTCATTAAATTCATTTAATTCGGCAACTGCTGCTGCTAATCCAGTACAATAACCACCGGTCCCGCCAGTGGCAACATCTGACTGATTCCCATAAGCTCCACCACTTTGCAATGCATCATATACACCATTTAAAGCGGTTTCAAAATCAACTTTTGTTTGATAAAAATTATCAACATTCCTTTGACTGTGAGGAGCAAGAAGCGTGAATTCATCTGAACAAGAAATGAAAAATGTACAGAGTATAATAAGCCAAGATTTTATTCTAATAATTTTATTGATTTTCATCATTACTATATCCTCCTAATTAAAAAGTTACGTTTAAACCAAAGACGAGAGACACTGATAGCGGGTAAGCCCCATAGTCTTCGCCTTGCGTTAACATATTTTGGGACTGAAGACTAACCTCAGGATTAAACCCAATGTAATCTGTCCAAGTCGCCAAATTTCTTGCTGTAAAGAATACTCGAATACTTTCAGCATATTTTTCAGGAATTGAACTTGGAAGAGTATAGCCTATCGTCAAGTTTTTTAATCGGAGATAAGAACCATCTTCAACCTGGTAACTCGATGGTCGATTATTATTCCCATGTGTACCCGTCGATCTATCTGCCCTAGGTGTTTTGCCATCGCCCGGTTCACTTTCTGATATCCATCGATTTTTTAATACATCATATGAGTTAAAGTTTGCTTCTCCATTTTTCATATGTCTTGCGGTAAGGTTAAGTATTTCCCTTCCCTCAACACCCTGGAAAAATATACTGAAGTCAAAATTCTTATATTTTAATCTGTTTGTAATACCCCAAATATAATCTGGATTATATGAACCAGTGACTGTTCGATCATCCGTATTAATAATACCGTCACCATTAATATCCTTAAATCTAAAATCACCTGGTCGAGGAGCCTTTGCCAGTATATCAGTTGGTGCACTATCAATTTCAGATTGGTTTTGATATACACCATCTACAACATAACCATAGTAACTCCCGACAGCATCTCCTACTCGAGTGACATGTCGGACTCCAGCAGAACCCTTAGAATAAATGGGTTCATTATTACCACCTAATTCAATCACTTCATTTTTATTGGTAGAATAATTGAAGTCAGTAGACCAACTTAATTCCCCGGATAGATTCCTACTCGTTAAATTGAATTCAAGTCCTTTATTGTTCACTTTTCCTATATTTTTTAATGCGGTTGTAAAACCAGTTGAAGCCGGAACGCCCACAAAAAGGAGTAAATCTTCTGTATCACTATTATAAGTGTCAAATGAACCATAAATACGATCTTCAAAAAGTGCGAAGTCAGATCCGAAATTAGTTTGTATGGTTGTTTCCCAACCTAAATCTGCATTGCTGAACGTCTGTGGATAAATTGCGGGATCAGTATTGTCTCCTGAGGGATATAGACCTTGGCCCAATAACCCAATAGAACCATAGTTCGGAATTTGGAAGTTACCTGTCACACCATAGCTTGCTCTGATTTTTAATTCACTTACCATGTCTAGGGATTTCATGAATGATTCTTCATGTATGCGCCATGCTGCTGAAAAAGAGGGAAATATCCCTGTCTGATTATTTTTCCCAAATCTTGAAGATCGATCTGATCTGACAGCTAATGTTAATAGATATTTGTAATCATAATTGTAGTTAAGCCTTCCTAATATAGAGGCCAATGACCATTCCTCCTTTGTTCCATCCCCTTCGGTAACTGTCCCACCGCTAATTGTACTTACTTGGTCATCAGGAAAAATTCTTGCTACGAGACTAGAAATCTCTACTATTTCTTTCTGTGCTGTGTAACCTGCAAGCATTGATAGGTTATGTACATTTGAAAATGTGGTTTTATAATTAACCGTATTTTCCCATAACCAGTTAAAACTGCTACCAGAGCTAGATTGCGCGTATGGATCACCTGACTTACTTGTACGATAAAGCAAAGAATTTGATCGATAAAAAGAACCCATATAATTGTTAAGATCTAATCCAGCCGAAGATTTAAAAGTAAGACCTGGAATGATGTTAATATCCGCATAAATGTTACCATAAGAACGATGATTGTTTAATTCCTCTTTTATCCCCTCAATAATAGCTAGAGGATTACTTGCGGAAGTTGTTCCATTACCTAAATAAGATTGTCCATCAAGTTGATTAATGGTTCCATCTGAATTATAAGGTTTAATAACTGGACTATGCACCATCGCAGAATAAACAATGCCTGGTGGACGTCCAAAATAAGGAGCATTTGCTGGGACCCGGCTATTTTTTGTAAATACTGTATTTAGATTTAACCCATAACCTAATCTTTCTTTGAATTTCCCATTAATTCTAGTGCTAGCATTGTATCTTTTGAAACTAGAGTTCTTTATCAAACCACTTTGATCAAAATATCCACCGGAGATTGCGTAGCCAAAATTTTCTGTACCATTTGAAATACTAAAAGTATTATTTGAAACAGGTGCATCTGTAAAAATAAGATCTAACCAATCTGTATCTGTACCATCCCAATTAATGTATTTTTCAGGTATTCGATAATTTCCACCACTAGGTCTTCCTGTATTATCATTTGGATTATAACTAGCGTTGTAATTCGCGCTGGCACTATTTAAGGGGTCATATGTTTGTAGATAATTATTATTTCTTGCGTCTTTAGTATATGCAATTATTTCCTCAGCGTTCATCATACTTGCCTTATTCGAAACAGTTTGCGATCCTGAATATGATGAAAATTTAATAACAGGTACGCCAGTTTTTCCTGCTCTTTTAGTGGTTATAATCACAACCCCATTAGCACCCCTTGATCCATAAATAGCTGCAGCCGAAGCATCTTTTAATATTTCTATAGATTCAATATCATCGGGGCTAATAACTGCTAAAGGATTTGATGAGGGAGGTTTAAATGCAGCTCTTCTTCTAAATAAAGATCCTTGTAAACCTAAATCTTTGGATATTGGAAATCCATCTACAACATAAAGAGGTTCATTGCCTGCGCTAATAGAGCCTGCCCCTCTTATTCTGATATTTGGAGCAGCGCCTGGCTCACCACTATACTCTTGAACATCAACACCGGAAACATTTCCTTGGAGCGCTTCTTCAAAGCCTAAAGTTCGTGCCTCTCTTAATGCTAAATCTGAAATACGTGAAATAGAACCGGTCACTTCGCGTCTTTGCAGCGTTCCATAACCAACCACCACCACTTCTTGTCCACTCAAAACGCTCGTTGTTAGAATAACGTTAATAGTTATGATTTCATCTGAACTAATTATTACAATATTTTCTGATTTTTCATATCCAATAAAATCAACAACTAAAACTGATTCTCCTTGAGGTAATGAGTTTAGTTTATAGTTACCATCGCTATCAGAAATAGAGCCTATATCACTGCTTTTTATATATATGTTAGCACCTGAGATTGCTACTCCGGTTTCATCTGTTATCTTACCTTCGATGCTCCCTTGAGAAAATAAAATTGTAAACGTGAAACAGGCTATTGCGAAAAGAAATCTAATCTTCTTCATTATTATCTCCCTTATTATTTGACCTCATTTGTACTCAACTTTACAATGCTTTCATATTATTTACAATATAATTGTATATTATTTTACATTAGTTTATATTAGTTTACATTTATAATAGTAACTTTGATCATGAATTTGCGATCGATTCTTATCTCCCTTTTTGCCTTTGTAATACTTTCTTCGCAATTGCACGCTGATGAATATGATATCGTAGTCTACGGCGGAACTGCTTCAGGTGTCATTTCAGAAGTTCAGGCAAAGCGCATAGACAAGTCTGTGATTATCGTGGGTCCGGATAAGCATCTGGGCGGATTATCTGCCGGCGGGCTCGGCTGGACTGATTCGGGTAAGAAAGAAGTAGTAGGTGGGCTTTCAGCGTTAAGTAGATTCACTGTGAGTGTGATTTGAAATGAAAAAAATAAAACCAACTGAATTTGTACAAAACACAATTAATTCAAGTAGTCTGAGCATAAATCAGTGGTCAGAAGAGTTGGGTGTCTCTCGACAAGCGATATATAATTGGATGGGAAACATTAACATAAAAATAAGAAAAATTTATGTTAATAAAATTGCTGCCATTTCAAATAAGAAAATTAATTGGGATAACAATAATTTATTAATTGTTGATGATATAAATATTACGGATGAAAAGAATCCTCAAACTTTCAATAAAATTAGTGGGGAAAACTCTGATTTCAACCTCAATGAGTTAAATGATAATCTTGAAAGACAATTGCAATTATTAATTACCAAATATGAGCATGTTTTTAACACAGCAAGTGACCCAATGGCAGTAGCAATAAACGATAATTATACTTCAATGAATTTCGCTATGGAAAAATTATTAGGTGTAAAAAAAAGAAGGGGATTATTTGGAACAAATATTTATGATATAATTGCCCTGAATTTCCGTGATAAAATAAAAGAAAAAAGAACAGGAGATGGAGCAATAGGTAAATTTGAGTATATAATATCTCTTCAAGATATTTTAGGAAATACAATAAAAGGCAAATTAAACGTGACAAGATTTTGGCTTCCTACAAATAAGCTTGAGAAAATATTATGTTCTATAATGACATTCTACCCTGATATGAAAGGTACTTTAAAATAGAAATAATAATTAAAAAAGATTACTCAGAAATGAGTCACGAGTCTGCAATAATTGTTGCAGATCAAATTAGAACTAACCCCAAGACAGTTCTTGGTTTAGCTACAGGAAGTACACCGTTAGGTTTATATAATGAACTAATTAAACTACACAACAGTGAAGGTTTAGATTTTTCAAATGTAATTTCATTCAATCTTGACGAATATGTGGGCTTACCAAAAAATCATCCGCAGTCGTATAATACTTTTATGTTTAAGACACTGTTCTCTAAAATTAATATAAAACAAAAAAATGTTCATATACCTAATGGGAGTTCGTTTAATCTTAAAGAATGTGATAAATATGAATCATTGATTAAGATTTATGGCGGTATTGACCTACAAATTCTTGGCATAGGAAGCGATGGTCATATAGCTTTTAATGAACCCTCTTCATCTCTTGGATCTAGAACTCGATTAAAAACTCTCACTGAAAAAACAGTAAATGATAATGCAAGATTTTTTGATAATATCTCCAATGTACCCAAATATGCTGTTACCATGGGAGTAGGAACAATTATGGAAGCTAGAAAAATACTTTTATTAGCATCAGGGGACTCTAAAGCTAAGCCAATCACAAAAGCTATTGAAGGGCCTATTTCTTCAATGTGCAGCGCTTCAGCAATACAAATGCATCCAAAAACGATAGTTATAGTTGATGAGGCTGCAGCAAAAAACCTAAAGGAAAAAGATTATTATAAATGGGTATATAGGAACAAGACAAACATTAATTAATAATTGTTCCTTTATCGGAAGTTACAACATATGCTTCCCCTCCTACCTTTTCAATTGCTTCTGCTACTTCGTTTGAATTTCCTGGAGCATAAGCAAACATACATCCTCCTCCTCCTGAACCACTAATTTTTCCATGGATTCGATTTTGGGTGTACTCACTTTTAATATATCGCGTAATACCGTATGATGCTCCGTTAATAGTGCACCAATTAATTCATGGTTCGTCTCATCTTTCTCCAGTTCAGTAAGTGCCTTTTTTAATAAATCCCGATTTTGAATCGTGCCATGTATATTTTTTTTTTCTTCTCCATTTATATCAGATAAATCTGCATTTTCATCCAAATTATGAACACTTGCATTTGGATTTTTTACCTTTAATTTTCGAATGATATCCAGACGTGAATCACGGCAACTGCTTAAAATGCCCATGGTATCCTTGGGCTCGCAGGAATCCCCCAAAACAAAGGCACCCAAATTCGAATTTAAAGGTTGAACAGAAAGGGTTGGTTCCGATTCTAAATAAATGAGACGCCCTATCGCCACAGAATATTGGTCCATCATACCCCCAGGCTCATTGAATTCCGTTACTTCTGCTTTATAAGCCAATTCACCAATCTTTTGTTGATCCCAAACTACAGGTTCATCGGCCATTCGAGATAAAAAATGAATCCAGCTCACCATGATGGC
>LWDU01041957.1_pt1 | contig 14464 bp, 12 predicted proteins | sample 727161 | NCBI WGS metagenome assembly LWDU01 (sample SAMN04566230, study PRJNA314399) | hydrothermal vent metagenome | isolation source: deep sea hydrothermal plume seawater | place: Mexico: Gulf of California, Guaymas Basin | collected 2004-07-11 | reverse complement strand
GGCTTATCTAACAGCGCGACCAACCGCGTAATCTCTGTTAACTTTGCAGGCACGTCTTTTATTATTAAAGTATTAGTCCTTTCATCCACAACCACTGTGCCGCGCTCAGAAATAAGCATTGCGTTTTGCCTCGTACCCGCATCTGCAACCCCTCCGCCATTACCCGAAGTCAATAGATCCCTAATATCTGCTGCCTTAGCATAATTAATTTGCAAAAATTCTATCTTCAATATCTCTAAATAAGACGCGACCTTTTGGGAGGCTAACTCATCTTGTTCTATTTTATTAATTTCAGCAGCCGGAGCAACCAACACAATATTATCATTCTGTCTCATTGCCAATCCTTTAGCTTTTAAAACCAGTGATAACACTTGATCCCAAGGCACATCATTGAGCTTCAATGTAACCGCACCTGAAACCGAATCGGTGGCCACAATATTCAACCCGGTAAAATCTGACAGCACCTGCAAAACGGCACGCACTTCAATTTCCTTAAAATTAAGTGACAGCCTTTCTCCTTTATTAACCACTTCTTTTTTCTGCCTACCACCCATTGATCTTTTAGTCACCGGCGTGAAATCAATGGCTAACGTTTTCTCACCCTGCCTACTGCTGTAATGAAAGCGCTCTGTATTTAGCTTAATAACAACTCTAGCCTCAGTCGCTAATTGTTTAAAATCAACAAAATCAACCAGCGTCCCTTGCGACTTAACTTTCATCCTCGTCATAAATCGCTTCGTCAGCACCGTATTTAATAAAGAGACCGTAACCTGTCCTGCCTCCTCTTTAAAATTAACAAAAGCATTCGAATTATTAAAGGTAATCAATAAACGTCCTTTCCCGCGTAACCCACCCGTAAAACTAATATCCGTAACAAGACGCTGAGGAATTAATTCAGCAATATCAACCGCCTTAATCGTTGTACTTTTAGACTCGTCTATACGCTTTGGTTCTGAGGACAACTCATCGACAGCGCCAACAGATGTCAGAATAATTACGTTAACTATAAATAAAAGCCCCATAGCTTTATAAAAACTTCTCATTGTACAGCCTCCAAAATCGCCTTACGCTTTACCCATATCCCCTGTTGAGCAGCCAAAACAATTTCTTGCAACTCAATACCTGCTTCATTAATCGCAATAACCTCACCGTGATCCAGCCCCATATAATCACCTACCTTGACGCGATAAACCTGTCCATTAAACGTTTCCACCAAGCCCCAAAATTCCAACTGGAAAAACACTGTACCCACCATCCTAAATGTATCCAGTGGCATAAACTCCATAGCATCTTTAACGCGTGAATAATCCGGCTGAAGCGCACCTGACAAAACATCTGATCCGCGCATTTCTGCGACCATTTTCTCTAACGGCATAAAAGGGTCTCGCACACTGTCTGAATCAAACTCAAATGATTCAACCACCCCCTTCTCAGGCAGTGCTGCTAACTGACTAGGAGGCATCGATTTTACTTGCTCAATATAGTGCATCAACTGACTATTTGGGTCACTGCAACCCACGGCCAATATCGCCCATAAACAACCCCATAAACCATTTTCTATTCGCCTTCTCATTGCTTTCTCTTGTTCAGCACTTTATTTGTTGCTTCCGGCTCGCTATAGGTTTTAAGCAGGGCATTCATGGTTAAAAACTGTTCTTTTGATGACTGTATCGCTATATTATGTATCGTCACAATTCTTGATAGCCCCGCTAACCCACTTATAAAGACAGCAAGCTGCTTATACTGTCCCACCACCTTAATTTGAATAGGCAATTCTTTATAAAAATCTTTTTCCTTCCCCTGCATAGGCTTAAACAATTTAAATTTAAGACCGCTATTAAGCCCCACTTGCGACACCTCGACTAATAAGTCTGCAACTTCCGATTTTTTAGGCAATTTCTTCAACATACTCACCAACATCTGTTCCACCTCAGCATACTGGTTCTTATAACCGCTAAAATTCACTATTTTTTTCTGCCTACTCTCAAATGTTGTTTTTAACTGCTGCTCTTTTTTCTCTAACTTTTCCAAGTCTTGCAATTGAGGTGCAATATCAAGAAAGAATCCCGCGATTAAAACAACCACACAAACCAATGCTCCTACCAGAAGCTTGATGTTAAATGGCCATGTTTCTATGGCTGTAATTTCACTATTTATTGACATAAAGGCCACTTATCAATTCACTACATTATGAAAATGTTTTAAATTCACCTTAAAATCATCCATGTAATCTTTTCTTTCCTTATTTACCGCTTGGATAATTTGTAACTGAGGACTTTTCAGCCACAAAGAATTTTCAATTGACCGCATTAATCTTGATATTTGTAGGTTAGAGCGCGATTTACCTTTTATTTCCAAGGCATTCCCAGTCTGCGTTAATTGCGTCAAATAAATACCATCAGGAACCACCTTAGCCAAACTATCAACAATATGAACCACTCCAAACCGGTACCGCTCCAACCCTTGTATTATCTTTATTTTATTCAATAATTTCTTTTTCTTAGCATCCAGACCCGCTATCTTGGCAAGCTTCACAGCTTGAAAATCAATTTCATTTTTAAGCAAAATATTTCTTTGTGTCTGATCATTTTGGAAACTCACAATAAAAATATGTATACCCAATAACAACACCACCATTACACCGACAGAAACACCCATGCCAACAAAAAAATCCCGCTGTTTGTTTTTCTTTTCTTGCTCACGCCAAGGTAATAAATTAATGCTCACCATTAACTCACTCCTCTAAGCGCTAACCCACTAGCAACCATAAACAATGACGGCGACTTATCCATCATCTCGAGTTGTTCCGAGAAAACCATTTCTTGAAAAGGGTTTGCAATTAATACAGCCAAGCCTACTTGTTGTCTTATAGCCTCATCAATACCATTATCAACATCGATATCACCTGCTAAAACAATATACCCAATCGCATCATTGATATTTGCAGACTCATAAAACTGTAGCCCTCTTAGAACCTGTTGAACAACCATTGCATTATTAATAATAACGACTGGGTCTTCTACGGGAAGTGTATTGCTCAACGACTCTTTTTCTAGCGACACTGTTTCAGCACCATAAAAGCTATGAGACTCTTTTTGAATCTGTGATTGCTGCCCGCCTAAAGCCTGTTCTCGAGTGTAAATAGTACGCCCACCGTACATAACATACTGCACGACCGAACTTTCATAGAAATCAAAAACCGCCACGGGTTTTTCAAGAACACCTTCGGGAAACTGATGAACCAATAATGTAAATGCACGCTCCATTGCATACACATCAACATCCAAAACAACCGGCTTTAACCCTGCCGTTGATAATACCGCGAACTGATCCTCGACATTCTCTCTACGAGAGGCGACCAACAACACCTCAATCTGTTCAGGATCAATCCCTGAATCTTGCTGAACCTCATAGTCAAAACTAATGTCTTCGAGAGGATAAGGAACAAACTGGTCAAGCTCCAACATGACCTCATGTTCTATTTCAACGGACGTTAACGATGAAGGTAATACAATTACTTTACTCATTACGAGCGCAGTCGAAACACTACTGCATACCTCTCTCCCCATTAACCCTAACTCATCGACAACCTTTTTAAGCACTCTAGATTTTTCATCCATGCCACTCGATCCTGCCTCTTCAGCCACTGCTCCACGAACACGATAATTCAACAACTTTTCAACCGTATATTGATTGCCTTTTTTAGATAGTTCTACGACTCTGATCGCTTCACCATTAATAGCAATAGCAACTAATGAATCCCGCGTAGAGAAAAGATGTCGCTTTAATTGATCAGCTATATTTTTTAGAAAAATCATTACCTGTAAACTCTGATAACTTATTTAATTTTTCTTAAAATATAGTCTGTGATTAAGTTTACCCAAATTTTTTTTAACCATACGTTACTCAGTAACACTGCTTACGCAGATGCTTATTACTTACTTTAGTCACAAATTTTGGTAAACTTAATGATCAAAATTACTAACCCATATCTTTCTTGCCCGCTACTTCAAAAACCAACAAAATAAACCACGCAATCACCCAATGAGCAAAACTGCCCTACTTGTCACGACTCTTATCGTAGGACTTACTTTATTAAGTATTTTGTTCTATGCAACTATCATTACCGACTTACCCAACACCGCCGCTTTAAAAAACATTAACTACCAAACACCACTCAAAATATACAGTCAAAAAAATATTCTCATTGCCCAATTTGGTGAAAAAAAACGCAGCCCCGTTTCCTATAATAAAGTCCCTCAGCAACTCATTAACGCCTTTATTGCTTCCGAAGACCAACGCTTTTATAGCCATAATGGTGTTGATTTACGTGGTCTATTACGCGCAATCGTTAAACTCGTCACCTCCGGTAAAAAGAAACAAGGTGGTAGCACAATCACTATGCAAGTTGCCCGAAATTTTCTACTTACTCGTGAAAAAACATACACCCGAAAGATAAAAGAAATTATCTTGGCATTAAAAATTGAAAATGAATTAACTAAAAATGAAATTCTAGAGCTTTATATCAACAAAATATTTTTAGGCCGTAAAGCTTATGGTGTTGTTGCTGCCGCCGAGGTTTACTATGGAAACCCCCTCGCAAAGTTGTCTCTTGCTCAATTGGCAATGATTGCCGGTTTACCTAAAGCACCCTCGAGCATTAACCCTATTAACGACCCCGACCGCGCCTTAATACGACGCAACTATGTCTTAAATAGAATGCTATCTTTAGGGTATATTACCCCTGTTGAATTTACTGAAGCCTCTGCCCAACCGATTACCGCCAGCAAACAAAAACAACTTAGCACAGTCGCTGCCGCCTATTTTTCTGACATGGTCAGATCAGAAGTTATAGATCTACTCGGTGATAAGGCTTATGAGTCAGGAATCAAAGTCTATACCACTTTAAATTTTAAGCTCCAACAAACGGCCACCCGCGCCCTACAACAAGCCTTACATAATTATGATGAACGTCACGGTTACCGCAACAACCCCATCGATCTAACAGTCAGCCCAGAGCATATAGGCGATACCATCCTTGCCACCATAAAAACAGTAACTGCAGACCAAATTACGGCTCAATTATCCAATACAGATGCAATTACTATCTCTCGGGAAAATTTTAAATGGGCACTGCCAAACCAGCGCACGGTCGAAAGCAATAGCTCTGCACAAGACCTCCAGCCTGACACTCTGATTAGAGTAAGACAATCTACACATGGCCAATGGCGGTTAAGTCAAGAACCTGAAGTTGAAGGCGCCCTCATCTCCATCAGCCCTCAAACAGGCGCTATTATTTCGCTGGTTGGCGGTTTTGATTTTCACCGCAGTAAATTTAATCGAGCCACTCAACTCAAACGCCAACCCGGATCTGGCTTCAAACCCATACTCTACGCCACTGCTTTAGAAAATGGCTATACTGCCGCCAGCATCATTAATGACGCGCCTATCGTTTATGAAGGCACATCCAACAAAACTGAATGGCGCCCTGAAAACTACAGCGGCAAGTTCTTTGGCCCCACGCGATTAAGAACAGCATTAAGAAAATCAAGAAACCTAATTTCAATACGATTACTACGGGAAATCGGTCTGAGTAAAATAATTTCAACGGCCAAACGTTTTGGTCTTTCAGAAACTCAACTTCCAAAAAACTTAACGTTAGCCCTAGGAAGTGGCACCGCATCTCCGTTAGAGATGTCTCGGATCTTTTCTGTTTTTGCGAATGGAGGATTTTTGATAGAACCCTATGCCATTGAGCGCATAGAAAATAACCAAGGTGACATTATTTTTCAAACACAGAAAAAAATTGCATGCCCAACCTGCTCTACGTCCCAACAACATAAAAACAACTATGCCCCTAGAATCCTCTCGCCTGAAGTTAGCTTCTTAATGAATAGCTTATTGCAAGATGTCGTTAATCGAGGCACGGCAAGACGTGCAAAAGCACTCGGCAGAAAAGATCTGGCAGGAAAAACAGGCACAACCAATCAACAACGCGATGCGTGGTTTAATGGTTTTTCCCCTGAAATAACAACAATCACCTGGGTTGGTTACGATGATTCTAAACCGTTGGGGAAAAAAGAAACCGGCGGACGAGCGTCACTTCCTATGTGGATAGACTATATGAAAACCGCATTACAAGAATCACCTGAAGTACCCTTGACTCCGCCCAAAGGCATTATCAAAACCTACATCAACCCAACAACAGGACTACCTGAAAAACCGACGAATAGGGGGGTTTGGGAATATTTCCGACAAGAACTCGTACCCACCCAGACAGCTAAAGAACACCCTCAAAAAACACCCGTTAATGATAGTATTACGCCGATAGAAAGCCTTTTCTAAACGCGTAAAGCTCCAAAAATTAAAAGGGTTGCCCAGTGTTTACTAAGCAACCCTTCAAAAAACAACCACCGCCAACTAAAGGGGTGTCTATTTTCCGTATTTCTGGTGGAATTTATTGACTCGGCCAGCCGTATCTACAATTCTTTGCTTACCCGTATAAAAAGGATGACATGCAGAACAAACTTCCACATGAAGGTCCTTTCCTAATACCGACCCTGTTTGAAAATTATTACCGCAACCACAGGTTACCGTAATCTGATTATACTCTGGATGAATTTCTTGTTTCATTTAAACAACGCACCGATTAAATTAGTTACAACACTTACAGTTAACTGCATATAATACCTACCTTATTCAATTCTAGCAATATACTTTTCATTAATGCGCATAATAACACTCAATGCAAATGGCATCCGTGCTGCTGCCCGAAAGGGCTTCTTCGAATGGTTACCGCATCAAAATGCCGATGCCGTCTGTATTCAAGAAACCAAAGCCCAAGTAGAACAACTCAGTGCCGATATATTTTGGCCCAAACCCTACCACTGCTATTACCACGACGCTGTCAAAAAAGGCTACAGTGGCGTGGCTATTTATAGCAAAAAAGAACCGTCCAAAATCATTAAAAACCTCGGCTGGTCAACCCCTGATACTGAAGGTCGTTACCTAGAAGCCCAGTTTGGAAATCTTAGTATTATTTCTTTATATCTTCCTTCTGGTTCCTCTAGCGAAGAAAGACAATTAATAAAATTTGAATTCCTAGACCGCTTTATGCCTTTATTAAATGAGTTCTCAACCAATGGTCGTCACTATATCATTTGTGGTGACTGGAATATCGCCCATAAAGAAATAGACTTAAAAAATTGGCGCGGCAATAAAAAGAATTCAGGATTCCTCCCCGAAGAACGCGCCTGGATGGATCAACTTATTGAAAAGAATCTTTGGAATGATACTTTTCGCACTCTAAACCCAAACCCAGAACAATACACTTGGTGGTCAAACCGTGGCCAGTCATGGTCTAAGAATGTTGGCTGGCGTATCGACTACCAGCTATCTAGCCCAAACCTTAAAGACAAAGCACAATCAGCCACCATATACAAAGACGAGCGATTCTCCGATCACGCCCCCTTGATTATCGATTACGCACTGGATCTTTAAAAACACGCCTATTATAAGACAGCCTTAGAACGCCAGAAAACGATAACGGCTAAAATGATAGCCGGAAGCCCCAAACCGGCTGCAAATAGAAAAAAATGATAATACCCATAGCTATCAACAATCACACCTGAAAAACCACTGATAAATTTAGCCGGCAACGTCATCAAAGAGCTGAACAAGGCATATTGCGTTGCCGTATGCGCACTACTGGTTAAGCTGGATAAATAGGCAATAAAAACGGCTGTGGCCAGCCCTCCGCTTAAATTATCCATACTCACAACAATCGCCAACCATTGTAAATCAGGCTCAGTAACCGCTAAAAATGAAAACAACAGGTTAGTCGTTGCAATCAACACCGCCCCTAAAACCAACGGCCGTATAATCCCATGACGAACCACCATCACGCCGCCGATAAAAGCACCCAGCAGCGTCATAAAAAAACCAAAAACCTTCGTGACTTGCGCTATCTCCTGTTTTGTAAACCCTAAATCAAGATAGAAAGGATTTGCCATCATCCCCATCGTAATATCACTCAGTTTATAAACTGCAACCAAGGCAAGAATCGTAAAGCCAAAACGACCAAAACGCCTAAAGAAATCACTAACAGGACTGATAACTGCCTCGACAAACCAAGCCAGTGCTTTCTTTGACGGCTTCAAACCACCTGCTAGCGAATGAGCATCCTTTGTTAAGATTGTCGCTGCCGGCTCTTTTAACAATAGTGTTGTCACTATACCGACCCCCATCAAAGTGGCCATAACACGGTAAGCCATTTGCCAACTATAAAAATCTGCAATATACAATGCGCCAGCACCGGCCATCAACAATGCCAACCGATACCCAAACACGTAAGCCGCTGCCATAGCCCCTTGAAACTTCGCCTCTGCTGCTTCAATACGAAAGGCATCGATTACAATATCTTGCGTTGCTGAACAAAAAGCAATAAAGACGGCGCAAATCGCCACCCGTTCAAGCTCAGTTTCGACATTTAACTGAGCCAGATAATACAGACCTAAGGCAATTCCCAGTTGCGCAAAAAGCAACCAACTACGCCTTCGGCCTAGCCACTGTGTTAACCCTAATAACGGTACTTTATCAACGATTGGTGCCCAAAGAACTTTCACCGAATAGGTCATACCGACCCAGCCGAAATAACCAATAATGGAGCGCGCAACCCCCTCATCGCGTAACCACGCCGACAACGTAGAAAACACCAACAAAAAAGGGAGCCCCGCCGAGAACCCCAGGAAGATCATTGCAATCACCCGAGGTTGACGATAAACCCGCAATGCATTCAGCCAGCCTTGAGAAGGCATATCAGCCATACATCATTGCCTCATTCGCTAAGAATGAAGCAAACGTAAACTACCCATTAATCAGATAATGGACAAAAATACTGGCGATGTAACCTAATGCAATATGCGGCGTCCATTTAACATGACTAAAAAAGGTATACATCTGCTTGGATTGCCCCATTAAGGCAACACCCGCTGCAGAACCGATTGAAAGCAATGATCCACCAACACCGGCAGTTAGCGTCACTAGCAACCACTGATATAAATCCATATCAAGATTCATACTTAATACGGCAAACATAACCGGTATGTTATCAATAATTGCGGACAAAACACCGACCAAAATATTAGCGGTGGTTGCGCCTAACGTGTCATACATCGCTCCCGAAAGTAACTCCAGATAACCGATATAACCTAGCCCACCTACAGCAAAAACCACACCAAAGAAGAAAAAGAGCGTATCCCACTCAGCATCCCGTACTTTGCGAAAAATATCGAACCGATACTCACCTTCAGATTCCGTACACGTTACCTTTAGGTAGTAGCCATACATCATTAAAATAGACAGCCCCAACATCATTCCCATAAATGGAGGTAAATGAACAAACTGCTTAAAACTCACCGCTAACCCAATAGTTAAGCCAAATAAAGCACAAACAGTAATCGCCCCTGTTTTCAGACCAACAACCGCCTCATCTGCAGATTGTTCCGGCTGTTCGTTTGGAACTGCAAAATACATAAACGCCGCTGGAATAGCGTAATTAACGACCGACGGAACAAATAATCTAAAGAAATCAAAAAACTCAGCATAACCTGCCTGCCAAACCATGAGCGTAGTAATGTCGCCAAACGGACTAAAAGCGCCCCCTGCATTAGCGGCTATAACCAAGTTAACAAATCCTATACTGACAAAACGTTTATTTCCTTGACCCACCGCTAATACAACGGCACCCACCAATAACGCTGAAGTCAAATTATCAGNACATTCACATAAGTCATTGCCACAATCAAAAACAACATTAACTCAGCAAATTCAACCAAGTTACGTTCGAAAACTTGGTGTGTTTGCTCAATCGGCACGCCGGCTTCTGAAGCCAGATAAGCAGCATGCGCCCAAATCACTGCTCCTGCGAAAATAACGGGTTTTGATTTCCGTAAATGGGTGAATTCTTCAGCCATCACAAAACCATAAGCAATTATAAAAATAAGAACCGTAAAAATTCCCGTTTCTGTACCGGTTAGTCCCAAGTTATTGACTTCTTCCGCTAACGCCAATTCTGGCACCAACAACAACGGCAATAACATCATTAAACGTCTAAAAGACACACTAGCCCCCTTATAAATAAAACAAAAATTCAAATTTCAGAATAATTTTCCAACCTACCCTGATTAACCTTGGGATTCTAACACTTTTTATTAAACTTTTCATTTACTCAATAGAGGTATATCATTGTCGGATTAAACTCTTCCCCATAATAAACGTTAGCCTTGTAAAATATGTACCAATACAACGATATTGACCAAAAAATTGTTGACGATCGCGTTATACAATACCGCGATCAGACTGAGCGATTTCTAAAAGGCGAGATTCCTGATGATGAATTCAGGGCCCTGCGACTCATGAATGGACTCTATATCCAAACCCACGCGCCCATGTTGCGGGTAGCTGGACCGTATGGTTTGTTTTCTGCCACCCAATTTCGAAAACTGGCGAGCATTGCTCGTGATTACGATAAAGGGTTCGCGCACTTCACGACCCGCCAAAATATACAATACAACTGGCCAGAATTAGAAAGAGTGCCCGATTTATTGGAGGAATTAGCAAGCGTTCAAATGCACGCGATCCAAACCAGCGGAAACTGCCTAAGAAACACAACCAGTGATCCTTTAGCGGGCGTCTGCGTTGATGAAATTGAAGACCCGAGACCTTATTGCGAAATTATTAGACAATGGACGACACTACATCCTGAGTTTGCCTATCTCCCGCGTAAATTTAAAATCGCCGTAAGCGCATCAACACAAGACCGTGCCGCCACACAACTTCACGACATCGGCCTACATCTGGTTGAAGATGAAACCGGCACCATTGGTTTTAAAGTTCTTGTGGGCGGCGGCTTAGGACGCACACCGATTATTGGTCAAGTGATACGCCCTTATCTTGAGAAAAAACATTTGCTCTCTTATTTGGAAGCTATCGTACGCGTCTACAACTTAAATGGTCGTCGAGACAACAAGTATAAAGCCCGTATTAAAATATTAGTGAGAGAAACAGGCGTGGATGCCTTTGCCCAAATGGTTGAAACCGAGTGGCAAGCGATTAAAAATGGTATGGAGTTAACCGAAGCTCGGATCAATGACGTTAAAAGTCATTTTTCAGAACCCGCTTACTCAACAACGGCCAAATCTGATCTCAGTCACGAGCAACACTTGGCAAACGATACTGCTTTTGCACTCTGGTATAAACATAATACTGTTGCGCATAAAAAATCCGGCTACCGCATCGCTTACGTTTCATTAAAAGCACCCGATACCCCGCCGGGTGACGCTACCCATCAACAACTGGATGCACTCGCTGATCTGGCTGACCAATTTAGTTTTGGGTTTATCCGTAGCACACACCGACAAAATCTTGTTTTAGCCGATATTGAACAGGCTAACTTATATCCCTTATGGCAACAACTGGAGGCGTTAAACCTCGCCACACCCAACATTAACTGCATCACAGATATGATTTGCTGCCCCGGACTTGATTACTGTGCACTGGCAAATGCCGGTTCAATCGATATCGCCCAAAATATCAATAACTTATTTGATAACATGGATTACATCCATGATTTAGGCGACCTAAAAATAAATCTTTCCGGTTGTATGAATGGTTGTGCCCACCAAAGTGTAGGTAACATAGGTATCTTAGGTGTCGATAAAAAAGGTGTCGAATGGTATCAAATCACTCTTGGGGGATCTTCTGATGAAAACGCTGCACTCGGTCGCCGTTTAGGACCCGCTGTCAGCAAAGATGAAATCACTCCAACCATTAAAACTATTCTTGAGGTTTACCTTGGAAAACGGCTTGAGGATGAAAATTTCGTGGCCACTGTAAACCGTATTGGTATTAGCCCTTTTAAAGATAAAGTATATGCGCTTAATTAAGAACAGAGAAATTATCACAGACTCATGGACCCAGATTGCAGATGACACCATCATTCCCAATGGGGATATTATCGTCACCTACAACCACTGGCTAACTGACAAAGAAACATTATTAAATCACGCTGGGGGAATAGGTGTTTCCATCAACATCGAAGATAATCTCGACGCGCTTCTCAGCGATCTTGAGCACTTTAGTTTAATTGCCTTAAATTTCGCTGTTTTTACCGATGGAAGAAACTTCTCAAGAGCGCAATTACTACGAGATCGCTATCAATTTAAAGGCGAACTCAGAGCAGTGGGTGATTTTCACCGCGACCAAGTCTATTACCTGAGTCGAGTCGGCTTTAATGCTTTCGCACTCACAAACGAGGATGACTCACAGGCCGAAGGGGTGCTGTCAGCACTTGATGAATTCACCGTTTACTACCAATAATCGTTTTATATCAAATACCACGCTATTTATAGCTAACACTCCCATCGCCTGACGATTGCAACGACTCAGGTATGGGGCGCTTTGTTACCCACCGTTGAGAAATAGGCACTAAAACAACACCGTAATCATCCAACTGACTTAACACCTCAAATAAGACTTTCAGCGTCTTACTTTTTGGATGCCCAATACCAATGGCGAAACCTTGCTCTTTTGCTAAACTGACCAATGATTGAAACTGCTCTTTGATAGCCTGCTCATCGTCTGTATGGTCAAAAAAAACATCCCTTCTCGCGGTCGCAAGACCTGACTCAACAGCTACCGCCTCTGCAACAGTATGTTTTGTCGTTCGGCTATCCAGGAAAAACAGCCCTTCTGTCGTTGAACCTTGCAAAGCTGCTACGACCCATTGCATAGCTTCTCTGTCTTGCGTTAACAAACTCCCCATATGATTATTCATCCCTATAGCATGAGGAACCTTAGCGATTTGGGTGATTAACTTCTGCGTTAACTCACTTTTATCCATCGCCCACGTCAACCCATCTTTACCCAGCTTTTTAGGCTCAAAAGATTGCATGGGAATATGCGCCAAAACTTCTTTGCCGTGAGAAAATGCATTTTCTACTAATTCTGGCGTAAAGGGCGCGTAAGGCAAAAAAGAGAAAGTGAGCGCACCGGGCAGGTTAATAGCCCGCTGACCTAAGGCTTTATCATACCCCATGTCATCAATAATAATAGCGATCGCCGGTTTGTCTTGCGCCCAAACACCGGCGTTAAAAATGATCATGCCAAGGCAAAAAAAATAATGAAAAAACCGCCTCAATATCGACATACCCATAGCCCCTAACTTAAAGAATCTATTTCAGAATATTCATTCCTTTAAGTAAGGTTAACGCCTGATTCAACGGGTAATCCTTTACCGTTGGCGTCACTTTTTTTGCTTGATCAGTATCGTCTTTGGACTGCTTATCTTTTTCCTCGCCTTGAGTTAAATGCCCAGATAAATCTGACTCTTTAACCGGTGCAAAGGCAGGCTCCTCGAGAGACTCCAACTTAACTCGCCCTAAAACAATATCAGGATCAATCCCTTCCGCCTGAATCGACCGACCCGAAGGCGTGTAGTACCGTGCCGTAGTCAATTTTACTGCCCCGCCATTACTGGTTGGCATAATGGTCTGAACCGACCCTTTACCAAAAGATTTGCTACCCATAATCACTGCGCGCTTATGGTCTTGAAGCGCTCCGGCAACAATCTCAGAGGCCGATGCAGACCCTGAATTAATCAACACCACGATGGGTGCACCGTCTAACAATTCTCCAGGTGCTGCATTAAATTTAAGCGCTGAATTTTCTATACGGCCTTGGGTATAGACAATTAACCCTTTCTCCAGAAAACTGTCACTCACTTCAACAGCCGCATTCAAAACACCGCCGGGGTTATTGCGAAGGTCTAACACTAAGCCTTTCAAACCCTCTTTATTTTCGCTCTTTAAGGCTTCAATGGCTTCTTTTAAATTAGCACCGGTTTTCATTTGGAAGTTACTGATTCGAACATAACCAAAGCCTTCTTCCAGCGTTCTGAATTTAACACTTTTAACGCTGATGATTGCGCGCACAATTGTTTTCTTCAGTGGCGTACTTTCGCCGTCCCGAATAATGGTCAGCAAAAGACTGCTACCCGGTTTGCCACGCATAATTTTAACCGCATCATTAAGCGTCATGCCTTTAACCGGCTTTTCATCAAGACGTACAATAATATCCCCTGACAATAAACCTGCCTTTTGGGCCGGGGTATCATCAATGGGTGATACTACTTTGACAAAACCATCTTCCATGGTGACTTCAATACCGAGCCCGCCAAATTCACCGGACGTACCCACTTTTAAATCTTGGTATTCTTCTTCATTCAAATAAGATGAATGTGGATCCAAGCCAACCAGCATCCCTCTGACAGCATCTTCCAATAACTGCTCATCTGATACCGTTTCGACATAATCTTGTTTAATACGCGCAAAAATTTCAGTAAATGTTTGCAGTTGCTCATAAGGCAAGCCCGAGGGGTCTTGAGTCTCCTGCTCTGCGAAAACGA
>LWDU01043280.1_pt1 | contig 14470 bp, 12 predicted proteins | sample 727161 | NCBI WGS metagenome assembly LWDU01 (sample SAMN04566230, study PRJNA314399) | hydrothermal vent metagenome | isolation source: deep sea hydrothermal plume seawater | place: Mexico: Gulf of California, Guaymas Basin | collected 2004-07-11 | reverse complement strand
CTCTTTTGGCTATTCCCACTTTCTTCATGGAGCAGGCCTAGGCTAAATAAAGCGGGCACCTGACCTTTTACGTCCTCCGTTTGCTGATAAATATTCAGGATCTTTTCAAACCCAGTGATAGCGTTGGTTATATTTCCCTTTGCATACTCACGAAATGATTCCTGCCTTATAAATCGTGCAAGTACCTTTCCATAGCCCCAGGACTCCTCTCTATTATTTAGGTTTTCTTTAAACTCCTCTTCAAACCGAGATCCTTCGCCCATCTCATCATAAATTTTTTTCAAGTTAAAAAAAAACATTAATTCTTTTGGATCACTTCGAATAGCATTACGAGCTTTTTCTATCGCATCCTGAAAATATTTTTGATTAGATAGAACAGCTGCCCAATTATTCCAAGCTAAACCATTAGCAGGATCCAATTTCGTTGCATGTCTAAATAATTCCTCGGCTAATTGGTCCTCATTTTTTAAATAGTGAGTAAACCCTAGGCCATAGCTGACTCCGGACGATTTTTCATGAGACTGCAGATAGTCATTTAAAAAGTTTTGGGCTTCGTCTAATGCCCCCATAGCATCCCAGGCTTTAACCATCTTTCGGAATAGAGAGCTGACATCGATCTTATCCTGCAAAACCGACTTGTAAACCTCCAGTGCATCCTTAAACTTCCCCTGAGAATAATAAAAATCACCTTTAGCTTCGGGAGGCAACTGAAAATCGTTCATATTTAAATGTGGTTGAGCTCTAGAGTAGGATGGAACCAGAGTCAGCGATAAAAATACCAGCGAAGCACTGATTACTAAATGGAAATATCGTTTATCTAAGACAAGAAACTTACGATTAAAAAGTAGGCTAATAATTTGAGGGATCCTTCTCGGATGGAGCATCTTCGCGGCCACTTCTATCATAGAAACGCGTAAATTGATTTTCAAAATGTAAAATCGCTTGCCCAATGGGACCGTTTCTTTGCTTTCGAATCAGGATTTCCGTCTTTCCTGGATCATCTGTTTCAGGGTTATACACAACATCCCGATAAATGAACATGACCACATCTGCATCCTGCTCAATTGAACCCGATTCCCTGAGGTCTGATAATATAGGCCGCTTATCGGTCCGGCTCTCCACAGCACGACTTAACTGGGAAAGAGCAATTATAGGAACATTCAACTCTTTGGCCAGAGCCTTAAGCCCTCGCGAAATTTCCGAGACCTCCAGCTGTCGACTTTCGGTCTTGGATCGGCCCTGCATCAACTGCAAATAGTCCACAATAACCAAGCCCAAAGGCTGTTCCGCCGCAAGTCTTCGAGAACGAGCACGAATATCTAAAGCAGATAAAGCTGGGCTGTCATCGATGAACAACTTCGCTTCAACAAGTTCTCTGCCAGCATCATGCACTTTAGGCCAATCAGCTTTAGCCAGGTAGCCTGTACGGACTTTGGAAGAATCGACCTGGGCCTTAGAACATAACAACCGCATTCCTAATTGTTCTTTCGACATTTCTAGGCTGAAGAATGCTGTGGCTATTTTTTTATTTAAAGAAACATAACGGGCTATATCCAGAGCAAGGCTGGTTTTACCCATACTGGGTCTTGCTGCAAGAATGATTAAATCCGATGGCTGAAAACCCGCTGTCATATTATCCAGACCAACGAAACCGGAAGCCACACCCTTAACCATACCCGGGTCCTGGGAACGTTTCTCCAGATCCGACAACTCTTGTTTAATAATTTCAGGGAGTTTGTAAAAACTGGGTTTTGATCTTTTTTCAGAAATCTCAAAAATAGACTGTTCTGCTTTATCAAGCAGGGTGTCTACATCGTCACTATCGCTATAACTACTGGAAACAATTTCGGTAGCAGTTTGAATCAAATCGCGTAGAATTTTTTTCTCTCGGAGGATTTTAGCGTGGTGGGCCACCGCAGTAGAAGTGGGCACAAAATCCTCAAGCAGGCCAAGGTATTCGATGCCCCCCACCTCTTCCAACTCATTTTTTTGTCTGAGCCGGTCTGCCACGGCAAGGACATCTATCGGCTCATTAGCCTCAAACTGCCCCCGCATGACAGAAAATATTTTCTTATGGGTGGATTTATAGAAGTCCTCTTCCCCTAAAATTTCGAGGGCCTTGGCGATTGCATCTTCGGAGTGCAGGCATGCCCCCAAAACACTCTGTTCAGCTTCCCTGTTGTATGGAGGCAGTCTATTCAGAGAAATGTCGGTCAGGGCATTAGCCATAATTCTATCAGGGTAAAAGGAGAGAGCCTCTTTATTCTTTGGTTTCCCCTTTTTGTTCCTCAGCAGTGGTAGCGAGCTCAGTCACTTCAGCTGTTTCGGTAGCTTCAGCTGTTTCGGTAGCTTCAGCTGTTTCGGTAGCTTCAGGGGTAGCCTGTTCGGCTTCTACAATTAATTTAATTTGCGCCGTCACTTCTGAATGGAGCTTGACAGGAATTTTATATTCTCCGGCTTTTTTAATTGGATCTGCCATCTGAATTTTACGCCGATCAATATCAACGCCCTGGGCTTTCAGCAAATCCGAAATTTCCTGCGCAGTTACCGAGCCAAACATCTTGCCAGTGTCACCCACTTTTTTCTTAATCGTGCAGGTCACCTTTGCAATTTCATCAGCAACAGCCTGGACTGTCGCGACCATCTTCTTCACCTTAGACTGAACGATTAGTTTTTGATGGTTAAACGCCTTGAGGTTATTAGGGGTTGCTAACAAAGCCTTTCCCTTAGGAATCAAGAAGTTTCTCCCATATCCATCTTTAACTTCTACCTCGTCACCACAAAGCCCCAGTCCATTTACATCTTCTTTCAACAACAGCTTCATAAATTACTCCTTTCCTCAGAACCAAAGCATCTCATTTCATATCTGGAGCTGTCCGCAACTTTCTAAAATCTGCCCAGATATCAAACACGCCTAGTCCAGCCACTAAACCTATTAAAAGTGGTTGCACAAAAATTAATATAAAAAGAATAAACCAAAAGAAAACCTGGACCTTCCTGGCTTTCAAAAAATAAACAACAATACTCATCCCTTGGGTAAAATAAACAACAAGCATCACCAGAAAGATGTTCAGCCCTGCATCGGAGACAATGCCCTGCCCAAAAAACAAAGCCGCCCCAGATATAATGAACCCCCAAATAAGGGTTTCTGGGCACAACCATTCAGAAAATACTGGCCCAGGAAACAGACCCGGCCCGTAAAGGCGAATCCATGTAATTCGAATCAGCCCGTAATTAATCGTCGTACTGATTAACGACCCGATAAGTAAAAAAGCCGGATAAGATGCAGCAAATATTCCTGCCATTTGCTCTACGAAGGCCTTCATATCCGTAACTTCCGCCTTATTCTCGCCCATGGACTCAAAAGCAACCATAGACTGGGAAAAATGAGCGCGGATTTGTCCCTCAAAAAACTCTTCAATGGAAGTGCCCTCGGGACCAAACAAAACTAATAACATTACAATTGATGCCAAACCCGTTGCCAATGTACTAACCAATATGCACCTGTCAGCTGGCAACTGGATACGAATCATTTCCCCTAGCACCAAGGCCATGAGAGCATACTCCGCTAAAAACAGCATTGCCTGATTGACACCCACCATCATCAGGAGCATCACAAAAACCAACGCAACCAAGATCATGCCAACCTGCCTGCCCCTTTGCAGATATAAAAAGACCAACGGAAAAGGAGATAAAACTCCAATCAAAGCTCCCACCGGCGGAAAAACCATCAAGGCAAAAACTAAAGCAAAAGCAAGAACTACAGGCAACAGCAAATTTTTTGGCGATGGCAACTCAGCCAAAACTAATTCTCAACAGCAAAGGGCAACAAGGCAATACTTCTAGCTTTTTTAATTGCCCGCGTCAGAGTCCGTTGGCACTTTGCGCAATTTCCTGAAATACGTGAAGGTACAATCTTACCTCTTTCGGAAATCAACGGTTTCAATGCCTTGATATCAAAGAAGTCAATATAGACTTTACTTTGATCATCGTTGCAGAACCGGCAAATCTTATTTGAATAGAGTGAACGCTTTTTTGTTTCTGGCATAATTACCTTTTCTTAATTTAGTTATTTTAATGAACCCTTCTGCCTTAAATCAGACCGGGTATTTTAAAATTATTATCAACGGAAAGTCCGTAAAGTCAATTTACTGGACTAAAATGGAATATCGTCAGCAGGTGAACTGGGCAAAGAGTCCTTATCCATGCTTACTTTATCCCCTTGACGAGTCAAAAACTGGACATTATTAGCGACCACTTCAAGCTTGTTTCGCTTCTGCCCATCTGTCTCCCAAGTCTGAAAATTTAACCGACCTTCAATGAAAACCAGACTGCCCTTGTTCAAGTACTGGGCGCAGTTTTCACCTTGCTTGGCCCAAACCGTGATATCGACAAAACAGACATCCTCTTTCCATTCCTCACCCTGCTTGAACTTACGATTGACGGCCAAACCAAAACTGGCGACTGCGGCACCCCCAGAGGTAAATCGCAATTCGGGATCCCGGGTCAGGTTGCCCATCAGAAGTACCTTGTTGAATGAAGCCATTTCAGATCCTTAAAATCAGGTTATGAATCAGAGTCTTTTCCTTTGTCACCATCTGCTTTCTTGGCAGAACCTTCCTCCACTTCAGTCTCATCACTACCCTGGCCCATGGCCCTCTCCAGTTCACCATCCGACAACCGGACTACCATGTATTTGATAACCAAATCGTAAAACTTGTATTTGGTTTCCAGGTCAATTACCTTAGCGGACTCAAGGGTATGATAAATGTTCAGGTAAACCCCGAATCTATTTTTCTTTACCCGATAGGCAAGGCGTTTTTTACCCCACTTTTCAACTTTAAGGCTAGCCCCACCGTTACTTTTGATAAATTCGCCAATTTTTTCCAAGGCTTTATCAACATGGGGTTCGTCAACATCGGGTTTGAGAATCAGGACACTCTGGTAAGATCGCAAAAGATACCTCCTCACGGGTTAAAAATAGCTCCAGCCTAATAACTGGAGCGAGGGGTTGAAATGCGCAAACAGATGATAGGACTTTGCTTAATATATCTGTTCACTATATTATAATTTGGGCTAGATTCTTGCACAGTCACCCAATAAAATCAAGGGATTTTCAAATTCCGCAAACTAATGCTAAACCGTAAAAAACCGAACCACATGGAAATAAAGCCTGAATACTCCATCATCTCGATCCTGTCAGGGCATTCAGTCCTCTGGCTTTGCGTCCTATCAACTTTAATCCTCTCAGCCTGTGATCTACCTAAAGCTCCTGCTGAACTATTTTACAAATTTGATGTCATGCAGGTAGGCAATGGTCCAGAGCACTTATTAACCGCCGATCTGAATATAGATGGAGAGCCCGACCTGATTTCCGCCAACACCACCAACAGCACTCTCACCCTCTTTTTAGGCAAAGGTGATGGAAGTTTTCAAGCCCCATTAACCATAAATGTAGCGGCAGAACCCACCATGTCAGCGGTCGGAGATATTGACCGCGATGGTTATCCCGACTTGATCGTCAATGGCCGGGGCGCAAAAATGTTTATTGTTCTCCAAGGCAATGGAGACGGAACTTTCAGAAAACCCATCCCGACCATAACCGGGAAAGTTCCTTTGAATATCATTTTGGGAGACTTCAATCACGATGACAAACTCGATGCTGCCGTCACCCTGGCCTTTGCTAAAATGGAATTGTATATCGGCACAGGTGATGGTCGGTTCAAAAAAGGTGCCAGCTATCAGACAGGGTCGCGATCCTTTTCCGGAGTCACAGAAGATTTCAATGAAGATGGGCATCTAGACATTGCCTTGGCTGCCAGTAGTTCCGGTGCCAGTTCCATCCGGATTTATTTTGGGAACGGAGATGGTACGTTTCAAAACCCCATACAGCTGGCACAACAGTTGGTACCTCTATCTGTGGTAGCCAGTGATATGAATGGTGATGGAAAACCCGACCTGGTTTTTGCCTCGGGTAAAGGGGACAATTTATACCTGATCTATTCTAACGGGGACGGTAGTTTTAAAAACCCCATCTCTTTTTCAGGCGGAGGAGGACCCTTTGCACTAACAACAGGTCATTTTAATCCGGATAAGTTGAAAGACGTGGCAGTCGCTAATTCTCGATCCAGTACATTCTCAATGGTCGTCCGCAATCCCAACGGAACCTTTAAATTCCCCACGCGTGATTATATTGTCGCTGGCGGTACGGTATTAGCCATCACCAGTGGCGATTACAACCACAGCGGCATGAGCGATATTGCAGTATCCAGCAACGCCAAAAACACCATCGAAATTTATTTACAAAGACGAGTTTTTTCCGACTAGCCCACTAGCGTGGGAGGCAAATGGAGGCAGGGAAAACTTAGGAAAAAGTTATTTCTTTTTAGGTCCAGCGTCACGCTGGCCGCCAGTGCTTGGTTTATTTTTGATACCGACTTGCTGGAAGATATTGCCCATCACACCCATGAAGTTGGATTGCTCTTGCTCCATAATCTGGGCGTTCTTTTTATCCTGATTGAAAATGTTCAGGCGAATCTCTTGCGGCCTTCCCAGAAGTTTGTTGAGAGCCGTTCCTGTTTGCACTGGGGCGTGGCAGGTCGTATTTTGACAAAGATAAACGGTGGGCTCATTATTTTCTGCAGCCTTGCCTTCTGCTAAAGGTAACAAGTCTCCGGTCGATTTGTCCTCATTCCAAATGATTATTTTATTTGGGCGGTAATCGGTGTGCAGGACTTTCCACATTTCATCGTAAGAAGGCTGATCGCGCGGCCCGGAAAATATCACCTCCACGGGGGGGAGGTTCACTGCACTCATTGCGGATAAAAGTCCGGTGAATCCTGCGGGACCTCTTTCCATTATACTGCGAAATGAATTGAATATTGCGTCTGTTTTACGGGTGAATAATTCTTCTCCTGTGAGTCGCCCCAGTTTTAGAAGCGCCAGAGCGGCAATGGCGTTCTTTTTCAGTTTAGATATCAATTGTTCCCCTGACCGACCAGACAGGAAGAATCCACCTTCCTCATCATCCCAGAACTCTTCGATCATGGCCTGGGCTAATTCCTTAGCTCGCATTATCCATTTGCTATCCAGCCCGGCTTCATAAAGCCCTACCAACGCTTCCAGAAAATAGGCGTAGTCATCCAGACACCCATTTATTTTGCTTTGCCCGTCTTTAAAGACGCGCAGTAATTTATGCTCATCGGCGTTCCATTGATGAGACCAGATAAAATCCGCGCAACGGGTAGCGGAATCCAGATAACTGGAATCGCCCAGCACAGAAGAGCCCTGCGCCAGTGCGGTTATCATTAGTCCATTCCAGGCAGTGATGATTTTTTCATCCCGATCCGGTTTTGGTCTTTTTTCGCGAGCCTGGAAAAGGGTTTCCTTGCCCTTCTTTAAAATATGATCCGCTTCAAAAATGGGGATGTTTTCAGCCTCGGCCAGGCGCTCTACATTCACATTGATGTGTAAAACATTCCGCCCTTCTATATGGCCTCGGGGAACCAAGCCATAAGCAGTGGAAAAAATTTTTGCATGTTTGGGCCCCAACAGGTTCATAACCTCTTTGAGTTCCCAAGTGTAATAGGTGCCTTCTTTACCTTCCGTATCCGCATCCTGACTGGCATAAAACGCCCCTTCAGGGGACGTCATTTCACGCAGCAACCATGCGAAAGTTTCTATTGGAATGGTTTGATAAATATCCTGCTTGGTGGCTTGAAACATATCCAGAAAAAGTTTTGCCAGGAGTCCGTTGTCATAAAGCATTTTTTCGAAATGCGGGACCCTCCACTTGCGATCTGTTGAATAACGGTGAAACCCGCCTCCCAACTGGTCAAACAACCCGCCCTCCGCCATGCCAGTCAAACTCTTATCAAGAATATCCATCGACTCTCCGGTTTCAGCCCAGTGGCGCAACAACAGGTTATAGTACATAGGTTCGGGAAACTTCATTCCAGAACCAAAGCCGCCAAAATCCTCATCAAACCTGTTGGATAAAATTTCCACCGCACCACGAATCAGTTCATCGCTGGGCACTCCTCGGGCAGTGCCTGCCTGGTTTTCTATGGAAATTTTCTGCAAGATATTTTGTGACCGGCTTTCCAGTTTCTCTTTATTGCCCGTAAAAAGATCGTGTGCCTGTTTAAGCACCTCTGCAAAACCAGGGCGGTTATATTTTGCAAAAGGTGGATAATAGGTTCCCCCTAAATAAGGTTTTTGATCTGGAGTGAGAAACATGCTTAGAGGCCATCCACCATGCCCTGTCAACTCAACCAGAACTTTCATATATAAAGCATCTACATCTGGTCGCTCTTCACGGTCGACCTTAATATTGATAAACTTTTCATTCATGATTTTGGCGATCTCTTCATTTTCAAAAGACTCATGAGCCATGACATGGCACCAATGGCAAGCGGAGTATCCAATGCTGAGAAAAATGGGCTTATTCTCAGCCTCTGCCTTATTTAAAGCCTCTGGGCCCCATGGATACCAGTCAACCGGATTGCTGGCGTGCTGTAGTAAATAAGGACTAATCTCGTTTTTTAAATGATTGGAAATTTCTGAACCGGCCACAATAATCGCACCTTTCTAAATAGAACCAATGGACGAAATTCTTCGCTAACGCCAAGAATGACATGAAAAAAATTATTCATGCAATTAGCGAACCCATAGTTTCGCATGAACAGGTTTTTGAAAACAAGCAATGTATGTTCGGCAACCTAAGTCATTATTTTCAAAATTATTTTGGAATGCAAGGTGTCCCTAAAAAAACAGTCGTTCTGTTTAAATCAAATTTCCCCAACCCACTCCGCAGAAGTGGAGCTTCAGTGAACCCCTCTTTTATTAAGAGGGACTGGGTTGATTTAGAACCTCTTATGCAAGATGCGTACTAGGACTATAATTCTTCAGATAGGGCTGCAGATTACCATTGCCCGCATCGCTCGAATACTAGTCGAAAAAAGTTAAGATCTACCAAAAATAAGGCAGCAAAGGAAGGAAAAACTACAGCGGTACTATTTCTTCAATAAGCTATGGCGATATTGATGATAAAAATCACGCATGCTTTCGTATTCGTCAAGAGCACCCGCTTCTAATTCTTTTTTATCATCGACAATAAACGAGGCAGAATTAATATTTTCCTCAACCGTAATGCCCACCGTAACTTCTACACCAGGGTCAAGAAAAAAAGTAGGCTTCATAAAAGAGTCAACAAACGATCCAATTACGTTTCGTGCCGTAGAAGGCCCGAAAAAAGGCAAAACTATATAGGGCCCTGTTGGAACCCCGTAAGAACCCAAAGCCTGATCCATGTCTTCATTAACATTATGGATACCATATTCCTCTCCAGCCACATCCGCCAGACCACCTATCCCAAATGTTGTATTGATCAAAACTCGCACAAGAACCCGGCCAGTTTTTTCAAAATCTAATTGAATCAAGCTGCTTACTAATTTGACAGGGGACATGAGATTAGAGAAGAAATTTTTAATTCCCAACCGAAGATCCTGATGAATAGCATCCCGGTAACATTGACATCGAACATCCAGCGGTTATAACCCTCAAAAGGGTCAGACATTACGGGAAGGTCCTCAGTATCTCCAGCGAAAGGGTCTTCTAAACCTTCAAACGGATCTGAGTATTCAAATGGTTTGGTTATTCCCTGGGCTGTGTCGACGGGAAATGATGAACTTTTAGGAATGCTCTTTTCAAGCTTGATGGTAATTTCAGAAGTTTGCACATAAACATCTTCACCAGTTTCGTTTACGAAGTGGTGAGACAAATTGGAACTATAATTCGTGTCATTAGCCGAGGAAAAAGACGAGAGCCCAAGGACCAAAAACATTACCAAAAACCATTCACCAACTTTTTTAAAATTTTTCACCAATACGTCCCTAACAACAATTATAAAACCAGTAGTGCCAGCTAACAATTCAAACCAACTCTTGCAAATTCAAGAAGTTCCCCTCAACGGGGCCGATTTTGACACAACTCATAAGATCTTGCAAGGCCCTAATAAATACTCTCTGTGCTATTTCAAACCTGCCGGCTCAGGAAAAGTTTTTGATAAACGGTCTATCAAGCCCTCTTGTAGAGAAATGTTATTCGCCCTAGCTTTTCGAATCATTCCCCAAGCGTGCTCATATTTTTGTTGCTTGGATAAAACCTCAATAATAATTTCATAGGCCTGTTTGTTGAACTTGTTCAACACTAGACTTTCTTCCAATTTGGAAACGGCTTCTTCCAACTTTCCCATGGCGCCTAGAGAAGCTCCCAAATAAGCATAAGCATTACTGTGCTCGGGGTTGATCTCAAGCACTGTTTGGTAATGGCCAATCGCATCTTTGAATTTTTTATCCATTGCCAGGGTCAACCCCCAATATAAATGAGCTTTTTCATCGGTGGGGTCCTTTTTTGCAGCTAGGGTAAAATGTCTAATTGCTTCCGCTCTTTTGCCCAATTTCACCAGGGAAATCCCCCACCAAGTCTGCATTAGAGCATGGTCAGGATTCCTTTCGCCAGCCTTCTGGGCTATTTCCACAGCCTCTTGATATTTACCCATCGCATTCAGTTCTTTAACTAATTTAAGTGGGTCTATTTGAATTGTTTTCGCGTCAATTTTTTTGCGGTCTTTAGATGCTTCCTGAAATGCTACTTCAGACAGTTCTTGGGCTTCTTCCATTTCACCTTTAAAAGCAAGATACAAAAAGCCAACGACAACGATAATCATACAAAAGGACCACAGAGCTTTAATTTTTCCGGGCATCAGTTTTTAGTCTCTAGTTACTGGAATAGTTTTTCTGGCAGGATCACTGACAATAACAGCAAAGGATTATACCAGTTTTGCGTTTAAAGTTTCTTTAATATTTTTTCTGCCTTTGGTAACAGGTTCTCATAACCTGGTCGCAATGGTGCTAATTCCAAAAATGCTTGCAAATGTCTTTTCGCCAACTCAGGGTTCCATGCTTTATATTGAACGCCCAGATAATAGTGAGCCGGAGGAAAATCCGGATCCCATTCCAATGATTTTTTAAATTCGTGAATGGCTTTTTCGGGATCTTTTTTAAACGCATACGCCAACCCCAAATACAAACTCACATCTTGATCCCCTGCGTACCATTTTAATGTGTCACGTAGAACAGTGATGGCCTTATCTGGCTGGCCAGAAAATATATAGAGCTGGGCCAGACTCACGGTGCCAAACACGTAGAACGGGTTGATCCTAAGAGTGTTTATGTATGCGGACTCAGCTTGATCCACCCGTTGCAGTTCTTGAAAAATATTACCCATATTGTAATAAGTCATCACATGATCAGGGTCCAGCTTCAAAATCTGCTGGTAATTATTAAGAGCCCTACTGATGTCACCCACATTATATGCTTCTACTGCCTGGTCCAAAAGCCTCCCCAGTTTTGCTTTATTTTTAATATCTTCAATTTGACTTTCAGACCGTTGCAACTTAGAAAGAGTTTTCATTACCTTTTTGCGAACTTCAACATCTGTATTGGAAAAGGCGACAAATTTAGGCTCCATTTTAATAAAGGGTGTCAACTGTCTGACCAAAACCGCCCGTTCGTCTTTATATACATATTTTGGGGCATTGAATTCCAGCAAGGAATTATCATCCGTATGCAAGGGAGCCGAAGCGCTGAACTCAAGTAACTTTTCCCGGGACATAATCATCAGGCTTAATAGGTCGGAAATACTGTTAATACCAATTCGATGCAAATCGCGGCCCACTGTTTCGTTCGACAAATATTGCAGGACTTTTTTATACGACAATTCATATTTCTTTTCAGACCCAATCAAAAGGTAGTCGTCTCCCGCGATGGACTCCCACATAGTCACAAAGGCAAACTCTTTACTGAATGATCGAATAATGGACTTAAAACTATCTGGAGACATATTGGTATGAACCCAAATGCAAGCAACTCCATCGGGGTTCAAACGCTTCTTCATCAGTTGAAAAAAATCAACGGTAAATAAAGCCCCTACTCCTGAGATCCAGGGATTGGAAGGTTCAGAGACAATCACATCATAGGTCATTTCTGATAGGGCTATATGATTGCGACCGTCTTCGAGCTTGACAGTTACTCTCTTGTCATCCAGAGCATAGTGATTAAAAGGATCAAAGAATCGAGAACCTGCAATGACCGCAGGAGAAATTTCTACGAGGGTGATTTCATTAACAGGAAACTGTTCCACCGCGCCCAGAGTAATTCCGCTGCCCTGCCCTATTACCAAAGCGGATTTGGGATCAGGATGAAACAACATAGGAAGGTAGCCCGATAACAATTGCGTTCTCATATCAAGAGCCAGAGAGGCATCGGTCTTTCCGTTTACACGTAGAAAAATATTCCCTGACACCGAAAGCTCAGTGGTCACAGTGGTATGCATCCCCTCTTTAAAGAAAAGGATCTTATTTTTCTTCATCTCTGCTTCTTTAAGATCTGCAATACGGTAAGGCATAAAAGAGCCACTGGAAATCACAGATGTATCCCAAGGTCCCATCGATTTTGCCGTAAACAAACAAAAAATCACAACAGCAGGCAGCACATAAACCTTCAGATTAAGGTTTAGTCGAGCCCCCAACATGAGTATAGTCATTCCCAACAGAACATTCAGGAATACCCCGCTAACAAGAGTGGCCTGTATTCCAAAACCAGGTATCATTATAAAACCAGCCAGAAAAGATCCTACAATGGCACCAAGGGTATTGCAGGCATATACCCGTCCTACATGGCGGCCCAGAGTTTGCCTTTTTCGTACCACCATTTTAATGACCAGTGGAAACTGAGCACCCATAAAAAAAGTAGGGATAATAAGAAGTACAAAAATGATCAAGAAGTTTGTTAGTTGAATGAACTCAAATTGCTGCCCAAAATTTTCATATACCCAGCGATTTACAAAAGGGATGTTTTCAAATTGTGGAATAATTAAAAGAGCAGAAAGCCCTATTATAATTTGAGTGATCCCATAGGCCTTCATCAAATCTTCGAATTTGGATAGGAGCCTGGAAAAACTCACTGTCCCCAATGCCAGCCCAAAAATAAAGACAGTCAGAATCAGACTAAAAGCATAAATAGAGGAACCCAGTACAAGGGATAAAATACGATTCCAAGCAATCTGGTATATCAAAGCCACCATGCCAGATAGCGCAAAACTAAAGAGAATTAGTTTCTCTCTTTTATCCAGAGGGGGAAGAGGATACTCCGTTTCAATACTGGTTGAACCTTTTAGAGGGGGTTTAAAAACCAGAATAATTATAACAGCAATAGCAATATTTAACAGGGCCGTCATCCAGATCGTGGATTGGATACCCCAAAGTCGCATAAAAATAAAAGCAGAAGCCCAGGCCCCAAAAACCGCGCCAAATGTATTGATCGAATACAACGTTCCCACATCTTTTCCAATATCGGCTTCATCACGAGAAACAAACTTACTGAGTACTGGCAGGGTCGCACCCATAAAAGTGGCAGGGACGATCAATATTGCAACACAAATAAGAAACTTAACTAGGCTGGCTTGGGTGTAGGAATTGTCCCAATTGAGATAAACCCCCTGAAATACGGGGAAAACTAATTCAATCAAACTAGGAATAAGCAGGCAATACAGTCCGATTCCTGCTTCCAGAAAAGCATAGGCCATTAATGGATTAAACTTTCTGTCAATCAGCCTGCCCCCGGCATAACTCCCCAGGGCCAACCCCCCCATGAATGCAGTGAGAACAGTGGAAACGGAATAGTGCGTATTGCCCATCACCAAGGTGAGCAAACGGGTCCACACGACTTCATAGATCAGCCCGGTCGCACCGGAAACGAAAAAAAACAGGAAAACCCAAATTCGAAGCGGAGCGCCTCCGCGGGATACTTGCAAAGTCATTATATTTTGGGAAACAGTTTCACAGGCTAACAAGCTAATAATCGTTGGACCCAAGTCCAGTGGGCGGAGAACCTCCGATGGTAACTTGCAATCACTTTATGCTGCGGGCAAACATTCCGAGCCAGCTACCTACTTCCCCACTTAAGCGGATTATTTGGGGTTTTTAGAACGTCCACAGCGGAAACCCAGAATACTATCCTTCCTTCCTGGAGATGCAGCAAAACGTTTAGAGGTACGGATATCTACACTCCTGGCATCCCATGAGCCACCTCTAAATACCCGGTTTTTTTTGTTTTCAGGACCAGGAGGATTCATCATGGGAGCATTATTATAATAAAACTGGTCATAGAAATCTGCGACCCACTCCGAAACGTTCCCTGCCATATCATAAACTCCATACACGCTCCGCCCCATAGGGTAATTACCTACTGGGGACATATATGCATATCCATCACCCGTACCGGCAAGGTTTGCACGCTTTTGAAGGATCTTGTTTCCCCATGGGAACTTAAGTCCATGAGTTCCGCGTGCCGCTTTTTCCCACTCGGCCTCGGTCAAAAGCCTTTTACCAGCCCAGGTACAGAAGTTG
>LWDU01043125.1_pt1 | contig 14475 bp, 10 predicted proteins | sample 727161 | NCBI WGS metagenome assembly LWDU01 (sample SAMN04566230, study PRJNA314399) | hydrothermal vent metagenome | isolation source: deep sea hydrothermal plume seawater | place: Mexico: Gulf of California, Guaymas Basin | collected 2004-07-11 | reverse complement strand
CGGATTGGCCCGCCCCCACAACGCCTCGTCATCACGTCAGAAAGATTAGACGGCCTAGATATCGCAACTTTATTAGATATCGCAGATAGTTTAGGCATGACATTGTCACGACTACCGTCATTAACTGACTTCAAGCAAGAAGCAGGGCCCAATCACGAGATAGCTATACGGCCGATTGATGTTGAAGATTTATTAGGTCGCCCCCAAACAACACTTGATCATAGTTCAATGGAAATGCTTATCAAAGATAAGCGGGTATTAATTACAGGCGCTGGAGGGAGTATAGGCAGTGAACTCGTTCGACAAATCTCAAACCTAAAGCCAAATTCGATAGTTCTCGTTGAAAACTCAGAATTTAATTTATATAAAATTGATATGGAGTTATCAAACCTTTACCCAAATATTCCACGCCAAGCCTTAATTGGCGATGTTCGAGACAAGAGGCGTATTGAAAAAATTTTTAAAGAATTTAAACCACAATTAGTTTTCCATGCGGCGGCTCTCAAACACGTTCCGTTAGTTGAAGCTAATATTTTAGAAGGCCTGGCAACTAACGTGCTTGGCACAATCGTTGTCGCTGACGCAGCTTTAATCTCTGGGGTTTCGACTTTCGTACAAATATCAACAGATAAAGCTGTAAATCCAACAAATATCATGGGAGCCTCAAAACGAATAGCAGAGTGTTATTGTCAAGCGTTAGGCTCCGAACATGGTTTAAAAGAAAGTAAGAGCTCTAAAAATAACACACGGTTTGTTACAGTACGTTTTGGTAATGTACTTGGCTCGACGGGTTCAGTTGTAGAGCTTTTTCGAAAACAAATTTCTGACGGGGGACCTGTTACAGTAACCGACCAAAAAATGAAGCGTTATTTCATGACAGTGCGCGAAGCCGTAAAGCTTGTTTTAGCATCATCGGTCCTCGGCACGTTAAATCCTGATCAAACGGGTAAAATATATGTTCTTGATATGGGAGAGCCCGTATCAATTATTGACTTAGCAAATCAAATGATCCGCCTTGCGGGCCGTATACCAAATAAAGATATTAAAATTAAATTTACAGGCCTTAGGCCTGGTGAAAAACTTTTTGAAGAAATTTTCCATGATCGAGAAGAACTTATCCAGACCTCACATTCTGGTATTTTCTTAGCATCTCCAAGGGCTAATAATATGATCTACTTCAAATCGCAAATTGATATCTTAAAAGACGCAATTAAGGCCAACGATCATGAAGCCGCCCGCCAAGTAATTATTAATTTGGTGCCAGAATACGTCCCCTCATAACTTGGATCATCTCCAACCTGCAAATAATTTTTCTGGCTCAAAGCCACCTATCTTGTTATATCCAAGATTATTATTGTGTTGTTTTTTCTTAAGGGCTCTTCCCAATGTCTCTTTCAAATCCAAACGCTATTAAACGTGCACTCATTTCTGTTTCCGATAAGTCAGGATTAATTGATTTAGCCAAATTTCTCATCGAGCATGGTATTGAAATTTTATCAACAGGGGGATCAGCAAAAGTATTGGCCGATGCGAATATAGAAGTTGAAGAAGTTGCAAACCATACCGGATTTCCTGAAATGCTAGATGGCCGAGTCAAAACACTACACCCTAAAATACATGCTGGTTTACTTGGACGCCGTGATCATACCAAAGATAAAAAAACAATGGCTCAGCATAATATTCTTCCGATTGACCTGGTGATTGTTAACCTTTACCCGTTTGAGGAAACTGTTGCATCTGGTGCTAATTATAATGACTGCATAGATAATATTGATATCGGGGGACCGGCAATGATCCGATCCGCGGCAAAGAACCATGCCTCGGTTAGCGTCGTTGTTGAACCTAGTGATTACCCACGTCTGACGAAAGAAATGATAGACCATAACGGGGCAACAACATTAACATTCAGAAAAGAATTTGCGGCAAAAGCCTATCGCCACACAGCATCATACGATGCAGCCATTGGCAACTGGTTTAGCAATATACTCAAAATTCCATATCCAGACCGCTTAAACTTCTCGGGTAAGCTTAAACAAGAACTTCGCTACGGTGAAAATCCACATCAAACAGCCGCATTTTATACAAATGATGATAACCGCGCAGGCATCGCAACCGCCATACAAATACAAGGTAAAGAGCTTAGCTTCAATAATCTAAATGATACCGACGCTGCTTTTGAGTTGGTTGCCGAATTTAAAAATACTGCCTGCGCTATCATTAAACATGCAAATCCCTGCGGTGTAGCAATATCAAACACCCAAAAAAGCGCTTATCTGAAAGCGCTTGCTTGCGATCCCGAAAGTGCCTTTGGAGGTATTGTAGCATTAAACCGACCTTTAGATGAAGCAACGGCAAAAGAAATAGCAAAGCTTTTTGCCGAAGTCATAATTGCACCAGAAATCACCAAAGAAGCCCAAAAGATTCTTAAGAAAAAGAAAAATCTTAGAGTATTACAAGCCGGGGGTCTGCCAAACATCTCCGCTTCCAATATAACAATTCGCACACTTGCAGGTGGTTATTTAATCCAAGAACGTGATGCCACCGTTACCCATGGTGAATTTAAAATTGTTACTAAACGATCGCCTACCAAGGAAGAAATAATTGACTTAATATTTGCTTTTACAGTCTGTAAACATGTTAAATCCAATGCAATTATTTATGCTAAAGACAATACTACCGTCGGAATTGGCGCCGGCCAAATGAGTCGAATTAATTCATCTCGCATTGCTACCTGGAAAGCCCAAGACGCATCCAACAAAGCTGGCGAAGCCCAAAGTCGGGCTATTGGCTCTGTTGTTGCCTCTGATGCGTTTTTTCCATTCGCTGATGGCCTAATAGCTGCTGCTGAAGCCGGTGTTACAGCGGTTATCCAGCCTGGAGGTTCAGTCCGGGATGATGAAGTAATTGCCGCGGCCGATGAAAAGGGCATCGCCATGGTCTTTACCCATACGCGACACTTCCGCCACTAAAATCAGACATTTAAATTAACTCCACCAGCCTATGCATATTGTTCTTTCTAAATATTCGAACGCACGGGTTTGGTGGGTTTAACTTTAAAATCTTCGCTCCTGAACAAGATTTTTATTCATTAATGATTGACGCATAAACTGACCCAATAGATGCATTAAAGACTGATGGACATCCTCAATAATCCCATAATTATCAGCATCGACATGAAGATTTACGCTGGCAATCTCAGCAGTTCGCCCACCTGAAAACCCCGTCATTGCAATTACGTCAAGGCCAAATTCACGCGCCCATCTAGCAGCCTGCACAACATTCTCAGAATCACCCGAAGAGCTCACCGTCATAACAATGTCACCCGAATTAGCTAATAATTTTAGTTGATGCACAAAAACTTGATCATAGGAGATATCATTAGCAATTGCCGTAATCACTTCAATATTAGTCGAAAGGGATTGTACCCTAGGTTGTAAATCGGTATCGGTCGCCAACAACTTACCGTGATCACAAGCGAGATGATTTGCAATCGATGCTGAACCCCCGTTCCCACACACATAAAGCGTTTTTGAATTTTTATAAGCATCTAGTAAAGTAGCAGCTGCCTCCACTAATTTAGTTTTGTTAATGCTTGAAGAGGCTTTTGCGTATTGCTTAAAATAAGCATCACTGTACGCAGAAATATCCGGAAATTTAGATTCTGGAAAAGTCATAGGCCTTCGCTCCAAAGTTGTGGTGAATACTTACACCTGTTATGAATCTATATCAATCATTGCAATGTAAGGAAATATCACCACGCAATAAGACTAAATATCCCACAAAAAAACGCGCGTCTAATAAATTTACCACAAGCTCCAAGTTCAAGAAGCTTTGGTAAGCTGCTATACATCTAAAATATTTATTATTTTATTTGATGCCATACTCTATACTATCAACGAATTCTCTTATATTAAAAAAATTCATAGCTTTAATTTATGACCATGGCACGAACCCTAAAAAATGACTTGGATAAAGCTCTTCTTGCTCATCAAGCCGGGCACCTAAAAAAAGCCGAAAAACTTTATCGCAAAATTACTACAATAGCCCCTAGCAATAGTAACGCCTGGCATCTATTAGGCGCGCTTTATCACCAAACCGGTAATATAATACAAGCGAAAGAATGCCTTAATCGAGGCATTAAATTGACCCCCAATTTTCCTCAAGCCCTGAATACAAGAGGGATTCTGCATAAGGAAACAGGCCAAATTATGGAAGCTGAACTTGATTTCCGAGCCGCCCTAATTTTGGCACCAAATTTTCCAGAAGTGTTAACTAACCTAGCAGACACCCGGCGCTTAGCTGGTGATCTTAGCGAAGCTGAAAATCTGAATAATCAAGCTATTAAACTAGCCCCGAATCTCGCCCCAGCATATAATAATCGTGGAGCCATAGAGCAGGAGCTTGGTAATCTACAAAAGGCAAAAACAGCGTTTCAAACAGCTCTTGACCTTGATGCTAACCTAAATGATGCAGCTATCAATTTGGCAATAATATTAAAAATGCTGGGGCAAACCGGTATTGCTCTGAAAACGGCCGTAAATACTATCAAAAGAAGACCAAATTACGCGCCTGCACATAATTGCCTTGGTTTGATTTATTTTGGTTTAGAAAAAAATACAGCCGCTAAGACTTCTTTCAAAAAGGCTTGCTCCATTGATCCAAATTACGCCGATGCACAAAACAATCTCGGCAACACGCTAAGCCGCCTTGATGAAACAGTTGAAGCTCAAAACCATTATAATATTGCAGTCAGGCTTGAACCTAATAATCCAGATTTTTGGGCCAATAAGGCCGCTAGTTTGCAAGCTGAAAATAGGGTTGATGAAGTTATTGTAGCATGTAATAACGCGCTGAACATTGACCCAAACCATGCTGATGCTCGATGGAATCGTGGTATTGCACGTCTCATTTCTGGTGATTTACTTTATGGCTTTGCGGATTATGAGGCTAGATGGTTGCTGCCAGAATTTAACAACCGTTCTTTTAATTCACAGTTATGGAAAGGCGAGAATTTAAGAGATAAATCAATTCTCCTTCATTCTGAACAAGGTTTTGGCGATACCATTCAATTTATCCGCTACGTAACTTTTTTAACAAAACAAAAGCCCAAAGCCGTATATCTTGAAACCCACAAACCCCTCGTTAGTTTACTTCGAGCAATGCCGGAAATTGATAAAATATTCAATAGGGGGGAAGAACTTCCCAAAAGTGACTATCACATTCCTCTCATGAGCCTTGCACATCGATTCAAGACTACGCTGAGTACAATTCCAAAAACAACCCCCTATCTGAAAGTAAAAAAAGCATCATCATACAACTTTAAAGACAATCATAATTATAGAAAAAATATTAAAATTGGAATGGCTTGGGCTGGCAGAAAAACTCATAAGAATGACCATAATCGATCTATTCCACCAGAACTATGCGTGCCTTTTTTACAAAATCCAAACGTCCAGTTTTACGGTCTTCAATTAGACAGGGCTGAGGACTATAAAGGTAATTTGCCGTATCTTATTGATTTGAGCGCTTATCTCACTGACTTCGCTGCAACGGGTTCCATTTTAAAAAATTTAGACCTTGTAATAACAGTCGATACAGCACTTGCACATTTAGCGGGATCGCTAGGAGTAAAGTGCTGGGTCATGCTCCCATTTGCCCCAGACTGGCGATGGCTGTTAGATAGTGATAATACTCCATGGTATTCAAGTATAACATTATTTCGGCAACAAAACCGCAACAGCTGGGATAGTGTTGTTAATCAGATAATGTCGGCGCTGGAAAATTTTCATTTTTCAAACGTGGAATGAAATAACAAATTAGTTTCTTCTCATGGAAATGACTTAAGATGCTATTTTGTATAATTCTTTTGCATTTAAATAAAAGATTAAATTTTGATCCTGTTTAGACAGTCCGCTTAAACCGTCTCTAAAACCTGCAATCAAATCAGAGTAGGAAGTCCAAATCTTTTCAATAGGAAAATTACTGCCATAAATACAGCGGTTCGCGTCAAACAACTCAAGACATTGAGCGGTAATATCCTTAATAAAATTTACCGAGTTTTTATGCAGAAATGTCCCCAAGCCAGAAAATTTACAATAAACATTTGGTTGATCGGCCAAAAATCTCATGCCTTCAATCCAGACAGCCATGCCAACGCCAGAAGAATCTTCGGGCATCCCACAATGCTGCAAAACCATCGGCGTCTGTGGGAAATCTGCTGCTAGTTTAGCAGCATTTTTCATCTGTGTAGCAAAAACCTGGAGTTCAAAAGACCAGCCATAGGTTTGCAATAAAGCAAAATTATTACGCCATTTAGAATCCATCATAATATCCGGGTCCGGGGCAAACCGGTAAAGTGGGTTTTGATGCCAATGAAGTTGTTGGCGTATTCCTCGCATTAACGGCAATTGAGCTAAATTTTTTAATCTCTGCGCACAATTTTCGGAAGAAAAGTCAACATAGCCAATAATCGCATTTGGCCACCCAAACCGGTCTGCCACCTCTTGAACCCAAGCGGCTTCAATAAACTCTGCTCCATCTGGCCAATTAACCTGAATATAAACCGAGGCAGTCACTCCTTGAGGCGTTACATCATCAATAAATTCTTGAACCAGATAGTCACGCTTAATTAGATCATAATCACCAAAAATTCGCGCTTGAGTTGGCCCGTTAAGCCATTCCAAATCGGATAAGCGCCAAATATGATGATGAGCATCAATAATATTTAGTTTATTACTTGGATCGGTCAATCCGCCAACTCCCCAAGGACGATAAAAAGTTTCCTTCGCTACTAACAGTATTTAGCTTTAATATTTTCATCAGTGATAACAAAATTCAACGCTGATTGCCGCCAACATATTTTCGTGTTTAAAGCCTTAAACGAAAATGATAACCAGCCTATTTTTTTAAAAATTCCAGATTAAAGTAATTTATAGCGTTCGTTCGACCTATTCGTAGACGTTCATCTTCAGAAATAACTTGGGTTGCATCAAACCAATCACAAGCGTCTTCCATTGTCTCAAAAGGATAATCGGCTGAAAAAAACATCCTATCAATACCAACCACCTCTAGACAACACCGAAACGCTGGGTCGCTAAAATTGCCGCTGGTAGTTAGCAGAAAATTATCGAGAAAATACTCGCCAAGTGGGCGTTTTCCCCTGTACGCGCGGCGAGAAAATTCCATCCGAGCATCAATGCGCCATAAATCATAGGGAATATGTTCGCCTAAGTGTCCTATGAAAATTTTAAGCTTTGGGTAATCATCAAACATGCCTGAACCACACATTCGGAGGGCATGGATTGATGTTTCAACTGCAAACCCCCAGGGTGAACTTTTTAACCATGGATGGCCATCGTAAATCGGTGCTCTTGACTCAATCTGCATCCTGGGATGTAGATAGAACGGGACATTCAGCTCCGAAACTGTAGCCCAAAAACTACGATATTCGGGTATATCATAATAAATTGCAGAGTCTTGAACATCTTTCTGAGTAAAACCATTAACCATTGCACCATAAAACCCGAGTTCTTTAACACAACGGTTCAGTTCTTCCGATGCGGCATCTGGATCTTGCATAGGAAGAGCGGCAAACGCACCATAGCGTTTTGGGTTTCTGATCACAGCTTCTGCCATGGCGTCATTAGCCTTACGAGCGACCTTTATAGCCTCATTGGTGTCGAGAATGCCTTGTACACCGGGGGCATTATTGGATAAAATAGCAAATTCAATGCCATTTTTATCCATAAGTTCGATGCGCTCACTATCCATATCCAAAATCTGGCGTTCAAATTCTTCCCATTTTCCAGAATCCCCGGCAAACGCCTTTGTATTACCGAGTGTTTCCTGAATTGCCATATGTTCTTCAAATACTATTTTACCCTTCATAACCGTTTTCTCCATGTTAAATTTAAAAGTTTTAGAACTTTGTGTGGACTAATTTATAGTGTCTTGATCACAAATATTCGCCAGCCTAGAGGAGAGTTAATATTTGTTTTATTGTTAAAACTTAAAATTTAAATAAAAGTCGTGCGTTAAAGTTTATTTTTTCTTATCAACATTCCAAAAGTCGTAGCGCAAAACGTGTGTGTTTTTTGTTTTATCTAGAAGTCGTTCTTTAATCCAGCCCTCTACATCTGATCTAATAGCTTTGCGCTTTGTATCGGCGGCTTCCTTATTCACCTGATGGTCCTTAGAATAAGGACGACTGTTAAACTTACTGCCAAAATTATCATTGCTTTTCGTAGATCCAGGCATCCCGGACCTATGTAACGCTACAACAGCTTTAAACTTAGCTACTATTTTATCTCGTGCAATAATTGCAGGCTCAATATCTATGATATCACAGCCTGTCGAACGTTTAAAAGTGGTTTTATTTTCAAAGGCCCAACGTACGTCGTTGGGGATTGTTAGTTTAACTTGCCATTTTCGTCTGTGTTTTACTAAATAACTAGGGTTTTTTTGTTTGATAAAAGACATAATTTTTCTGATATTTTCTTTACTAACTAACTGAGAGATAATTTTTTAAAACCCACGCCGATAAAAGTCAAATGAAATGCTGTAGTATAAAACCAACTCATTTTCCCAGTTTTAACTCCAATTAAATTATACCACCCTATAAATATCGTCCAATTAAACAGGTTATAGACGTTTCAAAGAATTGGCTAGGGTCTAAATGGCATAGTTTGCTAACTCGCTCCTAAAAGGCATAAAATTATTTATCAGACATATAGCCAATCCAATATATTACAAAATTTTAAAAAGTCTCACGTGGACGTTAACCCATCAAAATTTCGATATAAGAGGTTAATTAAATTTAATGAATTATCAGACCGACTGCTGATCAAGTCTTTAAAACTTGGTGTGACACTAAGTTTTAAATTTTCTCTTTATATATAGCTACTTGTTTTGCTTAATGAGATTTTATTTCGTTCAGCCTGCGTGTTTATTAGACATTAATGATAATTAAACATTATTTTTTCAATTTATGATATCACCAAATCTCCGCTTTATTGTAAATCCAAATTTGTACCCAATTTTTTTCATTTTATGATTTAACTGATAGAATTATTTAATATGGTCTTTGTAATACGTATGCCTTGCATGGTAATTATAGGCATTTATATATTCATTTCACAATTTAATATACTTGCCTATGCCTGATAATTTTATAAAATCCAAACGGATTCATATCTAGCCTTAAAATCTACCAGGTTTATGATATGGTCTTAGTAATTTAGAGATTACACTTTCTATTTACGCCTTAGTTATGGTAGTATTATTTATATCATCCTGTCTGAGTAATATGAAAAAAATAAAAATAATATGGCCGAGTTTATAAAATCACATTCTCAACTTTTACACAGTAAGCCAATTGATGTGCACAAAGCCTGCTATAACCGTGAGGTGTGGGTCTTGCGAGACACCCTTTATAGAAAATATGTTGGGCCTCTACAAAAATATAAAAAGAATGTTGCCAAACGGCACCTTCAAAAAATTATAATAGACTTATACGAGACCTGGTATTTTGATCCAACATTATGTCTTGCGGTGAGTTTTAACAACAACGACTACACACTACACGCCCGCTATAATACAATCAAAATAACCAAGAAAACCATCGACATCATCAAAGATTTAATTAAGGCAGGCCTTCTTCATTATAAAGCGGGTATGCCGGCTAAAGACCGATATCGTTCTGGTCCCAGCTACACTTCGAGAATATGGCCTACAGACGAGTTAATAGAATATTTTTTGGACCTCAAATTCAATATTATTAATATTTTAGCTCACGATATTGATAAAGAATCGATAATATTAAATAAAAAAGTTGTGTTACCAAAAGACCCCGGGAAACCAAAAAGCAGGCCTAAGAATAAGAATGTACCAATAGATTATTGTGACACACCAAAGATTAGGGCGATGCGATTGATTTTGGCTTGCTATAATATACTTCTACGTAAGACACATATTGATATAAGCACTGCTGAAAATTATTATGTTTCGGCTTTTAATGAGTGGGGCAAAGAAACAAGATGTTTTATTAGCCCAAACTGTTTTATGCATAGGACATTTATTAACAGTACTTTCAATGATGGTGGCAGAGTTTACGGCGGTTGGTGGCAAAAATGCCATTCGACATATAGAAAAGATATTTTTATCAACGGCAACCCGGTTGTAGAGGTCGGTTATAACGCTATACATCTGGCAATTCTCTATCAAATAGAGGGGCTAAACCTCTATGATATGGCTGTTAGCCATGATCTATACGATGTTATTATCCCAGAACTAGATAATGTCCCCGAATCGGAGCTGATCGATTATAGTCGCGCGGAATTAAAACAGTTCAAAAGATTTCTAATCAAAAAATTAACCCATAATGGAATAAGCGCTAGAAGTAAAACTGATCTCTGGACGGCAACAATAAAAGCAATAACGGCAGAAGAATACACAACTAACGGTGAAATCCATAGACCGCCATCAAATATTTTAAGAACCATATCACATAATTTACTCGCCTCTGTGTTTGATAGTATTAAGCAGAAACATCAACCGATAGCACACTATTTTCTATCTGGCATAGCTTCTAGGCTACAGCTAATCGAAAGCAACATAACAATGAACCTTATTGAGCACTTTACTGCTTTGAAGGTACCCATATTAACGCTGCATGACGCCTACATCGTCGAACAGAAATGGGGTCAAACCCTAATCAACGCCATGCAATGTAGCTGGATGGAGGAAATGTCTAACCTTGCAGCAAATCAAAATAATAAACCTAAACGCAGCAAGTATCTGGAGCGGCTAACAAGTCATGAAAATCACTACGATACGCGGCATTTATTAGCTGAGCCTATCGAATTTAATAACTCAGCCAGAGATTATACTAGCGGTAAAAATAGATTAAGGCGGTTGGGCAATATTTTTAATTCCTCTTCGCAAGATCAAAAGAGAAGCAATGCGAGCATTCACGCGTTATTCGAGAACCGTTGGTCTAAATGGAATAGGGATATTGTTGACATTAGACCAGCGAATACCAAAAGGGCCGTTACGGAACGATATCAAACAAGCCTTAACCTTCATCAGGACTGGCTTTTAGAGGGTGACACCGAAGATGATTCGCCTGAGATTAAAGATCGCTACAACAGTTTTTATGCGGGTATAAACAGTCCTCTTTATGCACAATGGCTACGTTTTAAACCTCTATGGATGCAGGGGGGGGTAAAATAGTTCACGTATGAATAGGGATACTATGTAAAAATATGATTTAAAGATAAACAAAACGCTATATTTTAAACTAAATCATCATTCTTCATCATATCAAATTGCGGGCTATTTTATATGTAACATTGGTTCGTGGGGTTGAAGGAATTATACCGTCAATTATTGGCACCGGTTTAGTAGCAGTGCTTATGTGGTTTCCGTGGGCTAAGTCTAAATCTTAGCGCTCTAGCTTATTCTGCCTGGCTGGAGGTCTGCCTAATGGTGGTTTGATTATAAAGTGACTCTTCAGCGTCTTTTAAGGCTCGCTGGATCCATCTTTAGGTTTCTCTGCCCCCCCCCTTTCAGTCGGGAAAATTACTGGCTCTGTGTGGCTCTTAAGATGGCCCACAGAGACGCAGTATGATTATCCCTATAGAAACGTTTTAATAGTTATAATTGGAGCAATCTAAAAAAGAGGTTTGTAACGGCTATTCGCTATAGAGATACTGCGATTATTATCTTTGTTATCTCTTATCTTTGGAGGATGTTCTTCTTAATCAAGTGAAGAATAAGCTAAGATAAAAACTGAGATAAATAAAATAAAGAAGAAGAAATAAAAAAAAGGAAGATAAGAAGTAACATAACGGTGGTACTTTTCTAAGATGGCTTTAAGTAGACCCATCTTATGATCAATCTAACTGCAGATCTGAAAACATGGCCTTTTTCTGTTTCATCCGTTGAATTTGAGCCATCGTCATCCAGCAGGATAAATAATATGTACCACCTTGAATGATCTTGTTGCGTTCTGATCTGCTAATGTTTCTAGTATTTGGTGCAGACACATTGATGCTGTTGCCTTGTAGAAGATTTTTAACAACACTGGTCTTAATGCCAAAGTTTGTGTTTTGTGGCGTTATCCTTGATTTCTTGCCTTTTTTAAGGACTGCGACCGTAACGCCTATCACATTGCCACTCTCAGCATCTATGATCGGGCCACCACTGTTACCGGGATTTATGGCAGCATCGATTTGAATGTTGGAGAAGTTATTTCTCAGGCCTGTCAGAGAACTTACAATTCCTTTAGTTACTTTTACTGACGCACTAACTTTCCTACCAAAAGGATAACCTGCAACATAAATATCTTGTGTCAGTTCAGGGCTTTTATTGCTTAACCTAAATATTTTTTCCGGCTTAAAGTTACCTTTTAGTAGCGCCAAATCATTCACAATATCTCTTGATACGATAGTGGCTATTACAGATTTACCCCTGTGATGTATCCGCACTCGTGCACAGCCATCAATAACATGGTTGTTGGTAATGACATAACCAGACTTGGTAATGGCAAAGCCTGTACCAGAGCCTGTTGGATAAATCTTGTGACCCTTTGCAGGTTTCGATACAGTTCGTTTAGGCTGTCGTTTAGCTATGACTTTTGGTCTAGCTGTGGGTGTCTTCCTAGCATATAGGAACTTATCATTCTCAAAGATACCTTCTTTTACGTTTCCACTGGCAAAGGTAAAGGTGCCTTGTCCGTTCTTTTTGCCATCTTTGAATTCACCAACGTACTTGTTTCCACTTTTGGCAAAGGTATAGGTGCCTTGTCCGTTCTTTTTGCCATTCTTGAATTCACCAACGTATTTACTTCCATTGGCCCAAGTAAAGGTGCCTTGTCCGTTCCTTTTGTTATCCCTGTATGCACCAACGTGTTTGTTTCCACTTTTGGCAAAGGTAACTGTACCTTGGCCGTACTTTTTATCATCCTTCCATTCACCAACGTATTTGTCTCCATTGGCAAAGGTATAGGTGCCAAAGCAATTAGACCATGGAGAGTTTGTTAGATGTCTCTCTCCAGGACAAGGAGGCAAAGCATAACTCACCCCTGTACTTCCTATCAGCACAGTCAGCATGAGACTTAATGTTGTGAGTAATCTAGTCATGACAATATGAAACCATAGTTGTGTAATACGCACAAGAACCGCATTTTAAATCTCTTTAGTTCACTCGTGTTGGAACCACCTAACACTTGGCGAAGGGAGGCGCCTGGACTAGGTTGGGACTACGCAGAAGGAAAGGAGCTTAGTATGAAGGCAGTAATAATTGCATGTTTGGGACTGCTAATATTTTCTGAAACCAAGGCAGATTACAAAGCACCCGACAAACAAGAGATTGAAAAGAAATTTTGCAGAACCATAAAAGGGCAAACTACTATGCTTATGAATACCTATAATTCTAATGAAGAAGAAATTGATAGGGGTAATCAAGAAGTGAGAAATGAAGGTGTTAGGATTAGAAGTATTAGTTTAACCAACCTGAATTTCATGGCTAATATTTGGGTGGCATTTTGTAAAAAATAATGAGCCATCTACATAACCTGTAAAGGCTGTAATAAAAAAGGAGGGGGCCTCAAGCAACCAAGCAAGTTAAAGGCGCAAGCGAGAGGTCTACCCTAACTTCTTAGCCAAATCTTCTAATTTTAAAAGAATTTAGTGAAGAAGTATTGCTATGGATAAATAGGAATATTATGTTATAGGTCAAAATAATGATGGCTGGCCGCCAAACACTATAATCATGTAAATTCAAGAGAGAGGGGTGCTAGTCACCAACACCCAAAAACAGACTTATGGAGTTCCAGATGTCAATTGAAGTAAAAAATTTCTCAAATTCTCCTGATGACGCCAAAGACATGCCAAATGCTCGTATGGAGGCAGTAAACGTCCTCAATCAACGGGTAATGAAACTGACTCTCAGCCCTGAATGGAAGTGGTCAAAGGATATAAAGCCGTTGATTGGAACGGATAGCTGTGAGGCCACCCATACTGGAATAATTGTAGAGGGTACAATCCACTGTGTGTGTGATGATGGAAGCGAAGCAACTTACACAGTTGGTGACGCTTATGCCATTTCACCTGGCCATGATGCTTGGGTTGTAGGGGACAAACCAGCCGTTGTTTATGAGTTTGCAGGTATATGGGGCGAGTAATTAATTACTAAGGATTTGATAAACTATACAAATCTGAGCTAGCCAACTACCAAAAAAAGCGGGGGAGCGAATATAAGATATTCCAGCCGTATAAAATAGATAGTGAATAACACGTAGCCAGAAATATGCCGTTGCTGCAAATGCTGTAGCCTCATTTGTAATGTTTGCTAAATGCGCAACGATCACTATTGCCGCAAATGGTATCAGGTTTTCAATCGAATTGTAGTGTGCCCGCTTAGCCCTCTCAGCCCACAGAAATCGTGGCTTTTCATCGCCCTGCCATTTAAGGGAGG
>LWDU01032633.1_pt1 | contig 14476 bp, 11 predicted proteins | sample 727161 | NCBI WGS metagenome assembly LWDU01 (sample SAMN04566230, study PRJNA314399) | hydrothermal vent metagenome | isolation source: deep sea hydrothermal plume seawater | place: Mexico: Gulf of California, Guaymas Basin | collected 2004-07-11 | reverse complement strand
CACAATAAAGCAATATGATATTCAATTTCAGTCATCAAAGAAATTGTTCCGGCAAAAATTTGCATACCTTGAAAATCAGGATATGCACGTCCCCATCCAATGTAATTTTCGTTTAGCATATAGCCTTTGTCTAACAGATATCTGGTTAGATACAGATATTCACCTGAATCGCTACCCCATAATCTCCAATTATAGTGGTGATAAATACGGATTAATGTGGTAAAAGAAATAATCGAATACACAAGATTTTTTTCAAATTGACGAATTCTCATTTTGAATCGCCCACCACTACAAGTGTCAATTCCATTATAGCTGCAAATAAGATTAGAAAGATTAGATTAATTATTAGAGAGGGTTCAGGTGTTCCTAGAATAATTAAAAATCCGATTAAAATATAAATATATTTTTTCAAACTCTTTTTGCTTTCAGTATATTCGGATGCAAGTAGAATTAATAGGGGTAGGCTAACTAAAATTCCTGAAAAAATTGAAATGGAAACTAGTAGTTTCGCAGTTTGATAGACTGATAGTTTTGCTATTACTAAGCTGTTTTCATCTAGTAGAATATCTAATAGATATGGGGCTAAGTAAAATAATCCTAGTAGATTACCAACTAGAAACAAGATTGTCCCTAGTAAAAGGCAGATAATCATTCCTCTCTTTTCTTTTGGAGTCAATCCAGGACTTGAAAAATTATAGATCCCTCTGTACCATAACGGATGAGAAAGTAATATACTTCCAATAAGACTAAGATATATTTTCAGTCGTAGAAACTCAGTGGGACTATAGGTAGTTGTATTTTCTAAATTTATTTCGATTATATTCAGTAAATTAATAAGCATTTGTGCAGTTAATGGAAAGAGTACTAGCATTAGGGCTATAGTGCTAATAAAAGGAAACATAAGATGTGTACGTAATTCTTCAAGATGCCGTGACAAAGGCCTGCTAATATCACTAGTTTCAGACAATAGAGGGGTAAGGTCGGGGGCTTAAAAGGCGCCTTGTATAGCAATTCAGTGAATATAATACAAGGTTGTGTTAGATATCCTCCAGCACCTGGAGGAGCTGAAACTGTAGTTAGAGCATATTCTGAGGGATTACTTGCCAAGGGCCATAAGATTGAGGTAATTACTACGGATTTGTACACAGAAACCCCATTTGTAAAAAAGGATATGCCTACAGAAGTTTCAGGGGTTCCAGTTTCGAGACATAGTGCATTTACAATTTCCGGAGAAGCACACTACGTTTTAGCTCCAGGAATGGTAACCTCTTTTTTAACGAAGAAAGCAGATATAATCCATACACATTCATACGGATACTTTCAGAATCATGCAGCATGGATTAAGGAAAAATTCCAGTCTACTCCTTGGGTTATAACTCCACACTTCCACCCTTCGTGGTCTATGTGGGGTGGAGCTAAACGTCGTACACTTAGAGATTTTTATGATTCTAAGATAGGAAAATCCACAATGGAGTCTGCAGATCTCATCACTTGTGTAAGTAATCATGAAAAAGAGATGTTGATCAAAGAGATTGGGCTTAGTGAGGATAATATCAAGATAATCTATAATGGAATAAATTGGATGGATTGGGAAGATATTCCAGACAAAAAGAAATTCAGAGATAAGTATCCAGAGATTTCTGAAAGGTTTGTAATCTTTGCAGGAAGACTTGCTACGAACAAGGGAATTCCTGATTTAATAGAAGCCATGTCTATAGGAAAATCCCACAAAATTGATTTAGTTGTTATGGGTGCAGATATGGGTCTTGGTAATGATTTAGATAAGATAGCATCCTCCAAGGGGGTGAAAATGCACCGTTTGGGTCATGTTAATGATGAAATTTATCGTTCGGCTTTATCGGCATCAGAGCTTTTGGTATTACCTTCAGAGTATGAGGCCTTTGGGATTGTTCTTCTTGAAGCCGCAGCAGCCCAAACACCAGTAGTAGCAACAAGAGTGGGGGGAATTCCTGAAGCAATGTCTGAGGGTAAAAATGGTTTGATAGTAGATTACAATAATCCTAAGGCACTTTCAGAAGCTATATTCACCATTTTGGAGGATGATTCCTTAAAAATGGAAATGGGCAAATCTGGAAGAGAGTTTTCAAAGGATTTTTCGTGGACAAGTATTGTCAATCAATTAGAGTCCGAATATTTCGGATTATTGTAAAATTTCGATTTATAAACTAAGTTTTAGGGTCAAACGGCAAAATTTGAAAATGCATTATTGATGTTTTCCTTAGTTCTGTTCAATATAATAGAGGATAAGTATATAAATCAAAAGTTGCAGGTGATTTTTAGGTTTACTAATTTATATAGCACTTCAGTAAAGGTTATTATTTTTGTGTATGGGGACAAGTATTATACAACCATATGCTATGATGTATCTGTGCCTCCAAAGAACCTTAATTTCCGAATGAGCATTCCAAATGACTTTCGTGAAGATTGGGATTTTTTGAATAAACGTTCAAAAATAGAAGGCATGACTCCAGCTGAATTGATTCGAGATTTGATAGAAGAATACTTGGAGGAGTTCCAAGAAGAGGCTGCTAAAGCTGAACAGGAATTAGATGAGGTTGCAGGTCCTCTTAGGGATAAAGTATCTAGAAAAGTCACCGTGAAGAAAAGGCCAAAACCAAAGAAAAAATCTTTTGTGGCTAGAAAAGCAATAATCACTAAGAAAAAAGAAGAACCTGAAGACGCAGAGTCAATGAGTATACAGGACACTCCAAAATTCCGTTTGCTCGAGCTAGTCCGTTCCTTGGATTCAGAAGATGGCATAGCTCAGGATAAATTGATCATTGAAGCTGGGAAAGAAAGAATTCCAAATCCTCGACTTCAATTGAATAAAATGATTAGGCGTGGTATCTTACATGTACACCTTAACCGTATTCATGTTACGTAGAGAGGAACCTTGATAAAATTAAGTAAAAAACAATGGTTTATCCTGATTATATTAGTTTTGACTTTTATAGCTATGGGGGGCGTATTGGGATTTGTTTTTGCCTCACTCCTTTCCTTTGTCCCGGCATATTTTTACCTTAAATCAATCCGAAATTCTGAAAAAGCAGATGTAGAACCATGGGGAACAATGGGGCTGGCTTTTGTATGGGGAGCGCTTTCAGGAGTCTTTTTGGCAGGTATTTTCAACACATTGGGGACTGCGTTTTTGCTTGTAATGCTGGTAGATTCTGAGAATAGTCTTGAAGATATAGAAAATTTAACAATAGTTTTGACAGTTGTAGTCGTTGCACCTCTTGTTGAAGAATTTGTTAAGCCACTTGTGATGTTTAGGAATGTGACGGTCCGTAATGAGATCGATGAAGTTGAAGATGGTATTGTTTATGGTGCAGCTTGCGGATTGGGTTTTGGGGCCACTGAGAATGTTCTCTATGGTCTTTCAGAAGGTGCTGTAGCTGCAGGTATTTGGGGAATATTCATAATAGTCTTACTTCGAACCTTTTCATCGATACTTCTTCATCTTGTAACGACTTCATTTACAGGTTATGGAATTGCAAAATACCAAGTTGAAGGTCAATCTTTTTCTATAGTGGTTAAATATTATTTTTTAGCCGTTTTCATTCACGCAGCTTGGAATGGATTAGCTGTATTTAGTCTTCAATATGATTCTGATTTAAGTGCATTATTGCTATTTGCAGCCAGTATAATGTTGGCAATTTCTGGTCTTGAGATGGCCAAGAGGAAAATAACACAACTTGATGTAGCCGGTTCAAATATAATTGGTACGGATATTAGAGCAGGCCATGGGAATGAGGATTGGTCAAGTAATAAATGGGAGAAAAAAAGTGGTTGGGAGCAAAAGAAATTACGTTCTTCTAGCGTGGCAGCAGGTTCCTCTGAATCTACAGCTTATTCGGATACGGCAGCACTTTACTCCTCTGATTCTAAGACTCCACAGGAATTGGCTGCTTCTACAACGGAATGGGCCTCTAATTTTGATTGGAAAAATACTCTAGGAACTATCTTCTTTTTGATATTTATGCTCGCACAAATTTTCTTTTAGAACTAGGTATAATTTTTTAAGGGCATTATTCCCGTTAAGTATGAGTGGGCCAGTAGCTTAGCTAGGTAAAGCGATCGGCTCTTAACCGATCGACCGGGGGTTCGAATCCCTCCTGGCTCGCCACTAAGTGAAGTGCATAGGGTAGAGTCTGGTGATTCTACCTTGTCTTTCCACTTTTAGGATTGAATTATTTGATAAAGAGTTGACATGGTAATTTATTTTTTGTCTACTCATTCCTAATTGCTGCGAAATCATTGATTGAGTTATTCCGGGATTTTCCTTCACAATTTGAATAATATTTTTTTGTGTGGGATTAGTTATCATGGAATTACGTATGTTGCTATTGTTTGAGCTTCCATATGGGAAGAAAAGGCGTTGCCTTCCACTCCTGTGAGAAGCTATCATTTGGTTTGATTCTAAGATATTTAGATGGTGAGCAAGTGTTCCATTATGTAATCCTAATTTTTCTTTTAGCAATGTGAAATTAGATCCTGGTTCAGTATATATGGTGGTTAAGAGGCGCTGTCTTGTAGGTTCATCTGCAAGTGTGTCTTTCTGTAGTCTTGAGTACATTGGGATAAAAAATTTGAACGTAAAGTATTTGAAATTTTCTGACCTTCGGAATTGGAAGGCTATACCTGCAAAAGAAATTGCAAAAACTGTATGGCTCATTTCAATTTTTGGAGCATTATACAGGTTCGTTTCAGTTTTAGGTTCGTTTGCAGCAGTAACTACATTTATTGAGTCTGGGATTTCACTTGAAGTTAGTAGTTCTCCATTACTGTTAATTTCTATAATCATTTGAAAATTATTATCAGTCTTGGGGAAATATGTTGTTCTCATAACTAATGATTCTTGAAATTCAAGTTTATCAAGGTTTATTTGGTCCACTATTTCAGTTAATCCTTTTTCATTCATTGCAATAACATTTATAGTTAATGAATCACTAACATATCCTTTGTTAGTAATCGTACTTTTACAAACAATATCTTGACCTAGTAAAACGGAATGTCTATTGCAACTTTGTTCTACCACATCAATTTTAGTTTCGGAGTAGCTAAGTACAAAGGTTGCTCTTTCAGAATTATATTGATCTGCTATTTCAATATACAATAGACTTCCACCTCCTCTTGGTATTCTGGACAACGGTAATATATCTACTACAAAACTTGAGCTCGTTCCTGGCGAGATGCTAATAATTTCAGGTCCGCTCAGGGACTGAATAAAGGTCGAAGTAAAGAAATAGGATATTTGGTAATTCTCAGAATAAAACCCTTCATTGTTTATGGTTATACTGGAGCTATAAGTTTGCAATGTTTCAAATTCAATAGATGGGGCGATAATTCCTTCTATGGTCATGTCACTTTCTTCCTCTAAGATAATACTGAATCGATTTTCATCCATACTGATTGCCGATATTAATCTATAATTTGAGGGGTTGAGAATTAAGGTTTCATCAGTTTCTATTTCTATTAGGAAATAATTGGCAATTAGTTTCGTGGATTGATAATTTACATCTAGTGTAAAATCCTCAATAGTTTCTGTTTCAATCAACAGGTTCAATCTCTCAAAATTTGAATTTATCGGATAAGTATTATCTAGATTTGTGGTTGATATAGAGAATAAGGTTATAGATTCAGACTTATAAATTTTTTCTTCGATTAATATGATGTTAATAGTACAATAATAATTTCCTGCCAATAAGTCTGTAAATCTAAAGTCAATTTCTTGATTTTCACCAGAGGGTAAATTTGGCGTCCTAAGGTACGAATTAATTTTACCATTCATTCCGTAGAGTTCAACAGATATTGTAATGTTGCCTAATTGTTGATCAAACAACCCGATATTCTCAATGTTTACTAGAAATTCAGGATTTGCATCTATTTCAAAGAAATAATGTTCTTGTGTATTTACCTTTAAATCGTGTTTAATTGTAACGTATTTGTGTGTTATATTAATTACATTCCAGTAATTCATAGAATTAGCTTCAGAATCAGAAGCTAGCAGTCTAATATATATTTCTGAATTATCTTCTAATCCAAGATTTATTGTCTGAGGACTATTATTGTCTAATAGGTATAATTCATTCCAAGTTGTGCTGTATAATTGTGTTCTATTAAAATTCTTAGTGTATGAGATGGTGTATTGTGCCGTGTTTGTTTTTTCTATTTCTTGTTCTAGAATTAGTATGTTATTTTTGTTGCCTTTAGTATTGTATGGCCCTAATACAATTCCTGCTTCATATTCGTTTTCAAGATTTATAAGTTCTATATTATTTGTTTCTTCGTTAAATATCCAGTTTGCATTGTCTTCATCATCTAAATAGTAATCTATTATGTTTTCTTTTAAGTTACTTTCAAGGTTATCATAGAATAAATATTCATATTCTATACTTGAACTTGAAATTTCACCATCATTATTGGATAACAATGTAAGGTTAAATGAATAATTTCCAGATCTTGGGATTGTGAATGAGAAGTTAGTGTAATATGTCTGTAATCCATTGATAGAAAAAACAAGATTGGATGAATCCATCTCTATTTGTTCTTGTAAATCTTCACTGAACACATCTATTGCCAAACTACACGGTAACTCTTGATTCAGATCATTTTGTATTGAAATTTCTATATGATTTTCATTTTTTGCATTTTGGTGTAAAATCGAGTCAACCTGATGACTTGTCTCTGCTTCTGTTGCCGGAATGAGTGCAAAACCAACCCCTATCAAAGACGCAACCAAGAGTAATAATAGTCGTGATTTTGCACCCATCTGTAATAGTTGAATGTTTACTAGTATTTAATAGTTCTATGACAATTCTTTGACAATCATAATACAGATTTCGGATAGTTATTAAAGTAAATTAGGTTATATTATATATAATCCCTTATCAATCTTAATTGTAAACTATTAAATAATGGACCAATACAATAACGTTGTGGAGACTTCGCTGAAAATTTCACAAGCCGTATCAGTAATTCCTGTAATTATGGCAATTATTGTATTGTATGTCGGAGGGAGTGCAGGATCATGGTTTATCGTTGAAGAATTTTATCAGTATTCAGCTACCGATGAAGACGCTAGCAAGTTAGTAGATTATTCTGATTATAAGTTTTATTTGAATGAAGTTAATAATGTAGAGTATACAGGTCCTGATAAAACAGGTACGAGGTTAGAAAGTACACTTCCCTATTCATCGGATGGTTATGAGCAGAGATCGACGGTTTTCTATAATCTTGGTTTGGTTCTTTATGCTACGATGTTTATTGCGTTGTTATGCTCAATTGTTCTTTTTGTCTTAGATTATTTATGGCTTGAGATAGTTAAGCGTAAATTATTGCCAGGTATAGGTAAGAATGATATTTTAGCAGTTTTATTTGGTGGTTATACTGCAGTTATTGTTTTTGTAGTATTTTTGGCATTGTATGGTGCTACTGCCATACCTTCTGCAATGCACGAAGACCATTTTGGAACAGATAAAGCATGTCTTTATCCTGATGATATTACGATAATGGGCAATGAACCTGGTTGTGAAGGGGAAGCTAGCAATGAAAGGGCAGTCTTACAGTCAGTATGGAGTTTGGGTGGCGGTTTCATAATTTTTGTAGTTGGGGTCTTGGTTCCATCCATTTATCTTCTTTCAACTACATATCAAAGATTTGAAGAAGTTGTAGAGAAATTAGAGGTTGAACAGGAATTATTCTTCGATTCTGAGGCCCGTATTCTTTTTGACATTAATACGGGGGAAATCGTAGGTTCGTATGTGGATGATGATAGGGACTTGTTTTTTGATGAAGAAGCAATGACTTTGTTTGATAAGGACACTGGCGATATTATCTATGCGTCTAAAGTGCCAGAACCAGAACCAGAACCAGAACCCGAACCCGAACCAGAACCCGAACCAGAACCAGAACACCAGAGCCAGAACCAGAGCCAGAACCAGAGCCAGAGCCAGAACCAGAGCCAGAACCAGAGCCAGAACCAGAGCCAGAGCCAGAGCCAGAGCCAGAGCCAGAGCCAGAATCTGTAGAAGCTGTGGTTGTAGTAACCGATGTTGTAGAGGCTGAACCAGCAGAAGCTGAGGTTGTAGTGGCAGAGGCTGTAGAAGCTGAAGCCGAACCTGTTGTAGCTGAAGTGGTAGTCGAGGCTGAAGAAGAAAAGAAGAAAAAAGACGATTAATCAATATTTATTAACAGTCCTCTTAGTCTATTTTTATGAGAAGATTTGCAGTATTAGCTTTAGTTTTGATGCTGTCATCATCCGGATGTCTAGGATTTGGCGATGGAGCCGATAAAAATGAGGGAAATATTGAAGATATTATTGATGAAATAGATAATAAGATAGACCAAGAAAAAAATAACACAGAAGCGTCATTTTCTGAACCAGTGCTGGTCCAAGTTCCTTATGAAGAAGGTTGTGATAATATTAATCCATTGCATTGTATGTTACCTTTCCCATCTACTGCTTTTCTGCGTGAAGATTCGAATAGTTTAACTGGTTATAGGGTCAATTACACTAAAACAACAATTCCTGGTTCAGGGACGTTTAAACAAGTTGAGATTCCCGGACTTAATAGATTGGATGGGATGAGCCCTTCAACACAGATTTTAACAGCTTTTGATGATGATCCTGTCCTTGCAGGAGTTGCAAATCAGTCTACTATTGGAGAATCTTTGATGTCAAACCATCCAACTGTTTTATTAAACCTTGAAACGGGAGAAAAACTTCCACATTGGGTTGAACTTGATGCAAGAACAGATAATAAAGGACCAACAATTCTTTACATCAGGACATTGAGGGGTTTAGAGCATAATACCGCTTATGGAGTAGGTATTGCTGGTTTAACTAATGAGAGTGGTACCATTCTTTCACCATCTTTTGCTTTTCAAGCTTTGATTGATGGCAATTACACAGATGCCCTCGATGTTGAGCTTAGGTCAGAGGAATTTGGAAAACTTTTTGATAGCCTAGAACAAATTGGTTATGAGAGGCAAAATCTTCAAGCTGCTTGGAAATTTCATACAGCATCTACAGAGTCCATAATAGGTGGAATGTTACATATGAGAGAAGATGCATTGATTCGTCTTGGTGATGAAGGGATTGGTTGTAACGTCACATCTTCCGAAGATAATTTTGGAGACGATAATATGACATTTAGAAGAGTTAGAGGGACTATTACTACACCACAATATCTAGTTAGTCCTGATGAGTCTCGTTCTCTGATGAGTAGGGATGATAATGGTACACCTATATTCACAAAATATAGCGAGATTCCTTTTACGTTGGTTATTCCTAAAGTTTTAGCAGATAATAACATGTCTGGACCAATCGTTGTTTTTGGTCATGGATTTATGGGCACTGGAGAATCAACAATCAGTGGAGGTTCTAGAGCATGGACTCAGGCTTACAATGTTTCGTTTTTAGCAACAGACTGGTACGGATGGAGTAATTCAGATTATGGTACCGTAATAGATATGCTTGTAGATCCTGCGTATTTCGAGTATCAGGCAGATAGGTTACAACAAGCTATGATAAACAAAATAACTATGATAAGAACAATCAAAGGTGTTTGTTCTGATATTCCAGAATTATATTCTGGAGAGATTAAATTAGTTGATACCGATGAAGTTTATTTCATGGGTTATTCTCTAGGTGGAATTTATGGGCCTACACTAATTGCTCTTTCTCCAGATATAGACAGGGGCGTTCTTTGGGTTGGAGGTTCTGGTTTTTCTTCGATGGTTGAAAGATCTACGAATTATAACCAGTTTGAATTAATATTCAATTCAGTTCTGGGATATCCGGAAAGGAATAATCGAGCTGTTCTAATTTCAGTGGCTCAACAACTTTGGGATTCTACAGATTCAGAAATTTATTTGCCATTTATTGTGGATGGTTACAAGGATATACTTGAGCCAAATAATATTTTGACAATTCATTCTGTAAATGATGCACAGGTTCCCATGCTTAGCTCAGATAGGGCGACTAGAACTGCTGGAATTCCGGTTCTCAGTAGTTCTACAAGGCAACCCTACGGGGTGGATGTTGTTGATGGCCCAATAAATGGTTCAGCACTAGTTTATTTTGATGGTAATTTTCCTGCCGTTCCTGAAGCAAATATGGCACCACCACAAAGTTCTCATTCATTAGCACACAATTTGATTGCTGGAGTTTCTGAAGTCAATGAGATGGTGTTTAGATTTTTGTTTACAGGAATTGTAGAGAATACGTGCGGTGAGAGTTGTACCTTCGAAGCTGATTGGTAAGTATATTTGTTTATATTCTATAATTAATGCAAATGGATAATATCGTGGTTTATTCTTTAATACAATTATTAAAAGAACTCTTTTATTGCATTTACATGCAGAATCTTAGTATGACATCAAAGGTCATTGCTTTTTTGATGATTTTTCCAGCCATTTCAGGGTGTGTCGAAGATTCTGTAGAAAACAAACTTGAGTTAGACTTTTCAGTTGATTTTCTAGTTGGTGGCGAACTCCAAACTTTAAGGCTTGTAAGTTCGGATCGTATGAGTGTGTTAGTTCCTTATTTGATGTTTAATTCAGAGACAGGGTATGTTCAGAATGGAACAGTTTTGGATTTTGGCAATTCATATTCCTCGCATACAATCCAAATTCTTGTACCTCCAAGTAGTGAAGAATGTATATTTTTGATGGCAGAATATGGTCGTGAGGGGTGGCCCATTCGAAAAACCAATGAAAGTTGGAGGGAATGGGTTGAAAGAGGTGGAAATTTGTTTGGTTTGGAAAATAGTATTGGAGCTAAAATAAAATCTACAAATTCGACATTCCCTTCTGTACAACGCTCGAATATTACGACAGGTTCTGTGGAATATACTTTCTTGGACGTTTTAAGGCCAATTAGAGAAGGTTCATCTATAGAAGAAGGGGCAATACATGGTACTGGCCTAGTAGATGGTTTAACTGTATTTGAAATGATGGAGATAATAGCAGACCCGGACGGTGATTTCAATGATTTGTGGGGACCTTTTACGGAACCTCCTTTACCAGCGTATACTAATGCTCTGAATTATTTGGGAAGCCAAATGACATCATATGGTTATGATTCTCAGATACATAACTATCGGACTTCTAGTAGTCCTAGAGCTGAAAATGTTTGTGGGTACAAGACAGGAACTTTGTATCCAGATGAATGGCTAGTTTTAGGTGCTCACTTAGATGTGGCCGAACCAGGTAGTGGTCCTGGCGGTGGTACTAGTGTTGGAGCTCATGATAACAAAGCAGGTGTTGCACTTGTTTTGGAGGCAGCTCGCGGTCTTGCCCAGTTTGATCATCGACGTACTATTGCGGTTTGCTTTTGGAGCAATGAAGAGAATGGATATGATGGCAGTGATAGTTGGATTGAAAATATCCCTGCAGGAGTAACAATAACAAATTATCTTAATGCAGATGCAGTTGGTACAAATTGGCCCGGTTATTACACTCTTGTCGTAGATTGTATACCTAATTACGATGATGATAAATTGGGAGATCAATGGGAAATGATTGGTCTTTTGGAATGGATAGGTACAGATAATCACAATGCTTCTGAAGCTTTGCGTTTAGGAAGAGAAATATTTAACACAGAAGGTTATGCTTCTATGAAAGATGTAGATTCTTCAGATCAGAAAAGACAATCAATATCGGTGCATGATAGTAATAGAGGCCGTTCAGATTATGAACGATTTGCAGATCAATTAGGTGTTGTAAGTGTCGATTGGGGGAGTTTAACAGGCGGTTCTGATTGTTATCATGCAGAGTGTGATACTTTGGAAACTATGATTGATATGATGGTAATTGATAATGCTACAGGTAGACAAAGTTTAGTTCAATCTTTTGACTTGATTAGTTGGTGGATTTTTATTGCAGCAATGCATTTGGACGAGACTCCAATCTACGATAAAAACTAGAACGATACTATTTTGTCAGATTCTTCTACTAATTCCATAAGATCATTCATAGTAGACATAGGACATATTGGACTTCCTTCCTTATTTCGTGATACCAAGCAAGTACCACAAGCAAATATTTGTCCATCATTGTCAACATACTTGTTTAATTCTTCTATTACATTAAACTCTTCATGAACGATTTCAACGCACTCTACACCTTTTCCAATCAAAAAGGTTCGAACATCATGACCTTTATTTAGCGAAAAATTACCAAACCGAAAGGCATTCCAGACGGTCTCTGGATCAGTTTGGCTTATTACAATTCCTACTTTCATTGTTTAACCTTGGACCCTGTCGGAAGACAGGGTCACTTGAGGCATTTGTTCTACTTGCTTAGTTCTTTCTTCTTGCTACTGCAATAAGACCTATTGCCAAAGAAGAAACCAATACAGTTAGACTAGGTGAGTCATCTTCTTCTACAACTGGGTCTGCCGCTTTATTCAAGTCATCTACTCCAGTTATTGTAGGTGAATCTGCTGAAGCGAGTATTCCCTGTTTGCTTGAGTAGTATGCTCTTGAGAAGTCTGTCTTCTCAGCTCTCTGTGCAGTCTTTGTCATTGCAGACAAAGTTGCATCGTAGTCAGTGTATCCAAAAGCTAAGAGATCATCCCAAGTTTTCTCAACCATTGTTGCACTGAAGTTAGCATCATCATATGCTGCACCTATCTTAGCTGCTATGGCCGAGGCGATGTCAACGTCAAATCCTACCATATCGGTCGTATTGTCAGTATAGCTCTCAAATGGTGGATAAAAAGGATCAGTACCGAAGACTATAGTTCCTGCAGCCAATGCGTCAGCTAGCTTGCCTGTTGCATTTGCAGGATATGCATCTGCAGTATTTGCATCGGTATCATCGGTTAAGACAACAATTTCATCTCCAAAAGATGCTGCAAAGATAGTGTCATATTCACCAGAGTCGATAATCTCGCCTAGGGCGACATTAATGGCTGCTAGTAAATCACTTTCTCCAGGAGCAACTCCTATACCGAAGTCCTCTTCACTGAATGAACCAGCAATTGTTAGTCCATTTGTGTCAGTTTGGTAGAACTTTAGTGTTGGTAAATCACCAAGAACAAAGTCTACGTCTCCTTGCTCTAATGCTGCTATTGCGAGATCGATGCTATCGTATCCCATAACGTTGGCATTTGGCAGGCTCTCTGCAGCATACGTATCAGAAGTAGTCCCTGATTGTACGCCTAACGTGTAGTTTCCTGTTGCTGCACTAGCTGGTATTGCTGCTACCAGTAAGGTCGCAACGAAAACTGCCGTCATAATTTGGCTTAGTTTCATTTTTTGCCTCAATTATTGATTGCTTCTGCTATATATAGTATAGAGGTCAGATATTTGTTTATAATAGAGGCTTAGTGCAAATCTATGAAAAAATTTGATTTTCCATCTTTATTTAGGTCTCATAGAGTTTTTTCAATCAATATTATCATAGTTATTTGTATTTTAATTCCATTGTTTTTTGTTCCGTCATCACCTTCGGAAGAGAAACCAGATACAGGATGGGATGGTGTTCCCATAGAAACTGACTTTGATCTTAATGACGTCGTGACAATTAATGCTACTTCAGCCCTAGCTATTGGTGAAAGTGGAAAAATATTCTACACTGAGAATTCAGGTAATAATTGGTCGGTGGAAGATTCTGGAATAATACAGGATCTCAATTCGATAGAGTTTGTAGATGTTCCAATTGCAGTGGGAGATTCTGGAGTCGTAATTGTCAAGGACGGAGATAGTTGGTTTGACAATTCTATAGTAGGAGCTAGTAATCTGTATGATGTTTCTGTAGTTAATTATCAGTCGTTGAACGATTCACTTGTATTTGTTTCAGGTATGGGTGGTGAAGTCTGGAAATGGTATAATAATTCATGGATAGATTTGTCTTCAGTAACTGGTGTTAGTTCGGATATTTATGGCATTGATTTTGTTAATGAAACACATGGAATTGCTGTTGGTGCAAGTGGAGTTATTATAGGAACTGAAGATGGAGGTGCATCTTGGGAACCTCGGGATGTCCCAGAGGCGGTTCAGGGATTCTCATTTTATGACGTCGCATTTATCAATCCAATAAGGGCTTTTGTTGTTGGAGAGAATGGTACACTTCTGAGGAGTAGTGGTACTGGTGATTCAGCCATAGGCTACAATTGGTTGGTTTGGGATACAGGTTCATCCAGTACGATTAACTCAATAGGTTATTCATCAATCAATAAAGTCTGGATTGTTGGCAATGATAATTTTATTGCTTTAACAAAAGACGGGGGTAAATCGTTCTATAATCAGTCCCAGCCCCAGACTATCGACACTGATTTTTCGGGAGTTAGTTTTGTTGATGGTTCTAATGGATTTATGGTTGGAGAATCTGGAATTGCTCTTTATACTAATAGAGAGGGAATTGATCCTGCACAGTTAGATACTGCAATAAAGTTTGATACATTCTGGGTGTATGCTGAGTATGCTTATCCTTTTTTGAAAGAGGG
>LWDU01034504.1_pt1 | contig 14482 bp, 12 predicted proteins | sample 727161 | NCBI WGS metagenome assembly LWDU01 (sample SAMN04566230, study PRJNA314399) | hydrothermal vent metagenome | isolation source: deep sea hydrothermal plume seawater | place: Mexico: Gulf of California, Guaymas Basin | collected 2004-07-11 | reverse complement strand
CGCAATGTTAATTATAGACCCGTTACCACTTTTTCTCAACAAAGGAGTAAACGCCTGTGACAGATGAAAGGGTGCAGTAAGATTAACTTCTATAGCTCTTCTCCAGGTTCTAATAGTTTGCTTTTCAAAATCCTCAACCCATCCTTCAAGGTTAGACTCTCCAACAAAAGCGGCATTATTGATCAATATATCTAGATTTTCATTACTTTGAATTACTAATTTAATAAGACTAAGCCTTGACTTTTCATGCTCTAAATCACAATCAATACATTCAATGCCAACATTCCAATTATCAAGTATTTTTTGCTTAATATGGTCATAATTAGAATTAGGACGATCTACTAATATTAGATTTCCACCTAGCTCTGCAATAGTGAGTGCAATTTCTTGACCAATACCACCTATAGCGCCCGTAATCAATGCGGTTCTATCGTTTAAATCCATTAATGCTGGGATCGTTTTCATTCTGCTTTTTCCTTTTGATTTAATAAGCACTCCGCAACCTTGAAATCAATTAAATTGTCAATATCAATTGCTCTCTCCTGGGGAATGACCACACTTTTAACTCTACCTTCAAACATTCCATTGTGCTTAATAATAAAATTAGCATCAACAATGTAAGCAACTGTTGTCATGTCAAAAACCTTTGGAGCATCTTGACGTCTTATTATTTGACTTTCAGGCTGAATCACTAACGAAGCATAGTCATTATTATTAATAATCATATTAAAATACGGACTTCTACTTGCTTCACTAACAGTAATTATAGAGTCTACTTTTGAGCTTTCAAATTTTTCAATACAGGTGTCAATATCGCCAATAGATCTTAGTGGGGAAGTTGCAGGTAAAACTATCAAAGCATCCACACCCTCTTCATCATTTTCTTTTAAATAATTGACTGTATGCCTCCAAACCAGCCATTCAGAACTACCATCTTGAGCTAAGTAATCTGGTCTTATAAACGGAACTTCAGCACCAAATTCTTTAGCTATCTGTGCTATATCTATAGAATCTGTTGATACTATAATTCTAGAAACATTGTTCATTTGTTTGGCGATATTAATTGACCAACCAATAAGTGGAATACCATTCAATAGCTTAATATTCTTACCAGGCAGTCCCTTTGAGCCCCCTCTTGCACAAATTAATACTACATACCTCATTCTTGTAACACGACCTTTGAGTTAGTAAAACTTGAATATTCAATCGCTTCAATCGCTAAAACTGTCTCCAAGGCATCTTTCCCGGTAATAAGAGGAGGTGTTCTAGACTCCACAGAATAGAAAAAAGATTTTATTTCTTCTGAATATGTATGATCTCTTTCTGATGATGAATTAAATACCTCTACCCAATGATTATCTGCATCTGAAAACAATTTAACTTTGCCAGTGATGCCATCCCAAAACAAAGTTCCTTTTTCGCCGATTATGTAACACTTTCTCGTTGTATCGTGACGAATAAAGTCCATATTTAAAGAAGACACCACCTCTCTACCATCTTCGCCTTTAAAAGCCAAAATTATACTTGCACTATCATCAACATCTACCTCTAAATCACTTTGTTTGGATGTGTGAGATTTGATCCATGTAATTGACCCAAAAATCCATTTCAGATAATCAATTTCATGGCTTAACTCCAACAAAACACCACCACCTAAAGATTTTTTAGCAGATACACCATGTCTATAATCAGACCCTGACCTCCAATTTGGTAAGTATTGTCCAATTTCCGACCTTATTGAGTATATCTTTCCAATCAAATTTGATTGAATGTATTGTTTAAAATGCATCAATGATGGTAAAAATCTTAAGTTATAAGCCACCATAAGAATGACATTATTTTTCTCACAAATTTTGACTAACTCTTCAGCATCTTTAGAATTAGTGGAGATTGGCTTTTCAACTAGTATATCAATTCCGTTATATGCTAAATATTTAGCAATTTCAACATGTTTAGTTGCTGGATTAGCAATAATTGCCGCTTGAGGTTTGGTTTTAATAGCATCATTCAGCGTAGTAACACACTGGTTTATTCTTAGTGACCCGTATTCCTTTTCACTGCATTTTTTATGCCTCAATAGTACAATATTCACATCTGGAAAGATATTGTTAATAATACCAATATGCCTCCTTCCAATACTTCCCAAACCCACAACTAAAACTGTACTAACGTTCTTCTTCATAGCGGGCTAGAATATTGTATGAATATCACGATTAGCTTTTTCATACTCACCTATTTGCCCAATATCAAGCCAATATTCATGAATAGGGAAAGCGCTTACCCTGCCTAAATCCAATTCACTCTCTAAAAAATCTGTCATATCTAAGTATGAATTACCATCAATTTTTTGAATAAGATTATGATTCAAAACATAAATCCCTGCATTTACAAAAAACTTATGCACTGGTTTTTCTTCAATCTTTTTGATTCTATGGTCTTGAGTTTCAATAACGCCATAAGGAACTTGAAAATCATACTCCCTAATGCACATTGTTGCTTCGGATTTATTTTCTTTATGAAAATCTAATAAATACCCAAAATCTACTTTTGTTAAAATATCTCCATTCATGACGACTATTGGAAGTTTTGAGATATTTTCTGGTAACAGCCCAAGAGGACCAGCTGTACCAAGAGGATTCTCTTCATGTATAAACTCAATATTTATATTACCCAAGTCTCTATCTGAAAAATTATTTATAATTTTTTCGTGCATATAATGCGTGGAAATATAAAAATTACTGAACCCAAAGTCAATAAATTGTTCAATAATAGTGTCCAAAATAGGCCTATCACCAACTTTTAACAAGGATTTGGGTATTTCTTTTGTTAATGGATGTAATCTTTTTCCAAATCCACCCGCCATAATAAATACAGGATTTTCATATATTGGATTTTTATGTAACTGCTGCAATGTTATCAAATCACATAGTTCGCTATTCTCATTTAAAACTGGCATGTGTAATAAATCATTGCTTTCCATTAAAGCAAGAATTTCTTTTTTTTGAATATTAGTACTTACTGTAGTTGGATGCGCATTCATTACTGATGTAATTACAGTATCCATGGGGATGTTTTTAATTAATGCGCGTCTAACATCTCCATCTGTCAATGTTCCTAATAATTTCTTATCTTGGCCAACCACTAGCGCTATTCGTAGGGCACCATCATGCAAAACTTTAATGCCTTTGCTTAGACTATCTGTTGACTTGGTAACGACATTACGCCAATCTTTTGTTTTCTCCATTCCGGTATATTTCCTTCATTTAATGCAATCTTATGTTTAGTATGGAAGTTATCCGCCTAAAAAATGAACAAGCTAGCAGTGAATACAACAACTATATCGTCGTTCATTATCACATTTTTCAATTATTTGCTATTTCTTATAGTAATCTAATCTTGATACATTAATAATCATAAAAAGTTTTCTTAAGTATATTATTGAAATTACAGTTTTTGATTATGTTAACAATAGATTTACTAGCTCCGCCTTTTCCATATGGATTTTTAACATTTTTAACTATATTTTTAAATTTTTTAGAATATAATTTTTTTAGTGCACTATTAATACTTTTTTTATCTGGCGGACAGCTTATAACGCTGTCCGCCTTAATACGACCCCTTTGCCTATCTCCTATATCAATCGTTCCAATTTTAAAATTTGGCGCCTCAAGCAGACCACTAGAGCTATTACCAACAACAGCATCTACAAATTGTAAGGCGCTAAGATAATTAAGTTGACCCATTGATATAAAAGCAATTGTATTATCATGACTATAGACATAATTATCAATCATGCTATTAATAACCCTGCCATCAGTGTCACTGTTAGCTTTTGTAAATATTATTTTTGTATCTTGTAGCCCATCGAGAGAGCCTAATAGTTCTTTAAATTGTATTTCAGCTGTAGAATTTTCAAGTGTTACGGGGTGAAAAGTCACTATGATATTTTTTTTTCCAAGATTAAACTTAATAGCTTTTTCAAAATCAACTTTAGAGAGCAGATTTAATTTATTAATATTATCAATCCCCAAACCACCAACATTAAATACTCTATCTGGATGCTCGCCTAGTTGGATCACTCTGTTTTTATACTCTTTAGTAGCCGTAAAGTGTAATTGGCTCATTTTGGTTATTGAATGCCTAATCGATTCATCTATCGAGCCTTCTGTAGCCTCTCCACCATGCAGGTGTGCAACAGGAATACGTGCGATCATTGCCGCGCTCACAGCACTAAATATCTCATACCTATCACCAAGAACTATTAGCAAATCAGGTTGCAAATCTTCATAACTTTCTGAAAACGAAATTTGAGCCAATCCCATTGATTTTGAAATTCCAACAGAAGTGTCAGAAGATAAAAGCATTTCTATCTTTTTATCAATTTTAAAATCTTTTTCTATTTCTTGGTATGTCAATCCAAATTCTGGACTTAGGTGCATACCTGTTACTATCAACTGAAGTTGCAACTCTTTATCAGACTCTATCTCTTTCATCAGCCAGTATAAAAGGCCGTATTCTGCTCGTGTTCCAGTTACAACACATATTTTTCTCCTGTTCATATCAAATCATCCATCTGATAATCCTTACTAGCAACTGTACCAATTACTTTATCCCATTTCATTGGACTTATACCGGCACCTGGGCGTTTGGCAGTGACATTATTGTCAGATAGAATTTCACCTTTTTTAATAGATGCACTAGCAATAATAGATTTTCTAACAACATCTATATTAACGCTTTCACTTGGTGATGGCTTTTTCTCACTACTGCCTAATGCTTTCTCAATATTTCGAATAGCACTTACCATTGCTTTAAGCTCTTCTGGTTCTAATGATGCTTTATGATCAGGTCCTTCCATAGATTTATCCAAAGTAAAGTGTTTTTCAATCACACTTGCGCCTATTGCTACAGCTGCAATATCTACTTCGAGACCTAATGTGTGGTCGCTATAACCTACATCAACACCAAACTTTCTTTGTATTGTTAACATGGCATTAAGATTTACATCCTCCATCGGCGTTGGATACATCGTATTTGCGTGCAACACAGTAATATCTTCTTTTTTCGTTCCAGCATTGATTAAAATAGTTAATGCATCTCCTACCTCTTGAAGATTTGACATTCCTGTTGATAAGAGCACTTTTTTATTTAATGAGCCAATATGCCTTAGGTAAGGCAGATTAGTAATTTCACCACTTGGAATTTTGAAGATCTGAAGTTGTAATTCATTTAATAGATCAATGCTTTCATGATCAAATGGTGAAGATAAAAATATAATGTTTTTTTCATTACAATATTTGATCAATTTTTTATGCGCATCAACACTTAATTCTAACCTTTTGATCATCTCAAATTGAGATTCTGATTCATTTGTAGTTTGTTTTTGATAATTTGCTTTATCTACGTTTTTTAACACTAAACTTTCTGCTTTAAAAGTTTGAAATTTAATTGCATCAGCACCAGCTTCAACAGCTGCATCAATTAATCTATAAGCATTGTCAATTGATCCATCATGATTGACGCCAGCTTCAGCGATTATAAAAACGCTCACTTAACAATACTCCCGGCCTTTATAAAACTATTATCATCAATAATAATGCCTTCCTTGGTAACAGACCCACTACCAATAAAGCTTTCTTGGCCTACCAGAACACTTCCATTAATAACTACATTAGTTGCAATATGACAATGATTACCTATATTACTATCATGCTCTATCAAAGCATTTGTATTGATAATACAATTGTATCCCACTTTTGCATTCGCATTAACTAATGCATTATGCATTATCACAGTGCCTTTACCAATATTGGCATATTTGGAGACATAAGCCCTTGGAGAGATAACATTAGGTAAAATAAACCCAGCGTTTAATGCCAAATTGAATAACTTTATTCTCAAATCTACAGATTTAGTCTGCCCAACTGTCACTATAGCGTGGGTGTGGATTTTTGCCAGGCTTTCCAAATCAGAATCACTACCAATAACTGAATAGCCTAGGACATTAGAACCTAAAAACTCTGGCTTATCAACTATTCCTACAATTTTAAACAGACCTTCCTGCTCAATAACATCAATCACTGATTTACAGTGTCCGCCTCCACTGATTAATACAATATCATTCATATAAACACACTATTAACTATACTCATTATTTTGTTAATTAAAAAATTGGCTTATAAATAAAATGCGATTCATTATGCCTTTTTCATCGCACTTATATATTTTTTGACCCCGCTCTCTATGCTTGACGGGTTAAAATCCAGCTTCTTCTTTGCCTTTGAAATATCGACGATCCCATCAAAACTTGAATCAAGATGCTCATTAATTTTATATACTTTAGACTTGCTATTAAGTTGATCGACTAAAGTTTCAGCAATATATCCAACTTTTAAATAATTGTTACTGCCTGCCATAAATATTTCAAATTTATTTAAAGAATTTATATTGGCATATACTCTGAAAAGAATATCTATCGCATCATCTATATAAATTAAACTCCTAAATTTTTCGCCATTATCATAAACATAAATATCATCATTTCTCGCTGCCAACTTATAAAATGCTTTAATTATTCCGCAACTATTATTTAATCCAAAAATGGAGGGAAATCGTATTATTGAAATCTGAACACCTGAAGATCTCAGCTCCATTTGAATGTTTTTTTCAGCAATATATTTTGTTAAACCGTAATTAGTTTGTGGATTTACGCACGTATTTTCGCTGAATATATTATTATCAGATTTAAAAAAAACACTCCCAGTAGAAGCAAAAACAAACTGTCTAATATTTATTTTTTTTGCAATATTTATTACTTTTTTTGTTAACTCAACATTTGAATCGTAATGATAGCCATAGGACGAATGATCATTAGATGGAATACTCGAGGCTAAATGGTATATTGTTTTTATATTTAAAGTGGACAACTTAGATACATCAAAACTATTAATAAATACTAGGTTAGAATCATTTACACCGCTCAAAAAACCATGTCTTCCTCTATACAAAGCAATAACCTTAAATCTATCTAACAATAAGCGCTTTACTAAAGAACTTCCAAGAAAACCGGTTGCTCCAGTGACCAATATTGCATTCATTGTATTAAACAGGCCCACTAGGAACATTGACCAGCCTATCATATAAAAAATTTGTATTTTTCATTTCATTAACTTGACAGTCTTTATTAATCTCTAATTTATGCATTGGAACCCACGCAGGCCTAGTCATTACATTGTTGTAATTTGTTTCTTTTAGGAATTCATCTCTATGCTTTTTATTGTCTAAAATCAGTGTATTGAGCCAATAATTTGATTGAGTATTGCAGGATTCTGTTACAAATTCTATACCATTCTCTTTGCCCCAATTGTAGTATTTTTCAGCAAGTATTCGTTTACTTTTAACATATTTATCTAACTTCTTAATTTGTGCTAAACCCAAAGCAGCATTTAAATTTGGCATTCTATAATTAAATCCTACTTCATCATGTAGAAACTTCCAGTTGTTTTTGACTTTAGATGTGGTCGTTATATGTTTAGCACGATCAGCTAGACTTTTATCATTGGTAATAATCATGCCTCCGCCGCCAGTGGTAATAATCTTATTTCCATTAAAGCTAATTGCAGATATTTTTCCAATAGTACCAGTATGCCTACCCTTATATAGACTACCAAGTGATTCCGCTGCATCCTCTATTAATACAATATTGTAATTATTACAAATCTCATTTATTTCATCCAATTTTGCTGGAAACCCAAATATATGGACTGGCAAACATGCTACAACTTTGCGACTACTTAGTTTATTCCAACAAAACCCATCATCACGTAACTCACAGAACTCTTCGATAAAATTTTTAAGACTAACTGGAGAAAGCCCAAGTGTGTCTCTATCAACATCAACTAATACTGGTGTTGCTCCACAATAACGAATAGCATTTAGAGTTGCTACAAATGTAAGTGATTGAGTTATCACTTCTGTATCATAATCAACGCCCGATAATTTTAACGATACGTGAAGTGCAGCTGTTCCATTGACTGTGGCAATAGCATAGTTTGCACCAGTACTTTCAGACACTGAGTCTTCAAACTTATTAACAAATGTACCAGCACTAGAAACAAAAGTTGAATCTAGTGCCTCTAATAAATATTTTCTTTCATTATTGCCAAACTTTGGAGCATGTAAAGGAATAAAGCTTCTTGTACCATAAAGATCTTGAACAAATCTTACAAATTCTTCAAACATTATAAATTTTAGACTTATATAACTTAAGGTTGTTGGGTTGAATTGTCCAATCAATAGTTCTTTGCAGGCCTTCTCTAATTCCAACTTTAGGCCTAAAACCAGTTAGTTTCTCAATTTTCTTATTATCACACCACAACCTAAAAACTTCAGATTTTGATGGCCGTATCCTCTTCTTATCAGTGGTAAATTGAACATCACTATTCATCAATTCTTTTATTATATTCAAGGTGTTGCCAATACTAATTTCAAAATTAGAGCCAATATTTACAGTTTCTCCAATTGAATCATCGCACTCTGCAAGAGCAATAAACCCACGGCAAGTATCATCTACATAATTGAAATCTCTAGTTGGAGTTGTATCGCCCAACTTAATTTTTTTTGCTCCATTTGCAATTTGAGTAATGATAGTTGGGATAACTGCTCTTGCCGATTGCCTTGGGCCATAAGTATTAAATGGTCTAGCAATTGTTACTGGCAGTTCAAATGAATTATAAAAACTAATTGCCATTGAATCTGCTGCTATCTTAGTTGCACTATATGGAGACTGTGGCTGTAATGGGTGTTTTTCATCTATAGGGACATATTGAGCTGTACCATAAACTTCACTAGTAGACGTATGAATTACTCGTATATTGCCGTTTTCTCTCGCTGCCTGACAAATGTTAAGTGTGCCTTTTATATTGGTATCTACATAGCTATCTGGTGCAGTGTAAGAGTATGGAATAGCAATTAAAGCTGCAAGATGAAAGACTATATCAACACCTTTAGTTATGTGTCTACAATAGTTCGGATCACGAATATCTCCTACCAATACTTCAACTTGATCCTTACAGGATATATCCTCCAACCAACCCCAATTATTAAAAGAATTATATTGAGATAGTGCTTTTACTTGATATCCTTTGTCCACAAGCATTTCAGTTAAATGTGACCCTATAAATCCACCAGCGCCAGTGACCAATACTTTTGTTTTTTTTAAGGTATGTTTCATATAATAATTAATCTGATATGTTTATTTCTAAACGCATCTTTCCACGTGGTTCTAATAATACCTCATGCAAACATAATTTTGAGTATTTAACCCAACTATTACTTAGAAGGTATCTAAACTGCAAGAAGTAGAAAAACTGCGCTTAATCCTACTATTCTAGGTCTATTACCTATGAAGTATTCTCTTAATTGTTTATCACTATAACGAAAAACATCGAAATCAAGAAAATCAATAGCCTCTTCAGTAAATCCTTTTTTTAATTAAATAACTGCACAATGCGCCTATTTGGGATTTAACAGGCCTTAGTCTATCTTGTCCAGCTGTTCTAATATCTTCAGGACTCTCGACAGGCAATGATAGTAAAGAAAGGATAGTGCCTTTATGAATTAATTGTAATACTTCTGACATAAATATTAATATATTACTAACAATTTAGATTTAAAATTTTACAGAACTTTGCTTGACCGACTTTTTTAATACCATCTTAAAGATTTTCATATTATCGGCTATTCAAATGATAATTTTAAAAAAGACTCATTATTTTGTATTAGTTCATTATAAGTCCCAGATTCTACAATTCTTCCTTGTTCAATCACAATTATCATATCAGAATTACGTGCAACAGATAGTTTGTGTGTGATAGAAATTATCGTAACTTTATGCTTAATTCCTTGAAGAGTTTTCATAATTAACTCTTCTGATTCATGATCTAGAGAATTGGTTGCCTCATCAAGGATCAATATATCAGGATTCCTAATTAAAGCTTGAGCAAGTGCTATTCTTTGTTTTTGTCCACCAGATAATGAAAGACCCCTATCTCCAACTTGAGTATCTAATTGTTGTTGTGTTGAGCGAATAAAAGAATCTATATTTGCAAGATGTAAAGCCTCCCACATTTCATCTTCAGTTGCAAAATTATTAGACCAAAGTAGATTATCCCTTATTGATCCACGAAATAAGAAAGGTGTCTGCTGTACATAACCCACACGATCTAAAAATGTATCCATATCAATTTCATTTATTGGCCTATTGTCAATTAAAATACTTCCAGATGATGGCTGGAGAAGGCCTATTAAAATATCTACACACGTTGTCTTTCCAGATCCAGATGGCCCTATAATTGACACATAAGATTTTTTTTTAATTTTAAAATTAATATTAGAAACTGACGGTCTGTCACCTGAATGGAAATAAGTAATATTTTCTGCACTAATTGAATCTGAAAATCCATTATATTTTCTAAGTTTTAACTCTTCTTGTTGATCTTCTACTATTGGGCCGAATAGCCTTTCGAATTGATCAACACTGGGTATGGCAATGCTTATAGATGCAAATGCTGCACTTATTTGAGAGACTATGGGAGTAATCCTAATCAATGCAATAAGTGCGGCAGCAAGTATTGCAGGTTCTCCTCCCATTAAAATTGATATATACAAAGCAATTAATGATCCAATTAAACCAATTGTTCTATACATCAAAGGTATTAAAAATGATATCGTTGATGAACGAATAGCATCAGCACTATGCCTCTTAAATTCAACTTCATGCTTGTTAAATACAAAATCTGACTTACCGTATGATATGACTTGTTTAAAGTTTAATAACGGCTCATACAGTACCTGCGAAAGCTTATTTCCAGATAATGTAGTCATTGAGCTATACTCAGTAAGGAGTGCGCTAATTCTAGACATTAAAATAAATGTAATTAACATAATACCCATTGTAATTAAACTCATGTCGACGGATAAAGAGAAGGCAAGAATTATCAACATAGATATTTGAACAAGACTTGCTAACACACCGAGTAAACCATCTACCCCCATACTAATTTGCATAATCTCTCTTTCAAATGTATTTTGCATAACACCAAATGATTGTGAATTTGCAAATCTAAGTCCTTTTTTAAAAAATCTAGATAGTCCAATAGATGTAAAAAAATATAGTATTCTGTATGAATTTATTTTAGATACAAATAAAAAAGAAATTTCTGTTAAAAATCCTAGTATAGTACTAAAGATAAGGACCATTACAGCAGTATACAAATTATAATCTATATTAAAATATTTGAGAAATTCAATTATATACAACATCCCGCCATCTACGCCGCTCAGCCCATCGGAAGAAAGAAAATAAACTATTGGAATTATTGATATAGTTGCAAAAATTTTCGCAAATGAATCGACAATTAGTAAAATTACATAAAGTACAAATAGTCGTATATTTAATAGCACATAAGAATACAAAAAAATTATAAATTTTTTGTAACTTTTTATAATGTCTAATATCTTATCACGCACCATCAGCAGTACTTCCTTGAAAGAAACTAATAATAAATAAAAAACTAAAAAGTGGCACTCCTTTGCAGTGGCTACAAGAAGTTTGTAGAATGAGACAATATTTTTATTCCTTAACAATCTTACTGATAAATTTTTTACTTCTGCTCTTTTGTTTATCTTAATATATTTATAAAGTAACTTTACATCGTAATTGTTAAATAGTCTTTCCCACATTTCAATAATTTTTTCACTCTTAACAATAAAATATAAACTACTACATAGCGCCATTCCTCTTTCTCCTATTTGCTTACTCAATTGCCCCTCATGATGACGACTAAATAAATTGGCTTTTGGATCAAAACCGCTGTCACCATGAATTGCAAATTTAATGATTTGAGAGATATCTGTATTCCTATCAAATCCACCAAATTTAATCAATTCTGCTTTTCTTATAAACATAATATGTCCAGGTGCAGAAAATAACTTCTTGGGGGCTCCAGTAATAAGATCTATAGCTAATTTTTTTCCATCTATATATCTAGATCTTTTATTTGACATCTTAATTATTTCCGACAACTCACTATTAATTTTCCCTTCAATATTGATTGATACCGGAAGTGGGGAAGCTGTTACACAGTTATCATTTTCTGCAAATAATGCTGCCATTTTTGAGCAGCAGTTAGTTGACAACATGTCATCATAATTAATATGAGAAATCACACTTCCTTTGCTTTCTAATACGCCAGAATTCCAACAAACAGTTACTAGCAATCCAATATCGTCCCAGCTAAATTGATTTTCTTCAAATTTAATTACTGCTACATTTTTATTATTAGTATGGATATCACTCAAATACCTAGATACATCAGTCTTTGCCGCATTATCAATCAAGATTAACTCTACGTTAGAATAATCCTGATCAAGTACTGATTGAATAGATTTTTTTACTAAATTCAATCCATAATAACAATCAATAATTACTGTAATAATTAAATCGTTAGAGTTGTATTCTTGTCTAATTGGCGGCACATAAGTGTAAGGTGCTTTTCTAGCTTCATCGATTGAGCTCATAATATATTTTCTATAGCATCTTCACAAAACTTCAAGCTTAGGAATAAATACAACAATTTCACAATCCCATTGCTTGGTAAAGGATAATTTTTCCAGAATTTCACTCTTATGATTCCAAGGAAGTATAATAATAATATTAGGTTTTAGCTCTTCAATAGCTGAAAATTGAACTATAGGGATTTTGCTTTGAGGCAAATACTTTCCAATCTTGTGTGGAGTCTCGTCTATAACTACATCTATTAAATCTCGTTTTATGCCACAGTAATTTAAAAAAGTATTTCCCTTTGCTGCTGCACCGAAAGCGATAATCTTTTTGCCTTCCATTTTTTTATTAATTAAATACTCTAAGGCTTTTAGCTTAACATCAAATGATTTAGCTACTATTTTTTTATAGTATTCTAAAGAGTTCATTCCGTAGGATATTTCTCTTTTCAATACCGTATTAACATTTTTCTTATTATTTTGATCTGTTTTATTATTAGCGTGAGTGATAAAAGCCCTAATAGATCCGCCATGTGTTTCTAATTCCTCAATATCATATATAGATAAGTTATACTTATTCAGCGCATTAGATAAATTCAAAATTGAAAAATAGTAAAAATGTTCATGATATATGGTGTCAAACTGATTAAGTTCAACAAGATTTAACAAATGTGGAAATTCAATTGTAATAGTTCCTTCAACCTCCAAAATTTTTTTAAGGGAACTAATAAAATCATTAATATCTGGAACATGAGCTAAAACATTATTAGCAACAACAAGATCAGCTTTTTTATTGTCCTTAATTATGCGGTCTACTAACTCTAAATTAAAAAAATCTATAATAGTTGGGACGCCTTTTTTTATCGCCTCCATTGCTGTGCTTTTTGTTGGCTCAATACCCAAACATGTAATGTCATAATCCAAAAAATTGGTCAAAAGATAGCCGTCATTTGAGGCCACCTCTAATACGAAAGAAGATTTATTTAGATTCAGCCTTTTTATTATATTTTTCACATACTTCATAGCATGCTTAAGCCAATATGATGAATAAGAAGAAAAATAAACATAGTTATCACTAAAAACCTCAAACCCTTTTTTATATTGGGCAGTTTGTGCTAGAAAACACTTGGGGCAAATATAAAGAACTAATGGGTATGTCAACTCTGGTAATGACAAGTCTTCTTTTAAGAGTAAATCATTAGATATAGGTGTGTTGCCGATATCAAAACATGATTCCTCAATATTGGTTTCACATAAATTACATTTCATTTTTTTATCTCTTTATTGTATTAAACTGATGGAACCAATAGCATAACTACTTACATTCATGATTAAAAAAATAACTGAAAACGGTGTAGAAAAAACAGCTTAGATATATACTTATAAATCTTGATTAATAAGCCTTGCCTTATATAACCTACTGTAAAAAATTATTATTATTACGTAGAAAAACTGAACTAATCTTCGCTTCTTCGTGAATGTAGCCGTGATGTCCTGACGGGTTTCTATGGTTAATTAGCATATTCCAAAATTTCTTCTGTTCCTCTATGTCGTTCTTAGTATCAACCCAAGTTCCTTCAAGACGCTTCCACTCCTCTTCAACTACAGCAAGAATTTCCTCTTTTGATAAATTAATTATTTTTATACCAGAATTCTCGTATTGATCTGTATGACCAAATTTGCACTCCAAGTGCTCATTTAATGTTAGTGGTTTTCCTGTCTTCTCCCAAACTAAATGTTTTGGGTGGGTCAAAGCCTTACTCCATGAAAACATCGTACTAAGTGGTAAATAATTCAAGAAGATAATCGATTTCCTATACACATCACTGATTGTATCAGGCCCACTTCCCGTACTAATACACAAGTCACAATTTGCGAATAGCCACACATCAAGAAAATCACTCTTCTCTGGATGAAAGGG
>LWDU01032405.1_pt1 | contig 14482 bp, 27 predicted proteins | sample 727161 | NCBI WGS metagenome assembly LWDU01 (sample SAMN04566230, study PRJNA314399) | hydrothermal vent metagenome | isolation source: deep sea hydrothermal plume seawater | place: Mexico: Gulf of California, Guaymas Basin | collected 2004-07-11 | reverse complement strand
CCGTATTTTTCAGGATCCTTGGGAGAATCTAATACTTCAATCTCTTGTAAAAAATTATAACCTTCTGGAAACTCAGTTGCAAGTTCAATAACAGGAACAAGACCTTTTTCTAAATTTTCATAGTTATAAGCATCTTCGCCGAACACAGGAATAATTAAATAATTATTTTTTGTTTTTGACCAAGACTTTACAACTCCTGCTCGCCATTTTTGTGCTTTAGACGAAGGCGATAGCCAATCTCGTTTTTCTGGTTCTGTCCATGCTTTAAACACACCTTCATCAGGATCAGCATAATCTTGATCTATTTCTGGATCAGGATCACCCATAGCCTGTATATCACTAATTGGTACTTCTTTTAATACCTCTCTAAATCGCATCGTTGTCCTTATAAAATTTAGAGTCAAAAAACTTTTTTTGTTCTATTTTATCTTGACCTACTTTAACATCTACGGTGGTATTAACACCTTGTACAATTTTACCTACTGCCGATTCATTAATTACCCAAGCCATCGGAGTTTCGCCAGCATCAACTGCCATCGACAGTCTTGTATTTCCACCTATTAAAACATATCCTTTTCGATCATGTAAAATGACAGGCAGTTGTATTGGTTTACCACTGTTAAACATTTGTCTAACACGTTTTACTTTATCTTTATCAAAAGCATCCCATGGTGTACCTTCAAAAGCATCTGTATTTTCTATATTCCATTCTGGCTTTGCTTCTTGCATACTACCTTGTTCTGCTTTAGCAAACCATGTTTCTTTGTCAGGAAAATGCCTATGATAACGGGTGCCCATGGCATCAAATGCATGTGATACTTCGCCATATTCTTCTTCAAAATTGGGTAATACCCAATTAACCTCTTCGGTCAAGAGTTCTCGATATCTCATACTAATATTTATTTGATTTGTTGTTAAAGGAATTTTTCTACGGTGTTATCAAATTTTCCGGCAATAATATTTTGTCTAAATTTTGCGGCGTTTTCATCTATCCACTGCATAATCAAATCATTTGTCTCTTCTCTAGTGCCGGTTCTTGCATGGTCATTAATATAATCTCGTATTAATGTATTTTGTAAGTTCATACTTACTTTATATTGTTGGGCAGAATTGAGGTCACTATACCCTTCATTAATTATTCTCAATAAACTCTCGTTAAGTAATATGAATGTTCGTAAGTTCATACTAATATTTATTGATTATTTTAATAGATCCTGGGGTATTTAGTTCACGAACCATAATAGAAATACGATTATCTTCATTTAATCCTTCCCAATATGTATTTGCAATTTGATCTGCATTACCATTTAAAGGTAATGTAAGGGGCTCCCATTTAAAGGATTCCAACGGAGTCTTCCAGTCTCCAGTATATGTTGTTATACAATACCCAACTCCTAGTGGTATATCGGAATATCGATAAAAACAATGATCTGTATTACCTGTATGATTTCTTTTTATAACAGATAGAGAAATACTTTTAAAATTTTTATCTAAATATCCAGATATTCTAGAAGTATAATTAGGGGCATCGGGTTCGTATGTCTCATAAGCTAATGATGTTAAAAAACTGCTTCCTAACATTAGTTTATTGTAAATTATATCTGTTTGGACACCATTGGTTATAATAACATTATGGCCTATATCTCGCATAGCATTATAAATTATTAAAGACGGATCTTTAACTAATGCTGGATCTGCGGCTTCGGTACTTAAAATATTATTTTTGTATTTAAAAATTCTATTTCTACTATTATCACTACGGCCCATAATCCAATAAATTACAATCCAAGAATCTTCATGGTTACGTCCTAGGACAATTCCACGACCCGGATAATTATTATATTGAATATGTGTTTTAAAATTGTTATTCGCATTCATCGCAAAGTTGTGGAAAAACATGTTTTTCTAAAACATCATAATATTCTTGTATTGAATGGTCTCTACCATCTATTTCAAAAAATGACTCTTCTTCGTGATTCTCATCCCATCCTAATGTTTCCGGATCTATTTGAATGCCGGAATGAAGAAAAGGATAAGGAGGAAGAAAAGGCACAGGATCATTCCCAAAAGAAACACGGAAATGAGCGGGTCTATTTCCAAAGAAAGTCGTACTGACTTTGGGAGAACCGAAAGTATATATTTGAACATCATGCCCCCTTTGGTCTAACCATAGACCTATTATTTGTGCAACTGCGCCACCCATTGAGTGACCTGTTAAATATACTACTTGTTCTAATTTATAATTGTCATCAATATCTTCAAGTATAAACATGGCGGCATCTTTAAATCCACGATGTAAATTAACGCCTAGGCCGTCATCTTTCCATACTCTAAAATCAAGATCTGTTACTAAAGCATTTTTGGCACTTTTTGTACCTCTAAAAATAAGAATTGTCACACCTTGATCTTGTTTTACATGATATGAAAATTCATCTTTTCGTATTTCGTATAATTTATTTTCGGCAGTAGCTCGACTATATGATGTGTTACAATAATTTGCCATTTCAATAAGTTCAAAAGGGTCTACCGGTAATGTATCTTTATTGCCATATTCGCCGTCACTCCGAAGAAAACTATTAGTCCATGCACAACCACTAATTATGCATACTACGATTGCTAGGAACAGCAAATAACATATGAGGGACTGCTTTCGAATTTGCTTTTCTAGCCTCATCGGCTTCTTTTCGTATTTCATCTTCTATTACCGCCAATTTATATATTTGTGCTTTTGCTTCTTCTGACGACATTTTTCCAGCTCGTGCCGATTGTCGTATTTCTCTTTCAGCATCATCAAGTGTTACGTATCCTGCAGATTTTCTAGCAGAATTGGCTTGATCAACTATTTCTTTATCGGATATTTCCCATGTATCCCAGTTATCTGCATCACCTTCATCATTAACTTGACTAAACTCATTGGTTGTTGGTGAATAAGCAAATACATTTGCTCTAGGGTCACTTGCTAACCTTTTCCATATGGAAGCACCGCCTTTGCTTTGTTTATTGTCTGATATCATAGCAGTACCTAATGTATTCATAATCCAAATATAAAAATCTACCATGTTTATTTCAGAACCTGGGCCGTCGGGTATTTTTTCAACCATATGAATCTTGCTACCGTTAACATCTAGTTTTTGCTGTTCGCTATACATTATATATGGTCTTAACTCCATGCGTATAACAACAGTATACGGTTTACGTTTTGTTGTAACCTCAATATCATACTCGTGATTTGTCTCACCTTGCATCCGTAAATCTCGTGTCCAAACTGAATAACCTTTATATCTACCCAATAGCATTTGATTATTTTCTTTTCTATCCTTCGGAGATAGATCTCCTCCAGACAGTCCAGTATCATAATCGTCAGGTTCAAATCTGTTAACATCTAGATAATATATTTCGGTTATTATTTCACGAGCTCTCATACTAATATTTATTTGATTTTATTGATATTTTGAAACCCGCTCCAAATATTAAGGTCTACTCGAATAATAACTTCATCAGCATAATCTGTATAAGGATGTAATTTATGAAAGAGTTTTTTTGCCTCTTCTATAGAATTCGCTTCTATGTTTTGATGGTGAATTAAATAAGGCGGAAGAACTTCTTGGTAGGTAATAGTGTAGTGCATCTCAGCACAAATCCCCGTTAATTGATATGAAAGTATTTATCGATCAATCGTATTTCAGATTGATTTATGCTTCCTATTTGTATTTCTTTGATTCTTGCTTCAAGGTTTTCCTCCCAGTATTTTACAAACCGTTGCATCCGGGGATACTCGGGAGGAACATCGTCGTCTTGGAAACTAAAGAGATTTAAAATATGTTGGTGATCAGGCATCCAGTAATATACATGAATAGTGGTTAATTCCCACTTATCAATTTTAATATATGCCACATATGTTATCCGATTCCGTTTCCATTTTCGGTTTCGTGGAGTCGCTGGCCTTCAGCAATCTCGGGATCGTCTTTCTCTTTGAACCAATAGTCTGTTGTTTTCGCCAATACCGCAACATAAGCACCTACTAAAATATTAAGTAAATCTCTTGCTTCGTCTGGTACAATTGAAAAAAACAATAAACCAACTAGAATTAAAAATGTAGCAACAACAATTACAGTTATTGAATACCTTGCAAACCAATTACGGTTGCGTCTTGATTCAAGTCGGACACCTTTGATTGATAGTTTTGGCTCTTCTGCCATTTCTGTTGTCATAAGTCAATTTTCTAAATAGTATGTTATTTATTAATTAAATCATCCCAGGTTGCTGGTTTTTTATTACTTGTTTTCTCTTTTTTAGTTTCCTCTTTTATAGCTGGGGGATATGTATCTTTTTTTGTAGCATTATCTGTTGAAGCACCTATATATGCTCTTCGTGCCGCTTCGCCCATTGCACCTTCTAAAATACATTGTTTACTAAATTCTCCTAATATTTCACCTGCTGTTCCATCTGTTACATTAATCATATAATCTTCCATGCATTCATAATTTAACCGAATTTTATTTGTTATGCAAACACATTGATTAATTCCAAATATTGGTATAATTGGTGCACCAAACATTTGAATAGAATTCATGTTTAAATGATTAAAACATTGTTGTACCATGTCATAAATAGCGGATGTCGGATATTTAAGTTTATCTTCACATGTTTTACTTGTAAGTATTTGTATTGGTTGTATACGTTCTTCTGTACTAATTTGGCTACAAAAGGTTTGTGCATTTGCTATGGTTGGCACTAGTATTAGTGCCAACATAATTGTCAACTTACTTAGTTGTTTCGTTATCTGTTTTAGGTTCCTCATTGGGTTTCTCTTCTTTTGGAGTTTCGCTTTCTTTTTGAGTTTCATCATTAGGTTTCTCTGGTTTTGGAGGTTTGGGTACCGTTAGTTGTCCTTGTTTATTGAAAAGTTGGTCTCCGGTAATTTCTAATTTTTTCAGTGTTACAATAACATTTTTATATACACGATCTCTTATTATTAATAGATCGACGGTATCACCTGGGTTTTTAGTTCTTATTATATCTGTAATATGTTCTTGTCTATTAATAGCATGACCATCTACACCGACTATTGTGTCAAATTTTTCAAGTCCTTCTGGAATATCAGTAGAAGGAGCAACAACACAACCAAATGTATTAGGTATAGTAATGCCTGCCTCTTGTACATCAGGCAAATTTACTATACTATTTCTATTTAACGGATTTAAATTTACTAAGCTCACACCTATAATTGCCCGTATAAATTCTTTACCTTCTATTAAAACATCAACAATTTCTTTTGCATCGTCATTTCGTAGTGCCAATGCAACACCTGCATGAACTTTTACTGTTTGTGGACTAATTATTAATGAATTAATACCTATTACATTTCCTGCGGTATTTACTAATGGTCCGCCTGAATTGCCTTGATTAATAGCAGTATCGGTTTGAACGTACCGTACATATGGAGATCTAACAATTCGTTTATTATTACTAATAATACCTTTAGTTATTGTCCATACCATTCCAAATGGATGTCCTACTGCAAAAACTGTCATACCATCCCATGGTTCTTCTGTTGACCAATTTAAATACGGTAATGGTTTTTTTCTTTTAGGTATTTGTATCACTGCTACATCAGCAAGAGGATCAATACCTATTATTTTTACATCATACATATTCCAATCATCGCGATCATAAAATGCTAACATTAATTGTGTAGAATTATGAACACAATGATAATTTGTTACAATGTATCGTTGTTCGTTAATAACAAATCCACTACAGGTCCCTCGTCCACTAGGGTTTGTAATAGATGTATTGTTGGCACTTTCTATTAAAATGAAAACAGTTGCCTCTTTAACTTTTTCGACAATCTCTTTACTTAGAGTACCTGCGAATATCGATGATGTGATTAATAAACTGAATGCTAGTATTAAATATTTTTTCATAGTTTCCACCATATTCCTGCCAAGATTATTATCACCACAAGTAATTCCACGCCGAGGATAGTATGATAAATCACCCACCGGCTTTCGTATATCTTATCCGCATCTAATTTTACGTCAAGTTGCTCTTTAAGATTATCTTTTAATTTTCTAGACTCCTGTCCGATACGAACATGCAGATCTTCCAAGGCCTGCTGACTCTCTTCAAAGATTTTTTGAAAGTTACTCATTTCTAGTAAATAGTCTCAGTTACTAGTTCTCCATCCGCAAAGCGGTAGACTTCGAAATCGATTGTTCCAAACAGTTTGTTTAATCTTTCTGCTAGATTATAGGCATGCCCAGGATTCGAAAACGAGACTTTCTTATACTTTAATCCTGATCTGCCAAGTTTATTTACGGAGCGTAAGTTAATGGGGGATTCCTGATAAAATACAGCATATATGTGCTTGGCCTTTAGAACTTGAACAACGGTACTATTATTGTTATTTTCTAATAGGATATCAGGTTGTGGCCGCGCCATTTGGGTATTCTCCTTTGTATTTGTATTTATGACAAATACTTTTTGAGTATTCCCGGGGGGGCCGTAAGTTTTTGTAGTTTTTCTTCTTGTTTTAAACGCAATGCAACTACTTCAAATCGCTTTTTTTCGTGCTCTTGTGCAATTACTTGTAGTTTGTGATAATCTATTTTTATTTTATCTTTTTTTTGAGGTTTGTCTTCTGCTTTATCATACCATTCAGTTTCCCAAAATCCCTTTGCTTCTTTTCCTCCCTGAACTATGCCTGAGGGTTTGTCTTTGTTCCACCATATGTGTAAAAAACCAACAAACTCATTATCAGATTGAACAGGATAAGAAAATTCTTTAATACCTATAGATTGGTAAAAAGGAAATGCAGGCTGTTGGAATAATCCCATTTTAATATTAAATTCTGCTTGTTTTCGTATCTTATTTTTTTCTTCATCGGTCATTAATTGTATCCAGCATTTAAATATAAGGCATGATCTTGAACTTGTTGACCTATCCTATCTAAATTATACTTACCACAGAACTTCATGAAATGTACGCCAACCTGTGGTATTTTGTCTTTTTGGACAACTTTTGTAATAGTTTCATCCATTGCTGTTTTAACCCATTCCGGTTGCTCAGAAAGATCAATGAGTTTTCGGTTCCTTTCGTAATCATCCAACACTCTGTGTTCTTCACCATCATGATCCGTCCAACGTTGAAGCATGAGGTTATTCCAATTATACCCTTGCTTATTTCTATCATCAAATGCTTCAAGTAACCCCACTTTATTTTTAGTTCCTTTTTTACGTACACCAGGGTAAGCACTAAAAATATTATCAGAGGTGTCGCCACGCATACACTTTTCGAAAAGAAGCCAGTTAGGATTAGGTGCTTCTTTTGGTTGTCCGGTTTTCTTATCAATACTAAGTTTACCTTTTCTATCATAATATCCTTCATTGGTTATTGTTATATCAGTTATGCCGTTATAAATTTCTACATTGTCTGCAATAAGTTGAAAAAAATCAGAATCACTAGAAACAATAATATGTTTTTCTTTTGGATGTAACTGTATCCAGCGAGCAATCATATCATCTGCTTCGCAGTCTCGGTTTTGCAATACAGAACAATTTGTTTTTTCTGCTAAAAATGTTTGGAATTCACCAAACTTTTCGAAGAAATATGCATCTTCTTTTTGTTCTTTGGCAGTAAGAGCATCCCGTTTCTCTTGCCTATTGCGTTTATAAGGATGGTATGCTAATTTACGCCAAGAACGACCTTCGAAACAAAATACTACATGGCTACCTGCAAAATCGCGCCATACTTTATTTACAGACGTAAACATGATATGCATCGCCATACCTATTTTTGTATCAAGATCGTCACCTCTAACAACATGTTTTGCTCTAAAAAACATATTCATTGTGTCGACAAGTATATAAGTCATTCGATTACTCTTTTTCCGTCTTTTAGTTTAACAATACTAGGAGATACGCCTAAAAGATCATATTCATCTTCTATTTCTTCCCTAACAATAGTTTTACATAAATCACTAAACCATTTGTCTACTATTAGTTCATCTTCTTCGCCTTCATAGCCATTTTCTCGCAACATTGCAACAAAATGAGCATTCCAATCTAATTCAAAATAACCATTAGATGGATTATCAACATCCAATTTAACTTCTATTACATCTACCCAAGGTTCGGGTCCATCTTTAGGATGCACCTTTTTGGATTTAGGTTTGGGTAGTTCTTTCTTTTTAAATATATTTTTAATTTTATCAAATATTTTCATTATGTTCCCCATGCATTGCCAAACAAGTGTACATGTAATCTAGGACTAAATCTATATCCATATTCTAATGCAAGTTCGGCAACACCTTTTTCTGTAAGTTCTAACCCTTCAATTGTACCGCCACATGGCATTAAATATATAGGAGCGTTTAATCCATAAGCATGTTGTGCTGTTTTTACTTCTTTAATATCTTCTCTATCTTGTACTACAAATTTTAAATATAGTTCGCTATTTCGTACTCTATTATATTCTTGCACAACTTCTGGTTTTATTGCATCCTTCCAATCTTCGCCACTAATACGTAATTTAGGACTGCATGACCAAGTTATATAAGGTGGTGAAACATATCGTGCATCTAAAAATTCTTTAAAATCCGAAGTTAACTTTTGTGTAGCATTTGTTTCAATTGTAATATGTTCTAATCCGTCAAATGCTTTTTGAGATAATAAATCTGGTATTTTCTTTTGCCAAAGCATCGGCTCACCGCCAGTAAGAATCAGATGTATACCGTGCCAACTTTTGCGTGGTGTAAGATCTAATAATTTTTTGGCAATTACAGAGGATTCTTCGTTAGTTGCAATATGTTTATATAAATGTGACCAAGATGCACTTGTGTCGCATCCTATTTCTGGTACAGGAAGCTCATGGTAAGATTTATAATTAAGTCTGTTTGGATCTGTTACGTGAGGCATTTGGTCTTTTGGTAGCCATTTAGATTGATCTTTGCCTTGACCAAACCCTCTACATTCAAAATTGCATCCAAACATACGCAAAAAGACGCTTGGTGTTCCTACCCAACGCCCTTCACCTTGTATACTATAAAATGCTTCGGAATATTTAATCTTCATCTGTTGTTATTTCAAATACTGCTTTATTGCCCCTGGCTATTTTTTTTAATACAATTTTATCGTTTTCTTTTAAACCCAATTCTTTCTTGACATCAAGAGGTAATATCACTGTTCGCCCATCATCTTCTACTTGAAGATCACCTACATCTATATTATACGCTTTTTTAGTCATAATGTCAACTTATTTAAATTTGTTAGTTACTCCGGCAAATTTTTTATATGCCCAAAACCATTTATTTTGCATTATATATCTAAAACCTAAAAATGCTTTTGTTTTTACAAGATCTTTTAAATTTGTAATTTTCGATTCCCAATTATCTCTTTTAAAAGGAATAATATGAACTAAAGGATATCCCATTTCTAACACAAAAGGTACTTTTGCATATTTGTTAACAAATGCTGGAAAATGTATCTGTCCTTCATATAAATCTGTATTTACTATTGCTGGTGCTATAGTAAATCTTTCTTCAAAATTATAAAACGGTGCCATGAATAAACAACTATATCCTGGCGGTGTTTTAATTATCCAAGGATTAATAAATTTTACTGCCAGGCCTTGGAACTTATCTGTATCCTCTAATGCATGTCCTGTTTGTCCTGATGGATGCTCTCCATAGGAAGTTTTTGATATTGCTACTATATTTTGTCCATCTTTATCTTTTTCAAATATATAATCTGCCCATAACGGTAACATATACCCGTAATGTAAATATTCATGAAGTGGTCTACATGCTTTTGCGGTTTCTTGTCCAGGTGTTAATGGTCTATCTCTAAATGGTGTTAAATGCTTAAACCAATCAGGTAATACTTGTCCAACAGGTCTGGGTTTTGCAAAATCTAAATTTAATATATTTTCTGCACCCTCAACTGCTTTATGCTTTGAACCATCTTCGTATGGTATAAATTGTATTTTCATATCAATTTATTGTTTCATTAATAGGAGGACCCATTGGATCTTGATACCCATCTATACCTACAAGCGACTCACCATCTTCATCTAATATTTGAAACTTTGTTGCTATAGTTTTATTATCCTCTGATCTAAAATCGAATACAAATGTTCTATCATCGACCTTAAAATCTAAATGAGCTTTAGAAACAAAATTTTGTGTATTTTCGAAATCCTTCGTTAATTTACCAGTAGTCAAAAACAACAATTTAGGTATGCTATCTTTATACTTAGTAATTTCCTTTGCGTGGTATGACATGTCGGATACCTCCTTTCGGATTCTCGACATCTCCCTTGCGTCTTGGTATAAGGTGAATATGTGGCCAAAAAACGCTTTGACCCGCAACGGCACCAGCATTATACCCAATATTGTACGCTTCAAATTCTCCATCTTCAACTCCTCTATTACCCCATGTATATGCGGCTCCAAAACATTGTATAATATTTACATGTTCTAATGTTTTTGGAACAAATAATAAATGGCCTTCCGTTACTGGATAACCATCTTTATAAACTACAAATCTTTCATTTTCATGTACTTTACTACTGTCTGGCCATGGGCCATCTTGCCATTTTTCTAATTGCTGTTCGGGTTCCACCATTCCTCCCATGGAAATACGATCCAACATGGATCATCTACTTTATTAATTATTGTGCCTGAATATTCGCAATCAAACGTACTAGGTCCGTTATCGACTAAACATGCAGTTTTTACATTATGCCCAAATATTATATCGTTTTGCCATCTTACATCTGTTGGTATACAACTTTGTCGCCAATCATTTTTAATCCAATTAAATGTACTGCCACTATCGTTGATATCATCAAAGATAAGAATATTTTTGCCGTTATACGCATCTTCGGACATCCATGCATTACATTCTGTATCATCTTCGGTGTGTTCTCCTATTCCGTCTGCTAATTGTACTTTTAATGTATACATTGGTACACCTGCATAATGGCTATATAATCCTGCCGGAAAACACCCACCACGGACAATACCTACTACATAATCTGGTTGCCAACCGTTCATACTTCGCATAACTTCATGAAGCAAAAATTCTATCTGTTGCCATGAATAGTATATTTTTTTCATTTAAGGATTCCTTGTAATCGAATATGCAAGAGCACCATCGGGGTAGTTACGAATTGCTTTTAATCGTTCAATTGCTTCTTGTTGTTTGTACTCGTCGGGAGGGCCTATTGCCTCTTGTTGTTTAATTTCCCTACCTATGTCTTCACGAAATGCAATTTCTTTTTCAAGGTTCTCTTTTAATTCTACCATTTCTTTGGTAGTTAAATTTTTAATATCTAATGTTGTCATTATAACCCCATTGCTTTTTGTTCTGCTTCATTATAATATTCGTATATTTCTGTGTCTGCTTCTTTTTCTTCCTTGTCGTTTTCTGTTATTAGAATTTTACTAAGGCTTCTACTAGTTTCCTGCAAATCACTTTCTGCATCAAAATTGATAACGTCTTCGTCGTCCCAATCATAGCAGTCGGCAGAATCATCACATGCTTCTTGCCATGTGTCTGCAACATAGTATGTTTCTAGTTCCACAGGACCAATGTCTTCGTCTTCGTCACTGTAATAACTTTCTGCTTCCCATAAAAATGTTAATCTAATCATTATTCCTCCTTTTCTTTAACTAATTTGAATGGTGCTTGAATAGGCATTTTGGTAGCAATTACTTCCTCTTCCCAATGCCTGCAAACAAATTGGCCGCCAAACTCATCAATTTCTGATTGGGGATAACCATTTTCTACTAACCATTTTAGGTTATCTGTTACATCATCTGGCAAAACTTTAGGAAAGCCATATTTCCATCCACTTGGTGGATCAATCATCTTAACTTTATTTTTCATATAATCTTCTGGATTCCAAGGCATTTTTCCTTTTATTTTAATAATTTAATTCGTTTTTCTTTATATTCATCAAAGGTTGAGAAATTAAAAATCCTAACCCCAACATAAATTAATACAATTCCTAATAAGTTTATATGTATACGAGGCCAAATAAAATATGCACCAGCAAGTATAAGTAACAAAGAGAGCAACCACCCTCCATATTTTATCCGTTTTTCATTTACTTCTTCTTCAGTACCCATTTACTTGTACTCCCATGCTGGATATAGTCACATTTTTCATCTAACTGTTTCATAGTCAAACCAAAAGGACAAGGTATTTCTGTATGGTAAGCACATGATGTAAGTAATAAAAAAATTATTACTCCTTTTTTAATATCCATTCATAAAAAATAATAAAGTAAAATGTACATATAAAAATATGCCATTAAAAGCCCAGTTAACATATTTTTACTTATTCAATTTGGAAATTGTACTCCTTTTTCATCCATTATTTCTTGAATCATAACTCTTATACCTTGTATAGTATCCTCAACTGATTCAAAATCATGGTTATCATACTTGATCCAGTCCCGGCATTGTTGATCTATATCCCATACAAGCAATGCCCAGTCCATGGCCTTTGAGGCCGCATTAAATTGTTCTTCGTCTTCTGGTAAGTTAAATTCAAGTTTTGCTTTCATAAGTTAATCCCAAAGTCCATTATAATATTTTCCAAATAGTTGAAAACCGGCATCAATGCGGGTTTGATATTTTTTCATTCCTTCCCAATCATATTCGCGATTATGTTTTGGGCCATATTTCATTTTATACATTGGTTCGCCTTCTGCATCTTTCTTGTCAGGGTCTTCAACAAATTTTACATCATTTTCTCCTGACGTAAATTGTTCTTCCCACTCTTCCAACTTACTTTGAAATGCCCATATCATTTCGTCTAACACATAATCCCATCGCTTAAACCAATTGTCATCAGTTTCACCATTTTTTGAATATGTGTATAACTCTTCGCCCAATGCTCGGAGTTCTTCTGGTACGTCTTCATTATTTACAAGAGGTGCTCCTTGTTTTTTCTCTTTAAGTATCTTTAGTGCAGGAACTATAATGAGAGCTAACGTGTGATCCAAGTTCCAAACATCATAATCATCTATTACTACTGTCTCTGCTCTGTTTTTACGACCAGCTGGTCCAATTTTTATATACATAATTTATTATTCGTAAAAACCTTTCATACCTTTAAGTAAATTAAAGAATTCACGTTTTTGAGTTTCTTCTTCCCGCAATGATCCTCGTACAATAGATGTAGTCATATCGCTTTCGTGTTCTTTAACACCTCTATGTGTTAAACACATATGCTCTGCTTTTATTACAACTGCAATACCTTCGGCTTTAGTTTCCTCTTCTATTAGATCGGCAATTTGTACTGTCATTTCTTCTTGTATTTGTGGCCTGCTTGCAACCCAATCTACAAGTCTATTAAATTTACTCAGTCCAATAACTTCTTTTCCTGGAAACACGCCAATCCATGCATTACCAACAATAGGTTGGAAATGGTGAGCACAAGTGCTACGTATTTTTATTGGTCCTGTAAGATATAATTGATCATATTGATTTGCATTTGGAAAGGAAGTTACTCGGGGCTTGGGTTCATATCTGCCTGCAAATACTTCACGCACTAACATCTTTGCTACACGTTTAGCAGTATCTTGTGTGTTATGATCATTTGCTGTGTCAATTAATAATGCATCTAATACTTTTTGAAACTGTTTCCCAACTTTACGTTCTATTTTAGTTATATCTTTTTCTGTAACTAAATTACTAATATTATCATTGCATCGTTTTCCTTCAAAATTTATCATGTATTAAGTTTTTCTAATAATGGTTTACAACTAAAATAATTTTGTGATAATTTATATGCTTCGTCTACTACACTATCATAAAGATTATTATAATTATCCATTTTATATTTAATTAAATTAAGTAATTTTGGTTTGTTTTGTTGATAATTCCCCCAGTCAATAGTCCATGCAGTATTATATTTAAATTCCCAACTATACATTTCGCTATATGAAAGTCTATCTGGTACTACTGGTAACGCACCTACTAATGCTCCTTCATATGGGCTAATACCTAATGTTTCTTGCAGGTTAGCACTAAAGATTATTTTAGCTCTTCTTATTATAGCATGATATTCTGCCTTTGTCAACTGTTGATCTTGGCACACAACCCATTGATATTGTGGCATACTTTCTGCCAAATCTCTAAATATTTCTGGTTGTTTTTCTGGTGCTATTCTATGCGGGAATACTATTAAATTTTCTTTTATGTTTTGTACATTATCATCAAGTAATGTTGTCTTTGAAGCATTTTCTAAATACTCCATTGGCCAACCTGTACGTATTATTTTATTTTTAAGTGTATCATGAAAAAATTGATTACTTGGTACATCAGCATGGTCATTAAATTTTCCATTAAATGTATAATTAAATAATGCTTCTACGAACATTTTAATATGAAATTCAGTAGCAAAATAGTTATAATCTGAAGCGTGAAAAATACTCCGCTCAAAATCAAAAGTCCAATGCTTGTCATTTA
>LWDU01038980.1_pt1 | contig 14484 bp, 14 predicted proteins | sample 727161 | NCBI WGS metagenome assembly LWDU01 (sample SAMN04566230, study PRJNA314399) | hydrothermal vent metagenome | isolation source: deep sea hydrothermal plume seawater | place: Mexico: Gulf of California, Guaymas Basin | collected 2004-07-11 | reverse complement strand
GCTTGGGTCCCTTGGCGGATTCGGCCTCTCGCCCCCTGATCGCAATCCCTCTCGCCGTATGGGCGAGCCTGATGGGCTTCCGCAACAGCGAACGCTACGGCCTGCTGGCTCTCGATGGGGCTCTGCTCCTGGGTGCGCTGAGCGCGATCGCCCTGCGTCTGGGCGCCGTCTTCTAAGCGCCTGGGTCTAAGCGCCTTCAGTCTAAGCGCCTCCGGCCAAGCACTGTTGCCTAGCTCGAGGTGCCTAGCTCGAGGCACGGGGCAAAACCCGCCGGGGGAAACGCTCGATGAGCGCTTCGCCGGGGAAGGTGGTGGAGCCGAGCGGGTTCGAACCGCCGACCTTCGCGTTGCGAACGCGACGCTCTCCCAACTGAGCTACGGCCCCTTGCACACCCGGTCTTCCAGTGCCCGGTTCGATCCCGGGCCTTCGCTTCGAGCCCTCGGGCCCCGAGCAAATCGATACTCGACCTTATAGCGGTGCTCATTCAGCGTCAAGCACCCCGGCGGACAGCCGCAGTACCGGTCTTTGCGGCGGATCCCCCCCCAATCGGCTCGGGGCTGGACGAGTCGGCCTTCAACCCGCACATTCTCCAGATGGCGATTCGGGTCCGACTGATCTTGGTTCCCCTCGATTTTTCAAAGCACGCGGATTCCGTCATCGAGTGGGCCGTACATCTCGCCGAGGAGCACCAAAGTTCGGTGGTTCTGCTTCATGCCTACCATCTCCCCGTGGAATTCCAGCAGGTCGAGGGCGCTTACTTGCCCGCTGATTTTTGGAACTCCGTCAAGGACGGAGCCAAGGACCAATTGGCCCACTACGGGGAACGGCTTCGCGAGCGCGGCCTGGCGGTGGAGGAGATCACCCGCGAGGGTCACCCGGCCTCGGTGATCGAGGAGGAAGCCGAGCGACTCGGCGCCGACCTGATTGTGATCGGCTCGCGCGGACGCAGTGGGCTCAAGCACTTGCTCCTGGGCAGCATCGCCGAACGCGTGGTGCAAAAAGCGCCCTGCCCGGTGCTCACGGTCAAGAGCCCGCACCCCTGAACGATTTCGCGGCGGCCCCGATCGGAACCGCCGCGCATATCGATTCATGGCGCGCTTGGCTTCAGAATTCGCTTAGAAATCCATCGGCCCAACGCTCGCTCGATTTCCAGAAGCGCTCTCTCAAACCGTCTCGAAGAAGTAGGTCATCTTGACCCCGAGTGCATTCGAGAGATCGTTGAGTGTGGAGACCGACGCTGCGCTCTTGCCGAGTTCAATCTGAGAGAGCAGGCTCACCGACTTGCCGGTGCGATTGGCGAGTTGCTTGAGGGTCAGCGGCTGGGACTGTCGGCATTCGCGAATGCGTCGGCCCACCGCAAGGTTGACATGGGCGTCGGAGTTGATCACCAGGCCCTTGGCCTTGACGGCCTCGGCGAGCACCATGGTGAGTTCTTCTTCGTCGAGAGGCTTCTGGAGATAGTGAAAGGCCTGGTGCTTCATGGTCTCAACGGCCATCTCCACCGAGGCAAGACCCGTTGTCGCGATGACGCAGAGGTCGGCGTCAAAGATTCGAATGGCCTGGAGGGCCGCGATGCCTTCGGGATTGCCCGGCGAAACGTCAAGAATCACAAGCTGGTAACGATTGGTCTGCAATTCCTCGACCGCGCGTTTGGGCTCGGTCAAAATGCCAGCCGCGTAGCCGGCATTGACGAGCATAGACTTGAGTTCCATCGTGGATCCTTCATCCGAGTCCACCACGAGAATATTGGGTTGCTGTCCGTTTCTCATCGTTCCCTGCCTCCTCATCCCTGGGCCCTTCCGCGAGCCGGGTGCCGATCGATTTGCGCACTCCAAAACCCCGACGATTTCCGTCGAGACATGAATTGTTCTTCGGAACGCAGGCCATCTTCCATTAGCTCTGCAATCCAAAAAATGCAGTGCGTGGGGGGAAATTCGCCAAGGTACTGAAAACAATAAGGTTTATTATTTTCCGAACGGGGACTCAGGGCGACTGCGATGGAATGGGGGTACGAGCGGAATCGCCTGGGAGCGGAGTTTCGGGTGAAAAAAGCCACTCGGGCATGAACGCCTCGGAACCAAGCTCCACGGGAGCAACCTCAATCACGTGGAGGCGGACGGCCTCCCGGCCGGGCTCTTCGATGTAGATCCAGGATGGCACGCGAACGCCGTTATAAATCACCCCGGGGCCCAGCCGCGTTCGAACGCCTCCCTTCGTGTCCATTCCGCGAATCACATGGCTTTTTCGGTCGACCCACAGCCCCGAGCCGACGGTTTCGACGGCCAACAGAGTCTCCGGCCGCGGCGGTCCTGGACCCGCCTGCCCCGAGCCGGAGTGCAAGCCGGCGGCGGTGGTTGTAGTTGGGGTGCTTGTAGTTGTGGCAGTGGTGGTTGTGGTCGCGGTGGTTGTGGTGGTTGTGGTGGTTGTGGTCGGGATCCAGGGCGTTGATGTGGAAATCGGTTTGGGTATCGAATCGAGAGACGGACCGGGGCCCACCCGGGCACCCGCACTCGGCGGCGTTGCGCCCGCAGGGGTCAGTTCGTCGATGGGCCGGGGCGGCTCACCTTGGACCTGGGCGGCTGTAATTTCCCGCCACTCTTCCAGTGTGAGCCCCGCGGCCTCGGCGACTTCCTCTTCGGCACGGAGCGCTCGGACTTCCTCGTAGAGTTCGAGGCCAAGGATCTCGGGAGGGCCGCGGCGAGGAACATCGCGCGCGGCGTCACCGAGAACCAGACAGTCCTCGTCGCCGCACTCGGCCAACCCCACCCGATCGATCTGAACCTCCAAACCTTCGAGAGCCCTCCGCAGGGTTTCACCGTTCTCGGCCTGCAGAAGATACAGAGGAGGAAGGAAAAATCGGTACTCGTCCAGCAGTTCGCCGTTGCGGGTCACCCGGGTCTCTCCCTCCCGAAGCAGGTGCCGCTCGATCAAACCGTTCGCCCCGCGCAATTCAAGCCGCGCATACCCGGCCGGATCGGTGATCAGAACGCCGCTCGCCACTGCGGTACGTTCTCCGATCTGAACCCGAAGTTCGAGCCGGAGGGGTTGACCCCGCTCGGCGGCCAAATTCACCGCCGCCACGGCTTCGGCGATGCGCTCTGGCGAAGGCACAGCGGCGGCGGCTGGAGAAAAGCTCGCCCCGACGCAGACCACCACCATTACCCCGCCCTTTACCCCGCCCATTACCACATCCCTTGCCACATCCCGCCACGCCGTCCGTCTCATACGACGCGCCCAGCCAATTTCGTCGCTCCCGAATACACGGCTCGGCCACCGAGTTCGGCTTCGATGCGCAGCAACTGATTGTATTTGCAAACGCGATCGGTCCGGCAAAGCGATCCCGTTTTGATCTGCCCGGCGCCCACCGCCACAGCCAAGTCGGCGATCGTGGTGTCTTCGGTTTCCCCCGACCGATGGGAGACCACCACTCCGAAATCGGCGTCCTGGGCCAACCGAATCGCCTCGAGGGTTTCCGTGAGCGTCCCAATTTGGTTCAGCTTGACGAGAATCGCGTTGGCCGATTGTTCGTCAATTCCCCGCTGGAGAATCCCGGGATTGGTCACGAAAAGATCGTCGCCGACGATCTGAAGGCGCTCCCCCAATTCCGAGGTCAAACGACTCCAACCCGCCCAATCGCCCTCGGCTAGGCCATCTTCGATGGAAACGATCGGGTAGCGGTCGACCCAATCCGTCCAGAAGGCGATCATTTCTTCGGTCTCAAGACTACGGCCTTCGCCGGCGAGTACGTAGCGACCCTCGCGATAGAACTCGCTGGCCGCCGGATCCAGGGCGAGCGCGATCTCTTCTCCCGGCCGATAGCCGGCTTTTTCGATGGCAAAAAGAATCAGCTCGACCGCTTCGTCGTTGCTCTTGAGATCCGGCGCGAATCCGCCCTCGTCGCCCACCCCCGTCGCATAACCCTTCTCGGCGAGCACCCCGCGCAAGGTATGAAAGACTTCCGCCCCCCAACGCAAGGCCTCGGAAAAAGTCTCGGCGCCGAGCGGGTAGAGCATGAACTCCTGAACGTCGACATTGTTGTCCGCGTGAGCGCCTCCATTGAGGACATTCATCATGGGTGCGGGCAGCAGACAAGCCGCTTCGCCGCCGAGCCAGCTATAAAGAGGCCGGTCGGCCTGGACAGCCGCCGCGCGGGCCGCCGCCAGGGAAACCCCCAACAGCGCGTTGGCCCCGAGTCGCGCCTTGGTTTCGGTCCCGTCGAGTTCGATCAGCCGACGGTCCAGGGCGGCTTGCGCCTCGACCGCGCCGAGTTTCAGTCCCTTCACCGCCTGGGCGATCTCGCCGTTCACAAAGTCCACGGCTTTTCGGACGCCCTTGCCCCCATAGCGCTCCGAGTCGCCATCGCGCAGTTCGAGCGCTTCGCGTGAACCCGTGGAAGCGCCCGAGGGAACCGCCGCACGGCCCATTCCTCCCGAAGCCGTGCGGAGATCCACTTCGAGGGTCGGATTGCCGCGCGAATCGAGAATCTCGCGGGCCCAAACACTTTCGATGCTGCTTTCACTCATGGGTGCCGTCCAGCCGCCTTTCCTTGGGTCCCGAATAGCGCCGCCCCGCTGGGCTCATACCGCGCCGTCTTGAAAGCCGATTCCCTGTTCTCCGGGTCCCGGAGCCCAGAGCTGGCAAAGGGGCCCGCGGGAGAGGGGCGCCGCCAGAAGAGGTCCAATTTAGCAGTCCCGTTCGGAGGAATCTTGCGCTCAGGGCCGACGCCCAAGGGCTTCGCCGATGCGGGCCAACACCACCGGGCGACCATCGGGACCCTCAGAAATATCCGCCTCCACGCCAAAAGCCCTGTAGAGGGTTTCGGGCTGCAAAACCGCACCGGGTTCGCCATCGGCAATCACTTCGCCATCGGCGAGCACGACCAAACGGTCGCAGACCCGAGCTGCAAGACCCAGATCGTGGCTCACGACCAGCGCCCCGCCCCCGAGGCGGACGAAATTCCGGACCACCGCCAACAGGTCGATCCGATGTCGCAGGTCAAGAAATGCGGTGGGCTCGTCGAGGAGCAGCCAATCGGGGCGCTGGGTCAGGGCTCGGGCGAAAAGGACAAGCTGACGCTCTCCGCCCGAGAGCGTGTCCACCCGGCGATCGGCGAGATCCGCGATTCCCACCCGCGCCATGGCCTCCCGCGCAACTTCGAGATCGGCCGCAGACTCGAAACCGAAGGCGCTCTGGTAGGGGGTTCGCCCCATCAGGACGAGTTCCCCGGCGCGAAAAGGAAAGGGCACATGGACGTCTTGGGGGACGGTGGCCAGGCGAGACGCAAGCTCGCGCCGGGTCAGGCTCTGAATTGGGCGGTCCGCCAAAACCACCCGGCCCGAATCCGGGCGAAGGCTTCGCGTCGCTGCGCGCACCAACGTCGTCTTGCCCGCTCCGTTGCAGCCCAGCAGACCCACCACTTCCCCCAGGCCGACTTCGAAACTCACACCCTTCAAGACCGCACGGCCCCCAAAGCCCACCGCGATGCTCTCAAAGCGAAGGGTTTCGGATCGGTCCGAAGTTGCGGCGTGCGCGTCGCTCACCGGCCGATTCCCTTCATCGAAGTGCGCCTCCGGGTGCACTCCAATGCCGCTGCCCGCGGCGAAGCAGAACCAAAAAGACCGGGCCGCCGAGCAGTGCCGTGATAGCGCCCACGGGCAACTCCCGGCCGCCGAGAAGCGTCCGCGCCAACGTGTCGCAGACCACCAGAAAAGCCGCGCCGCCCAGAGCCGATGCCGGCACCAGGAGGCGGTGGTCGGGCCCGAGAACCAGCCGCAATGCATGGGGAATGATCAGACCCACGAAACCGATCAAACCCGAAATCGAAACCGCTGCGCCCACCATCAAGGAGCCGGCCACCAGGAGAACTCGCCGTTGAACTTCGGTGGACACGCCGAGCTGCTCGGCCGTCTCCTCCCCTAAAGCAAGGACGTTGAGCCCTCGGGCCGAAAGCATCGCACAGCTCAGGCCAACGCCCAGAAAGACCGCAAGCCAAGGCGCAGCATCCAGGCGCGCTGCGGACAAGTTTCCGATCAACCAGACAAAGATGCGGCTTCCTTCGAGCATGCCCGACATCGATGCCAGAAAAACAATCGCCGCCGACGCAAACGCGTTAAAGACGACCCCGGTCAGCAACAAACTCGTCGGGGAAACTCGACTGCCCTGGCCCGCGACCAGGAAAAGCATGAACAGCGACAAGAGTCCGCCCGCGAACGCCGCCGGCGGTACCGCGGCGTAGCCCAGGCCCAAGGCGCCCCCAAACGACAGCATGGCGATTGCGCCGAGAGCGGCTCCCCCCGAAACCCCGAGAATGAACGGATCGGCCAGGGGGTTCCGGAGCAAGGCCTGGAAGATCACCCCCGCGCAGGCCAACGAAGCCCCCACCAGCGCCGCCAGCAGAATCCGCGGCAAGCGAATGCCGCGCACGATATCTGCGACGGGGTCGAGCGCTTCGGGCGCAAAGAGCGCGCGCCAAACCTCCCCGGGTCCGATGGGACTCGGACCCATTCCCAGGGCAAAGACCGCGGCGGCCAGCAAACCGAATGCGAGCAGAATCAGGGTCAATGCAAAACGTGCCGGGGTGAGATGTTTCACGGTCGGTTCTCCCGACGACTGCCCCCAATCGCGTTCCGCTCTCCCTCCATCGCGGCCTTTGCCGCGGGTTCGTGATCACCTCCGGGCGCGGCGCCATACAGGCCTTCGGCGAGAAGCTCAAACGCACGGTCGAGATCGGGGCCCGGCATGCTGATCAACTCGGCGTCGAGCGCCACCACCCGGCCGGTGGTCACCGCGGGAATGCTGGGCCAGCGCGACCAATGCTCGAGGGCCTCGCCTTTGACCGGACTCAGATCGATCAACACGTCGGGGGCGCCCGCCACCACCCACTCCACCGCAACCCGGGGGTAGGGTTCGGAAAATTCCGACGCCAGGTTGTTCGCCCCCAAAACCTCCAGCATCTCCTGGATGAAGTTTCCACCGCCCACCACATAGACGGGATCGCGTTGCAAAATCACGACTACTCCCGGCGGGCTCCCGACCTCGCCCAAACGTCGGGCTGCGTCACGGGCAGCCTCGATGGCGTCGATGCGCGCCTGCGCCTCGGCTTCGCGCTCCACCAAAACGCCGAGGCGCCGAATGTTGGAGAGAACCTCGGCGAACCGAATATTCTTGAACGCGATCACCGGTACCCCCAGCTCTTCCAGCCGGCGGCGAAAATCACGCTGTTCACTGCTCGGCACCAGAATCACAAGATCGGGACGCAGGGCAACCACCGCTTCGAGACTCGGGGAAAAGAGTCCGCCAACCCGGGGCACCGAAGCGACCGCGGGGATTTTGCCCGCCGAATAGTCGTCCACGCCGACGATAAACTGCTCGGCACCGAGAGCCACCATGATTCCGGTGAGCGACGGATTGAGGGAAACGATTCGCTTGGGGGAAGCCACGACCGCGCTGCCGCCCGCCACCCCGCCCACCAGCGAGAAGAGCAGCCCGCAAAAAACCACCCGGGCGAGGGTTCGAGCGAGCCAGGCTTTGCGGCGAGGGCAATTCATGGCGCCGAGTCTAGCCGCCTCCCGGGCGCACTCGATCGAAATCCCATCGATCCGCGGGGAAACCGCGCTCCCACTCGCCTCCACGAAGCGGGTGAGAGCGCGGGCCACGCTTCAGGAACGAACGCCCGGGCGCGCGTTCACCGCTGGGGTTCCTTCGAACTCGGCTTCGCGCTGACCCGCCGGGCGTTGGTCGACCCCTTGAGAGTTACGTTGGACCGCATGCGCTCGAGCATCACGGCACCGATCCCTTCGACCTCGATGAGATCTTCGGCGCGCTTGAACCCCCCGCGCTTTTGCCGTGCAGCAAGTATGGCCGCTGCCCGCTGAGCACCAACGCCCGGCAAAAGTTCCAACTCGGCGGCGCTGGCGGTATTGATATTGACCACCCCCACCGTGACCGCCCAGACCGGGGGGGCAAGCGCTGCGCCCAGCAAGATCAGCGCTGCAAGCCAAGCCGCCCGCTGGCGCCAGGCAAAGTCGTTGCGAACGTATTTCTTCGTTTTCATCGTGCTGTTCTCCGCGGGACCGCGGGATGAACCATTCTTCGCTGGCGGGGTGACGCGGCAATGACCCGAAGGGAATGACGCGAAGGAAATGACGCGAAAAAGAGAAGACGAACCGAATTTGCTCAGCGCCGCCGAGCGCACCGCCACAACGCCTAGCGATCCCTCGAAACCGAGAAGGCCGCCGCGGCAACCAGGGCCTGCTTGGCTGGGCTATCTGGAAACGCCGCGAGGGCTTCGATGGCTCGAGTCACCGACTCGTTGGCTTTTCGTAGGGTATCAACCACGCCTTGATGGCGATCCACCAACTCGGCGACGATCTTGACTCCCGGCGCTTCGCCAGCGTCCGGCGGCACCCCAGCGCCGACGGCTCGGTCGCGCTGGGCTGCTTCCTTGAGGATTGCCGCGATCCGTTCGCGCTCGGCCACCGTGCAGCGCTTCAGCGTGAGAATCAGTGGCAGGGTCACCTTGCCTTCGATGAGGTCCGCATAGCGGGGCTTCCCGAGCACAGCCGCTCCGGTGTCGTAGTCCAGAGCGTCATCCTTCAATTGAAAGGCGAGTCCGAGATCGCGCCCGTATGCGGCCACCTGTCGGCGCTCGGCCCGGGTGACGCCGCCAAGAATTGCACCCGCGAGACACGCCCCCGAAAGCAGAACGGCGCTCTTTCCCTCGATGATTTCAAAGTATGTGCGCTCGGTAATATCGACCTCGAAGCTGCGCTCGAGTTGAAGCAGTTCGCCTTCGGCGATGCGTTGAATCGCCGAAGCGAAAACTTCGAGGATTTCCACATCGCCGTCTTCGACAACCATCGAAGAAGCGCGTGCGTAAAGAAAATCACCGCCGAGTACCGCCCGGCGATTATCCCAAATTGCATTGGCCGAAGGCTCACCCCGACGCAGGCTGGCACGGTCCACCACATCGTCGTGCAACAGCGTCGCCGTGTGGAGCATTTCGATGGAGGCCGCGATCCCAATTCGGCGCGGGCCCGTGTAGCCGCAGAGTTCGGCGGTGAGCAAAACCAAAGCCGGCCGCAAGCGCTTGCCCCCGGCGCCGAGGATGTGCTCGCCCAGGGCGGAGACTATGGGGATATTCGAAGTCAGCTGCTCGTGGAGTGCACGCTCCACCAGGGCGAGCGGCTCGGTGATTCGCTCCAGAACCCGGACCATGGCCTCAGCAAGACGCGGCCGGGAGGCCTCGACGTAGGTCATCTTCGATCCGGAGGGGGGGAGGGACATCGCGACCACAGTAGCCCCAGGCGAAATTCATGTCAAAGTCCTGATCTCAAAAAGCCCTTATAAACCAGACGCTTACTTTTATTCACGCCGAGGATCCTCGGCTCTCGGCCAGCAGCCACGCCGCCGCCGCCGCCACGCTAGAAATTGGAACTCGTTCGCATTCTTTGTTCTCGACCTCGGCCGCGGACCGGGGCGGCGTCAGCACCCGGCGAAAACCCAGCCGCGCGGCTTCACGCACACGAAGATCCAGGTGGGCAACGCCGCGCACTTCTCCGCCGAGCCCCACTTCGCCGCAGGCCGCCACATCCGAAGGAACCGGAAGATCGAGTCGGCTCGAGATCAGGGCGAGGCAGAGGCCGAGGTCCGCCGAAGGTTCTCCCACGCGAACGCCACCAGCGACGTTCACATAGACATCCCGGGCGGCCACATCCACTTCGCTGCGGCGGTCGAGAACCGCAAGCAAGAGCGCCACCCGGCCGTCCTCGATTCCCATGCAGGTTCGCCGGGGCATTCCATAAGCCGAGTTCGCAACCAGAGCCTGCACCTCAACGAGCATCGGGCGGGTGCCCTCGAGAAGCGGAACGATGCACGACCCGGGCGCGCCCGCGCTGCGCTCGGCCAGAAAGTGTTCACTGGGATTCTCCACACCGGCAAGTCCGCTGGCGTCCATCCGAAAGACGCCCACTTCCTGAGTGGAACCGAAGCGATTCTTCAGCGCGCGCAAAAGACGAAACGCGTGATCGCGATCGCCCTCGAACCCGAGCACCACATCAACGAGATGCTCGAGTACTCGGGGCCCTGCCAGTGATCCGTCCTTGGTGACATGGCCGATGAGAAACACCACGGCGCCGGTGCGGCGGGCCGCCGCCGCCAGGAGCGCGGCGCTCTCGCGCACCTGGGCGACACTCCCCGGCGCCGACTCCACTCGGTCGCAGTGCATGGTCTGAATCGAATCGATCAAGACGCAATCCGGCGCGAGCTCGGCCCAATGCCCGACCACGGCTTCGACTCGGGTTTCCGCCAGAAGACGGATGCCGCTGGGAATCGCATCGAGACGCTCGGCCCGCAAGCGAATCTGGGCCGGGCTCTCTTCGCCGCTCACATAAAGGACCCTTCGCCCAGCCAGCTGAACCCGGGCGGCGACCTGAAGGCCCAGGGTCGATTTTCCTACGCCGGGCTCGCCGCCCAAAAGCGTGACCGAACCGGGTACGGCGCCTCCGCCCAGTACGCGATCAAGTTCGCTTATTCCAGTCTCGAGACGGGGCACATCGCTCACCCCCACCTCGCCGAGCGCCTGGGGCTTGCTCTCGGCACCCAACAGACCCCCTGGGGATTTCAATCCCGGGGCTGCGGCGCCGCCCGAGGCCTCTTCGACAAGACAGTCCCAGCCTCCACAATCCGGGCAACGCCCCAGATAACGCGGCTGCTGAGCCCCGCACTCGGTGCACGCAAATACGCTTCTTCTTTTTGCCATGGCGATCAATATAGGACGCCTTGGCTGTCAACTCGGTAGTTAACCGAGGTTGACAGGTCGGAGGCTGTCCGACTAGGCTGCGACCGCCCAATTCCGGGCCCATCGATTCTTTCGAGGCTCTCTGTGTCCGACCCCTACATGTCCGACCCCTACGCGCGACTCGCGCGGCTCGCCCTGGCCGATGGGCTCCCCGATCTCGCCCAGGCTCACTGGGTGCTCGATGGCAAAGACGTCGAAATGCTTCCGCTTCTCGACGCCGCTTTCCAACCCCGACGCGCGCATTTCGGTCGCTCGGTTTCGATCCACGTGCTCAACAATGTTCAGAATGGCCTGTGTCCCGAGGACTGCGGCTACTGCGCCCAGAGCAAAGTCAGCGGCGCCGCCATTCGTCAGTACAAGATGAAGAGCGACGAAGAAATTTTTGAAGCCGCCGAGGCCGCAGCCAAGGGCGGGGCCGTACGGTATTGCATGGCGCTCTCGGGACGCGGGCCATCGGTGCAACGCGCCCAACGGCTCGGCGATCTGATCGCACGTCTCAAGGCCGAGTACGGGATGGAGATCTGCTTGTCGGCGGGCATCATGGGAGACGAGCAGGCGAAGATTCTCGGCGAGGCGGGCCTTGATCGGCTGAACCACAACTTGAATACCAGCGAAGGGCACTACAACAAAATCACCACCACACACACCTGGCAGGACCGCGTCGACACCCTCGCAGCCGCTCGGCGCAACGGAATCGAAACCTGCAGCGGACTGATCATCGGGATGGGCGAAGAATCCAGCGACATCATCGAAGTGGGATTCAAACTTCGCGAACTTGAGACGCCTTCCATCCCAGTGAATTTTTTGATTCCCATCGAGGGCAATCCGGTAACCGAGGACGGATCACTCACCCCCGAACGCTGCCTGCGCGCCCTTTGTTTGATGCGCTTCATCAACCCGAGAGCAGAAATTCGCATGGCGGGCGGACGAGAAGGCAACCTGCGCGGTTTGCAATCCCTTGGTCTGTATCCCGCCAACTCGCTTTTTGTCGGCGGCTACCTCACAACCCGAGGCGATCCCTTTGCCGAGACCTACGCGATGATCGAAGACGCGGGTTTCGAGGTGGCCGGCCGAGAGGATCAGGAACGCACGGCCCCGGGCTTTCGACTCTCGGGCCAGGACGCTTTGATTCGCCCGGACGTCGCGGCCTCGCCAGCCTCGGCGGAGTAGAGGACAGGCTCAATGCGCATCGATGCCGTGGCCGACGAAGTTCTGGGCAGGATCCGGGATCGGGGAACCTACCGCCGGATGCGGGTGCTCGATGGTGTGCAAGGCCCCCGGATGAAAGTGGATGGGCGCGAGGTTCTACTTTTTGCCGGAAGCAACTACCTCGACCTCGCGCATCACGAAGCGGTGGTCGCGGCCACGGTTCGCGCGGCCCGGGAAAGCGGCTGCGCGGCGGGAGGCTCGCGCCTGATCAGCGGCAACCTGGCGGGTCACGAGGCGCTCGAGTCCGAACTGGCGCATTTTTTTGGACGCGAGGCTGGCCTCGCCTTCAACACGGGGTATATGGCGAACCTGGGTGTTATTCAAGCGCTTTTGGGCCCAGGCGATCTCCTCGTTTCCGACGCACTCAGCCACGCATCGATTATTGATGGGGCACGACTTTCCCGGGCCGAAGTCCGCGTCTTTCCCCACGGCGATGTTTCCGCCCTCGCCGAGATTCTGGCCGAAGCCGAGAATTCTTTTCGGCGCGTACTCGTCGCGGCCGACGGCGTTTACAGCATGGATGGCGATCTCGCCCCCATGGCGGAGATCGTCGCGGTTGCCCATGCGCGCAATGCCATGGTGTTGCTCGATGATGCGCACGGCACGGGGACTTTGGGTGCCCTCGGGCGGGGCAGCGCCGAACTTGCCGGGGTCACCCAAAGCGTCGACATCTTGATGGGTACCCTGGGCAAGTCGCTTGGCGCGTTCGGTGCCTTCGTGGTGGGAAGCCACAAGCTTCGCGACCTGCTGGTCAATACTGCGCGGAGTTTTATTTTTTCCTGCGCGCTGGCGCCGCCCCAGGTGGCGGCGGCATCCTGCGAGAGCCCGACCGGCGCGAGGCTCTCGGGCGTAACGCCGATCGGCTTCGGAAACGCTTGGCCGGCCACGGGATCTCCACCGCTCCGTCCACGACCCATATCATTCCGGTGATACTCGGCGACAACGCCACCACCATGGCGGTCTGCGAGGCGCTTCTCGAGCGCGGCTTTTACGCCCAGGGAATTCGCCACCCTTCGGTACCCAAGGGAACCGCCCGGCTTCGGGTAACCCCCATGGCGACGCATTCGTTTGCGGAGATCGACGCGGTCGCCGACGCCATTGCGGAGCAGATTGCCAAGTACCCCGCCGAATCGATTCCCGCGCTTCGGGTTTGCGAACCGGCGAACCCCTAGACTCGACGAGCTCCGGCGAACGGAAGGAGCGGACCCCTTATGGCGGGGCTCTTTATAAGCGGAACCGATACGGGGGTGGGCAAGACTCGGGTGGCCTGCGCGATTGTTCGGACGCTGCGCGGGCGCGGGCTCCGGGTCGGCGTCATGAAACCCGTAGAGACGGGTGTCGGCGAAGCGGGTCCCCTCGACGCTTTGGCGCTTGCGCGCGCGGCCGGTCGATTGGACGACCTCGCCGAGATCTCACCTTTTCGTTTTGCGCTTCCCGCAGCGCCGTCGGTGGCCGCCGCAGCCGAAGGCGCAGTTGTGGATCTGGCGCATATCGTCGCGAGCTTCGAGACCTTGCGCGCGGGCAGTGACCTGATGGTCGTCGAAGGCGCCGGCGGCGTGCGCGTACCCGTGACTCGAGACGACGACATGCTCGACCTTGCCCGGTTGCTGCGGCTTCCAACCTTGCTGGTCGCCCGGGCGAGTTTGGGCACCATCAACCACACTTTGCTCAGCCTGGCAGAGATCCAGCGGCGAGGACTGCCTCTGGCGGGGGTCGTGATCTCCCATCCAAGCGGTCCGATTTCGCAGCCCGACGCGGCCAACTTGGCTGCTCTGCTGGCCGACCTGGGCGATCGACTGGTCGGGATTTTGCCGCCGCTTGGAGAAGACGAGGCGCCCGCCGAGGATTGGCTGGATTGCGACCGTTTGCTCGCACGACTTGACACAGACCCCGACGCGGGTTCCGGTTCTGCGATCTCAAATGCGTCAAAATAGAGCTCCATTTGCGTCATTTTTTCTCTCATTGCGTCATTTCAATTCGGCATGAGAACGTCAAAATGCATCATTTTGAAATTCTCGACCGAGCCATTTGAATGCCTGAGGATACGCTGACTCCTAAATGCCTGTTATACAATAGTTTTAATGGATTTCGATCTCGAGAACTCCGTTACGATCATCGGATGTGTTGAATGTGTTTTTTTAGATGCGTCATGTAAAATTCCAATTTGCGTTATTTTTTGTCAATTCGCGTCATAGCGATCGCGCCGTTTTCCGATGCGGGTAGAGGCCCGTCGCTTGGAGGTGGTTTGGGCGGTGGCTTGGGGAGTGGGAGAGTGGCTTGGGGAGTGAGTGGAGAGTGGCTTGGGGAGTGATTTGAGGAGTGAAATCTCTCCCGAGACCTGTGGACCGCAGGGGCGATAGCGAACTATCGTGCGCCCCGCGGCGGATCGGGGGGACCGGCAGCCCGCCCAAGACCAGGAGACCACCGGCGTGACCTCTTTTGACGAAGAACTCCAAGTACTCGATCACAAACTCAAG